>Ga0209723_1004947_pt1 | contig 14211 bp, 20 predicted proteins | sample BiotimSIPDNA_2_FD_185750 | JGI IMG/M metagenome (GOLD analysis project Ga0209723, IMG submission 185750) | Anaerobic biogas reactor microbial communites from Washington, USA - Biogas_R2 time_0 SIP DNA (SPAdes) (version 2) | ecosystem: Engineered > Bioreactor > Anaerobic > Unclassified | place... | reverse complement strand
AGTAATGATGTCTCTTGTGGACTGGTTCTCCGAATGCAAGATAACGGCTCTTATCTTGCGTAAATTTGGATTAGAATTAGACATCGAAATACCTCCAAGTCAACACCAAGTCAATGATATGTGGGTAATATATGTTCATCAAGTCACGATAAAGTTGCTTTGTTGTCAGCATTAATTAGACACCTTTACGCTTAAAAAAACGGAATAACTCCCGCACAACGACCCCTTGATCCTCCCCGTCAATACCGCCGGGATAGACTTCTTTCAGTGCCGACTGCACCTCCTTGCCAGAAACGTCCAGTCCCATCCCGGTGAGCATTTCCACATATTCCTGACACAATGTGCCGTTCTTTTTTGACGGCTTACCGGCGTTAATCTGGGGCTTTTTGCGGGGGGTATAAAACAGGATATACTGACCGTTGACACCAAGGCAGGTTTCTTTGACCTCAAGACACCGTTGATACAATTCCACATTATAGAACGGTCGCTTTGTTCGCATATCATAGAGGGGCTGGGGCAGTATCTCTGCCTTGAGCAGTTGGTAATATCTCGCCCTGCTCAGTTGGAGGACATCAATAATATCTTTAATGGAGTAAACCGCTTTAGTGTTTTTGGGTTTCATCGACAACCTCATATCGTGCAATTTCTGATGTGTTCATCTCCCAATACCGTAATTTCACGAAGAGAACATTTATTTTTCTGAATCAACCCTTCCTGAAGAAAAAACGGCTCCAGTACCGTTTTGATAGTCTGGCCGGGGAGAGCCAATTTTGAACTGATGACATTAAGGGCTGTAGGTCCATTTTCCTGAAGAATTCGCAAATAGCGACGTTCCAGCTCATCTAAGCCCAACTCATCAATCTGGAGCAATTTGAAAGCCTCATTGACATCCTCCATACCGATAATATTTTTCCCCTTTGCAGAACAGACATACCAGCATTGCTGCAAGTTTCTGTTGAGGGCGATTCTGGGTGTTTTCTTGCTCCGGTTGGCAATCTCCACCAACACCTGCTCAGATTCAACAGCCCATTTCAGGGCGGAGGCTCTCTGGCGAATGATATCAACCAAATCTTCCAGACGATAATGCTCAAAACGGCAGTAAATCCGAATACGATTACGCAGGGCATCCTGCAAATAATACTCGTGCGTTGTCGCCATGAGCAGTGTGAACGGCTCCAAGGGGATTGTCTTATCTCCCTTTGATTTATACCGTCCGGGCAGATAAAGTACTCCTTCGCTGAGAGCCGTGAGCAAAATATGCTGGGAACGACTGTTCATGCCCTGACATTCGTCAATAAAAATGGTCGTGTGTTCGTTGGCGGATAATAAGATGCATATCAATTCATTAGGGGAGGCGAGCATTTCCCCGTTGGTTTCGATAAGATGAATGTTTCCGAGCTCGGCGTGCAGGGCTTTGGCCACTAATGTTTTGCCCGTTCCGCTGGGGCCGCAGAGCAAAACTGGTCCGAAGGCGGCAGGTTTACTGTTCGTCTGTCTGCTCTGAAAATGGGCATCGAGATTGACCTTCAACAGGTCGGTCACTCTGCCCTGCCCCCTGATTTTCGATAAGCTCGATATCTCGATTTGATTGACATCGTTTCCAATTGTCATAAATATCTCCAACAATAGTGCATCATTTCCACCTATATATTTTTACTTTTTCTTTTCTGGGGCACAATCCGGACCCACCATGTCGCCATAAAGAGCATGAAAAGTCAACGCAAAATAGAGAAAATGGTGTCCGGAATCGATGAAGGAGGTCGAAATACCGTGTCAAATACTGTAAAAAGTGTAAGGCTATCCTTACGAAAAACCTTACGATTTGGAAATTTCGACACAAAAAGCCTTGTTTTTAGGCTGAATCGATGGAATTGGAACGTATTTCCATTTTATCAGCGGAAAAGAATAAGAAAAGCAATTATTCGATAGATAGAGTCGTGAATAACTGTCGCATGTTCGACAGTGTTCGATTGGAGGGATGGGTGCAGGGGGAACTTATACGTCAATTGACGTATAAGTTCTGTTGTTCTGACCGGCTACCCCCGCCCCGTACCCCTTTCAATTTTAGACTGGGTGCCCAATCCACAGGGGAGAGGCTCAAAAACGGGAAAATGAAGAAATCGATTTTTCCCCTGACAAGTTAATAACGGTTTTCCTGCTCTCATTTCAATTTTTCATGTTGTTTTACCCTTGATTCTATACTCCCTGAGTAGATATACTAACCCTGTCTCAGAGTCTATCAAATCTCCGAAACACCTGCAATTATGTTCGTCCGATGACTTTTTAACTATATGTTCAAAGAGCTTATGAAATTGTAGTTTTTGCACCCCAAGCCATGGCAGTCGCATATCACTGTCCCAATTGAGACAGTAGTAGTGTGGTTTCTTAAAAAACTCAGGATGATTATTCGTATTGCTTCGTAAATTCCGCTTGATCCCATATCGCCCGCCGAATAAATTCTCCTTTTGCCTCAGTGTAGGCAATTCGGTCATTACGATGAAGTGCTGAGAGGTTGAGCTTCAGTTGGCTATATTGTTTTGCGATTACAGGATTCTTCCTGAGGATGTCCCTGAACCGAAGCTCATTATCCTTAAATCCGACCTTGACAAAATGCAGATGATGAGTTCGATGACCATTGTGATTTCTTTTTATGCACCATGTAAAAAATGGTGGAACATTATCATTTCCTATCGGTCGCCAAAAAAAGTCATAACCCTGCGGTTCCAGTATCTGAGGAATAAGAACTTTACCGCGGTCTTCATCGGTGATTTCAATCAGCATGTCCACGATGGGCTTAGCCATTACTCCCGGAACGGCTGTTGAGCCAAAATGCTCAATTCGAACGATAAGATCTGCAGGAAGGCATTCGTACAAGTGTATTTTTTCTATTTCATACCATTGAACCCAGTCCGGGTTATACTCAACGATATCGACTGTCTCTGCGGTTACTCGTTTGATTTTCTCTTCCAGCGTTTCCTTTTCCATTACAGACCACTCAATGCTTCTTCAATCGCACTTGTCAACTGAGGATCTAACGGCTCGACCTTGGACCCAAAATACCCTACGGTAATCCCATCCCTGCCGATCAGAAACTTATTGAAGTTCCATGTAATCGGCTTGCCAAATTCCCCATTCCCCTCAGGACTGGTCAGATATTGATAGAGTGCATGAATATCCTTTCCTTTGACGGATATCTTAGAAAACATAGGGAATGTAACATTGAATTTTGTTGTACAGAAGGTCTTGATTTCAGCCTCCGTCCTCGGTTCCTGTCCCAAAAAATTATTGGCAGGGAATCCCAAAACGACAAAGCCCTGTTCCTGATACTTCTCATAGAGGGCCTGCAAACCTGCATATTGTTTGGTAAATCCACATTTACTGGCGACGTTGACAATCAATATTACCTTACCCTGATACTGAGATAATGAAACAGGATTACCGTCAATATCATTCATGGTAAATGTATAGAGCTTGCTTGGCATCTTCAAATCCTCTATTTCAAAAGTAGCATTTAGCATCTGCCCATTCTGAACCGTATATTCGCCATAATAATCATTTGAATAGATCGTCTGGGCTTGCCCTAATCCCATTAAATTCTTTGCACAGATATGGCGTTGATACTCAAGCTTCAGGCGATTAATTCCCCATGCCAATATTGGGGTTCAAATGAGAAGAACCAGAACAATAATTCCTATGGTTTTCGGTTTCATAAAAATCCCTTTCCAGCAGGATAACAGATATTATTGTAGTCCATATTTTCCACAAACCAAATATTTTCTCTTGATATTCTAAAGGAGGGACTCTTACGCTGGGAACATGTAAGGTGAATTGGAAGATAAGTTGGTACTGGCTCAGGGGGACAGTCGATAGGTTCGAACTGTCTCAAATGAGACAGTCAAACTCGACACAGATTGTCGTTTATATAAAGGAATTTTACTTTTTGGGAGCAGGAGAGCAAAAACGACACTGTGTCGTATTTAGATTCTGGACATGGGCGAGAGGATATAGGTTTGTCTATATTTGGACGAAGCTCGATAGGGTGTAACCAGCTGGGTCGAAAAACGACACTGTGTCGTATTTGGTTTAGGGGGAGGGAACTTATCTTCCATTTGGAAGAAAAGTTGCAACTGTCGTTTTTTAGACAGTCATGGGGATATCGGAAATAGTTTCCAATTTGAGTCTTCGATTTTGGGGGGCTTTAAGGCTCACCGGAGGCTTTGTAATCGATTTTCTGGGCTGAGGGGTGGGCAGGTATAGGCGACAGGGGAAATCTGGAACCGGGGCTAAGATGGAGTGAAATCGGACAAAATGGATACCTCCAAGGTCTTATTTTGACTATAATGCTTAAGATATTCCGAGTAAGGAAGTAAAATCTCACTGTTATTCAATTCGTTTCTATCGCGGAAGGTTCTGAGCTAAAAAAGACCGGCTTGCGTACCATGCGGGAAAAACTGGTCAAGATTGGAGCTAAGGTCGTCAGTCATGCTCGATATGTGACGTTTCAAATGGCAGAGGTGCTGGTGTCAAGATCACTGTTTTATGAAATCCTTGAAAGAATCAAACGCTTGAAGCCGGTGCTGACTGGGTAAATGATGCTGATAAATGCTGAAAAACCTGATTTTACGAACGCCAGAGCAATCAAGGTCTGTCAAAAAATGCGGTCTGTAAGTGTTCAGGTGTGTGAAAAACCGTATATTTACGGAATTATAAGGAAAACTGGTCAAGGAATGGAATATCCTTGACTTTGCGGTAGTGATTTATATAAATTTGTAAATGTCGTTAGGTGAAAATATGTTTTTTTGCCGTTTAAATGGGAAATGTCAGTTAAGGAGTGTTATCATGCCTATCGGAAAAGTAATCGAAATCAGTGCCTCATCAACGAAAAGCTTTGAAGATGCCATTCGTGAGGGTATCAAGCGTGCGGCAGAGACGGTTGATGATATTCGCGGAGCATGGATAAAAGAGCAACAAGTGCGAGTTGAGAAAGGCAAGGTAGTCGAGTATCGTGTCGATATGAAAATCACTTTCATTGTGCACGACAAGGATTAGATTTCATAGCAGTCACAAGGGTGAACTGCTCTGCGAGAGCAGAGAGTCAAAGTCACCATAAAACTTTTTGTATACATACTTTCCTTGTGAGACAACAATTATATGTTTGAAATCCTGATTCGAATTGAAAGTCTCTGTTTGGAAAGTTCTCCGGGAGCCTTGGCAGGATCCGGACTGCTGGTGTTGATTCTGGGCATTCTTCTTTGGCTTGCAGGATCGTATTTCAGCGCTGTTATATTGGGACTTTTAGGTGCTGTCGTAGGATCTGTCTGTGGCCTGCTTGTTTCTCAATGGCTTAATACCCCGGCCCTTATAAGCATGTTGATTGGAGCGTTGGTTTTCACGCTTGCGGCAATTCTTTTCCGAAATGTCCTGATTATTCTTCTGGCAACCCTTGTATTTGGACTGGCGGGGATGACTGCTTATTCCAGTCTGATTCTCAAAGAAACGCCTCCGAAATCTTCCTCATTTAATTCTTCCTTCATTCAGCCCTTTGGTCAAATGGATACTTCCAGCCGATTGGCCTATGCCAAACAGATTACCGAAAAGGGGGAGAATTTTTTTGAACGGCTCAACCTGCTCATCAAAGATGCTCTTCAAACGATAGAACCTTATAAGTGGAAGATTTTACTGATTGCTCCTGTGGCAGGAGTTGCTGGATTACTCCTGATTTGGTTCCTCCGTAAACTGGTTATGGCGTTATGCTACAGCGGGGTCGGGACGCTGCTGGTTTTGATTGGGCTGGAGGTGATACTGCTGGGTATGAATGTTCATCTTATTTCATGGTTCCAAGGACACCGGGCGACATTTACAATAACCTATTTTCTGCTGGCAGCGATAGGGGTCATATTTCAATTCATACAATGAAGTTTAAAAAGAAAAAAGAGGTGGAAGAAAGCAATAAATAGAAACTGCAATAGGAATCGGGGGTATTAAAATGCAGACTCGACCTTGAACAATGCTGCTGATAATGCTAACAGGATGGCTATTGAAATGAAATGGATCAAAAAACTGAACCCCTACAAATTCTTCCTCCTGCTCGCCCTGATCCTGTCAGCAGGGATAGGTATAGCCCTATGGCATTTTACCCGGATCCATCCCCTATGGATTTACCTGCTTACCCTTACCCTGATTAACTTTTTATTTTACGGTTATGATAAATATCAGGCAATCAATCGAAACACCAGAATCCCTGAGGCTGTACTCCACCTACTCACCTTGGCAGGAGGCACGATAGGTGCTATTGCCGGACAGCTTCTGTTTCGGCACAAAACAAAGAAATTGAGTTTCAGAGTGGTCTTTATTATTATAATGGTTGTACAGATAGGAGTAATCGCGTGGTGGTGTTTGAGCAAAAGCAAATGAAATGAGCAAGACTCCCATACATCCCGGTATTCGTTTTGGAACCTGCTCATGGAAGTACGACGGTTGGAAAGGTCCACCCTCATGGGAAGTTATTATTTAGAGTGGGTAGAAGGATACGGTTGGTGTTTTGTTCAGTATGAGCAAGAAGTTCCATTTCTCTTCAAGAAGATAATTTGTGTGATACCTGAACCCTATCAAACACGAATACAAGAAAGGTGTGACTCAGCGGATAAAGACGAAGGATATTATGGATATAGTGCCGCGAAAAGTTATGCTTATGCGATACGATATACTCCAGATTTTGATCATCCAACAGCAATAAAAATAACCGATTACAGAAACAAGAAAGGAGAGAAGTGATGGATTCTAAAGTCCTGTCCTTCGTTGGTATATTTATGGTTTTATGCCTGTTTGGATGTACTGCCTCTTCCAAGCATCCAGTAAGCAATCGAGTTCTCATTCATGCTGGGAACCTGAATCGCATTACAGGGATGCAATGGATACTCAAAAGTATGAAACAGAATGGGCAGGATTATCCCCTGACAGGCGAGAACCCCTTTATCAAGTTTGAACCCGATGGTAAGGTCTCAGGATTCACCCCCATCAACCGATTTTTCGGCTCTGTTCAGGTGGATGGTGAAGGGAATCTGAGGTGGTCTCCCTTCGGGTCAACAAAAATGGCAGGTCCCGAAAATCTGATGAAACAGGAAGACATCTTTTTAAAAATTCTTCAGAAAACAGAGCAGCTTAGCACAGAATTGATCTTTCTCTATGCATACACAAAGGATCGAGACACAGAAATGGTCTTTTATGTGCCGGTACATTAATTTTATGAATGACAATGCTCCTAAATTCTTCTACGATGACGGTACTGAGGTGAATCCTGACCTGATTCCGAATCAGCATGACATGAGACTGACCCTCTAAATCAAAAGCAGCGAAGTTATGGATATAATTACTTGAAAGATGATGACATGGCGATTTAACCTTTCTGGTGTCCTCCTGCCGGTAGGTATTCTACGCATTCGTTATAATTGATACAAACGTTTCAGGCTTTATATGCCATACTATTATCTGAATATTCTGACAACAAATCAAGGGGATTGCTTTGGTCATCCTTGACTCAACAACAATAACAATGTTATAATAGAGATAATTCAATACGAAACGATGTTGCTAATTATAGCTTCGGAAAGGGGTAATAAGATGAAAAAGGTATTAACACTAGTTTGCCTGATAGTGGCTTTGGCCTCATTTGCTTGTGGGGCTCCTACGTTTTACACAAATTCAGCATCCTTTAACGCAGTCAGCCAGATTATAGTTACGGAAGGTTTTGAATCCGTCGTCCCAAAGGATGTGAAATTACAATCCTTTACCAGCCAAGGAATCACCTATACTGGTCTGGCAGGTACTCCTTCTGCCAATGTCTGGGTTGCCAGTGCAGGATATAAGAATTTCGGTGTGGACGAGACGACCAGCAGTGTTTTAACTGCTAATGGAGATGAAGATTTTACTATCGAGATGCAACTGAGCTTCCCGGCAACGGCTGTGGCATTTGATACCTACCTCAACGGATATGGTCCTGATATCTACGAAAACAATTATGGCTCTGCAACCATCAAAGTTTTTGGTGCGAGTGGTCAGTTGGGTGAGTTTTACCTTTCACATGATCCGGCTCAAGTTGGCTTTTTTGGCGTTACGTCCTCTGATCCGATTAAAAAGATCCAGTGGACGACGGTCAATGGGGCGGTAGTCAATACCGGCATTGATAATGTGCTGGTAGGTCATGTCGTTCCTGCACCGGGTGCACTGCTGCTAGGTGCGATTGGGACCGGGCTAGTTGGCGTTCTGCGACGAAGAAAAACTGTATAATTTTGTATTCTCTGATTACATACAAAGGATCACAGATATGTACTATTTGTGGTCCTTTTTTTTGTTATCACCTAAATCAAAATTATCATAACTTATTTTTATATTCCAGTTTCCGATGAACTCCTTCAGGTCTATTTTAAGGATATCGCCGAAAGCTCTTTTAAAAATCCCAAGTTTTTTTCAGTGTGGTCAAGGCAGGTAAAGGGGAATACACTATATAATAAACCGCCTGTGGCAGAAGGAGGAAGGAGTCGGTGAACTCCTTACTCAAATCCTTCCGATACACCAATACACCGGAACATGCTCAATTTTCGATAGAATCGATATGAACAGGATTATTATCTGTTGGCAATGAAAAGTATCGACAGGCGATACAATATCGCAATGTCGATAAGGATTCCTTGGTAATGCCGACAGGGAAAAGCAACGAACGGCGTTCGTTCCTTTTGACTGGCAAAGAAATTTATCGACAGGCGACAATTATCGCAGTGTCCCTACGCCATACTCACTGTTTGGAACCTTCACTAAAATCAAGTGGCAATTTTTACCACTTGAAATCGACAGGCGAAAACTATCGCAATATCGATAGGGGGGTATGAGTGGTAATCAAAACGAAATTATTTCGTTTTGTTTACCCCACCCCATACCCTATATTTTTCACTTTGGGTATAGCATAGAAAAGTATCGACAGGCGAAAGAATATCGCATTGTCGATAGGGGGGTATGAGGTATTTAGCTTCCATTTGGAATAAATACTGTGCCTGTTCAATATCAAGTACTCAAAATGCGGACTTGAAAAGAAAAGCAGGGAAATAATTTCCCGTGTTTTCTTACTCCCTATACCCATACCCCTAATACCTGCATAGAATATTTATACAACTGAACCAGAGGCTCAAAAATGGGAAAGGGGGGAGGAGTATTTTTTTCTGCCGGAAAATAATAAATATTTCCACTCCTTAATGGCATCGGCACAACGACCGCAACTGTGCCTCTGCACTGGGACGCAGGTGGCTGGGGATAGGGGAAAATAATGTATGCATTTTCTCACTCCCTGATCCTTTCACCTCGATAATCGATATTTCTCTTTCTCCTGAAAAATTAATTTCCTTGCACTACATACTTGTCCTCTTTTTTACAATTTGTTCCTCGCTTCACTCGGATGTAAAGTGTAAAAGAACAAAGGGCAAAGGGTAACGGAAAATTCAAGGGGACAGAACACTCAACGACACACCCGAAACCCGTTGTCGTTGTACATGGCGCTCGGGTTGCCGTAGCCCCAGCTCGAGACCGTGCAGAGGTCGTCGCTGCCGTACCAGCCGCCGCCGCGGAGAACGCGAAAGCTGGCAAAGTAGAAAGAGTTTGTCCATTCAGATACATTACCCGCCATATCACACACTCCGTAACCATACGTTCCAAATGCCCCCACAGCCGTTGTGCCGTGAGGATGAACAGAATTATAATAATTGGCGATGTCGTTGTTTATTGTTGTCCCACACCCATAGTTAAAAGTACCGTCGTAATCGGCCACCGCCTGCCACTCCCACTCGGTCGGAAGTCGCCAGCCGTAATAGCCGGCAAACGCTGTTGCCCCGTACCAACTCACATATGTTACCGGGTGATTTTCAAAACCCGCGTCAACTGTGAATGAACTGCCCGTCCAGTTAACCCGGGCAGCGCCGCCATTGGTAGCGCCATAGGCAGTCAAGCCAGAACCGGCAAGGTTATAATAATTCTGACCCGAATGGGGACCGCTTGCACCCTTAACATAGCTTTCGTCAACGATAATATCTCCGGAAGCAATCGCAGAATTGAGGTATTGACAGTACTGGGCGTTGGTCGTTTCATATTTGCTCATTTCGCCATTAAAGCCCTCATGGCTGGGCAAGCCGGGGTCGTTGATAGATACCCACACCATCTTATCAGGTTCCGGGATGCCCTCGGTCAGCCACTGTGATGCAAATATCGCCAGATCCGCCAGATCCACACGACAATCCCCCGTCAGATCTGCAGTAGGACACACCGCAAAACAAGAGAGAGCAAACCCGCTTAAGACAAGAAGAACAACAAAAGTTTTCATTTTACATTCCTCCGTAATTGTGATTTTACAGTTGAGAGTTTTTTCGCCCAGATGCCATCTCCTTGATGTATTGTCCTATAATACCAAATCCTACCCCCTCCATCAAGCAAAAACGGCATTTTGCCCATAGAATTTACCCTATCCGTAGTTCCCACGTATCGCATATATTAAAGTTGTTCCCAGTCACAAGTCCCCAAATGAGAAAGTCCCGGATTAGCCCCCAACCCAGAGCTTTGTCTAAATTTTGATAAACCTTCCTGCCCCCAACCAGCCTTCCCTTTTCCCTATCCCTCTGCTATAATACCCCTGTTCTATATTCTCTACTATTTAAGTAGGTATTCTTTGAAATTCTGTCCAATTAGTACTGGTATTTTAATGCCCCGTACTCCATTACATTCTGTTTTCAAGATGTATTTCAACCTTAAAATCACGCGTACAGGAGCACAGATGAGCAAGTATACATTACTACAGACCACCCAGTACATTTTACCTGTTAAGGGACGCTGTTATCCTGACTCAGATTACCATCGGGTCTATTATGGAGAAATCGTAGCAGTCTACGCCAATGAATCGTACACGTATTCTCATAGAGAATCGGAATGAGTTATAACCCCTACAAATTCTTCCTCCTGCTCGCCTTGATCCTGTCAGCAGGGATAGGTATAGCCCTATGGCATTTTACCCGGATCAATCCCCTATGGATTTACCTGATTACCATTACCCTGATTACCTTTTTGTTTTACGTCTATGACAAATATCAGGCAATCCATCAGAATACCCGAATCCCTGAGGCTGTACTCCACCTGCTCACCTTGGCAGGAGGCACGATAGGTGCTATTGCCGGACAGCTTCTGTTTCGGCACAAAACAAAGAAATTGAGTTTCAGAGTGGTCTTTATTATTATAATGGTTGTACAGATAGGAGTAATCGCGTGGTGGTATTTGTATAATAACAAATAAAATGAGTTTTTTTATTCGTGGCTTTTCTTAAAAGACACTTTAACCCTTTCTAACGAAACGAGGTAAATGATGAAAAAAGAATTTTCTACAGATAACCATAATTGTAAAAGCGATGAACACACCAAACATCTGTGCTATTTCGTGTCCTATGGCTATCATGTGAATAATCCAGAGGAATATAAAGACCTTGTGGTTGAACCCCGATTTCAGTGCCATTTCTGTGGCCGGACGGCACACTTAGCGGAAAACCTTTGTATGCCGATGGATTTATAAGACAACCTGTTTGCAATGTGGGGACAGATGCAATGAGGAAACAGGGTCTTATGCAAGTCAAGGTTTTCTTCATTATTTCATGCTTATTTCTGCCGAATGTTTTTGCTCATCAGCCGAGATTAGTGGGCAATGAAACAAACATAGTGGTTGACCAGCCTGAAATATCGAAAGCCTACTACGGTAGCCTCAGCGGAAAACCAGCAACCTATCGCATCGAGTCCACTGAATCCTTCAGGCTCTACGTCAACATTTTGGTTCCGGATATAGAGGGGATTGACAAGGACGTTTCTGTAAAGATTCTAAAGCACGGAACGGTTATTTCTATCCTTGACGGAATTGAGCATGACTGGACACAATTTTACGAACCCTTTGCAGGCGATCACTACTTCAGGGGGTCTGAATATATTCAAGAACAGGATGCCGGGACTTACGAAATCGAAGTGTACAGCCCGGACAATCAGGGCAAATATGTATTGGCAATAGGCGACAGGGAGGCATTTCCGTTGGGTGAGCTGGTCAGAACCTACGTAGTACTGCCTCGCCTGAAGTCAGAAATCTTCGGCAAAAGCCCTTTTTCAGCGTATTTTAATATTATGGGCATTTTTCTGGCAGTCATTCTCGTTATTGCAGGTGTAATTTTGATCACAGTCTTTTATAGTATTAAGCTCATTCGTAAAAGAAACAGGCAGAAACTAAGTCAGAAGGCGATAATCCTGTAGGCGACGTAAGACGCATCGCTTTCAAATTGGAAACAATTTCCGATTTCCCCTCCCACAGGGTATAATGTTCCGGTACCAGTTTCCGTATGTTACTTTTCAAGCGTGATGAATAAGATTTTGGTAAAATCAGTTTTATACGGTGTTCTTCTGCCAACCCTTGCAGGGTGGGCTGGGGGGCAGGATTTTTCTGTTCCCGGTTCGTATGCGGCTGGATGGAGAGAAGTTTCCGTTACTCGACCCAACAACTCTACATTTACAGCATTGTTGTATTATCCTGCTCAAACAGCGACACAGAATGCAGAGATTCACTTACAAGCCAGCCCCTGTCCGGGGATTTCATTCGGACACGGCTATCAAGTCAATCCTGACAAATACCGCTCTACGTTTACCCATCTGGCTTCATGGGGCTATGTGGTTATTGCTTCCCGTTCAGGAGGAGAATTATTTCCCAGTCACCAGAACTTTGCCAATGACCTGAGCACTTGTCTGACATGGCTGATTGAACAAACAGAAAATCCAGCGTCTTTTTTGTATCAATTTGTCAATAGCGATGCATTGGCTCTGTCAGGTCATTCGATGGGCGGCGGAGCCAGCATTCTGGCAGCGGCGGCGGATCATCGGGTTAAGGCGGTTGCCAATCTGGCAGCAGCAAACACCAACCCCTCTGCGATTACGGGGATTCAGTCTGTGCAGGTTCCTATTTCACTGATTTCGGGCAGCGATGATACCATCGTGCCGGTTGGGTCTCATGGTCAACTGATGTACAACAATGCCTTAGCCCCCAAACAACTGCCGGTTATTCAGGGTGGATACCACTGCGGCTTTATGGATTCCAATATTCTTTTCTGCGACAGCGGCAGTCTAAGCCGAAACGAGCAGCTTACAATCACACGGCATTTACTGACCGTTTTTTTTGAGTTGCACCTGAAACACAACTATGCTGTGTGGGGGTGGGTACGGGGATCGGCGATGCTGAATGATCCCCGTTGGTCAGCTCAAATGGACGCATGTATCCCCGGCGATTTTGACAGTGATTGTTGTGTTACTGTGCCTGATTTGCAGATTTTTCTGATGTATTGGCAGCAACAGAGTCCTTGCAGCCTGCCGGATTGGTGTTCAGGACGGGACTTTGATCAGAACGGAAAGGTTGATTTGGCAGACTTAGCGATTATCAGTCAACAGTGGCTCAATTGTTTTTAGCAAGATCCTGATTGATATTATATTCCAACTTTATTAATCCGCTATCCAAATCCTGTCTCTGTCAGTGGTTCTCCAGCGTTATCGCAGTGTCGATAGGCGTGAGGGGTAGGGGAACTTGTGCGGTGAATTGGCATATATGTTGTGCCCGTTCAATATCTATTGGGGGTTACCATATTTTTGGGAAAAATTGAGACAACACTTCCCCATCCCCTGAAAGAATTCTTTCCTACAGGTTTTTTTGTCTCTAGATTAAAAAGATAAAACTAAGGCTGTGAGCAGTTAACTGACAACCAACACAGAATTAACCGTTCCTAATGTGTTTTGAATGGTGTCGGTATTCGCCGGATCGGGCTGCCAAACTCCATCAACCACAAACTTATATTCGTGCTGTCCTTTGGACATTTTCAATTCGATAGCATAGACACCATTTTTTTGCTTCTTCATAGAAGCAGGTTGCCAATTATTAAAACTGCCTGCCAAACAGACTTTTTTGACGGGGGCATCAGGGCTGTACACAAAACGGATAGTTCCCTTTTTCGTTACTTGACTAATCATAATAATAAATCCTTTCACTACTGTCCGGTTATTGAATTTTGATTTTCTTGTAACTTCATAATTTACAATATGTTGAACAAAAAAACAACTACAAACGATTTGAATTTGCCTGTACGATTTCGGCCATTTGATCAGAAAGGAC
>Ga0209723_1004944_pt1 | contig 14224 bp, 8 predicted proteins | sample BiotimSIPDNA_2_FD_185750 | JGI IMG/M metagenome (GOLD analysis project Ga0209723, IMG submission 185750) | Anaerobic biogas reactor microbial communites from Washington, USA - Biogas_R2 time_0 SIP DNA (SPAdes) (version 2) | ecosystem: Engineered > Bioreactor > Anaerobic > Unclassified | place... | reverse complement strand
AAGCACTGATCCATGGCTGGAGGAAGCCACAAATGTGATCAGCAAAGTGAGCGTACAAGCGCAGCCCCGCGTCTTGATTGAACTGAATAGGATTGCCCGACAGCCTGATGTATCCTTTGAGTCGGTTGCGGATCTGGTGGTCAAGGATGTGGGTTTGTGCGCCAAGCTTCTCAAGCTGGCATCGTCACCCATGTTTTCCAACGGCCAACGCTTCGACTGTGTTCAGGACGCGTTGATGACCATCGGGTTTCAGGAATTCCGGCGCTGTTTTTTATCGGTATCGATTGAATGCTTCATCGGGAAGGTGGGTTATCCCTATCGCGGATTCTGGGATCATTCGATGCGGGTCGCCTCGTTTTGCCAGGTGCTTGCCGAGCGTTTTTGTCCTCAGCACGCATTTCAGGCTTATACCCTTGGGCTCTTTCATGATGTGGGGGCCGTTCTGATCCCGATGTATAACAAGTCCTATGCCGATCACATTGCGCGTGCCTTGCCCTTGTATTTCGGTATAACGGAATTGGAATACGCGCTTGTGAAAACCAATCATTGCGCGGTTGGCGAGCTGTTTGCCAGGAACTGGTCGTTATCCGAGGACATACTGATCCCGTTGCGTCACCACCATAACCCGAATTTTGACGAAGAATGGAGCGACACGACCCGCGAGTTGAAGGCGATTTTGCAATTGGCGGAGCTGCTCAACGACAAGATCGAAAAAAAGAGCGACACCTACACTCCATTTTCCCAGTCGAAGGATACTCTTGTTCGGATTTGCGGGGTGCTTGGATTCGGGCCTCAGGTTCTTCCCGAGTTGGAGCAGGACCTTCTTGTTGCCCTGGAGGGGGATAAATAGACGAGCCAAATCCCTAGGTTAGGGGAGGTGAAAAAGTCTGTTCAACCACTGATGGACACTGATGAACACTGATAGGGAAGATCCCCGTTGTTCAAATCAGAGTCGCAGGAGATTGAGGGATAACGTCTGGGTGGGCATCCTTGTTCACATGAAGGCTATCGCCTATATGCTGCCCTAAAACCGGCGTTTTGGGGTGTTGAACACCCCCTGAATTACCCGGGGGATTCAGAGGGTGCGAAAAAACGTCAGGCCGCTTCGTGGAAGTGGCCTGCATTGTTATTCAGGTCGCGGCTCAGCCGAACTTGATGGCGGCTTGAGCGGCGGCCAGGCGTGCGACCGGGACGCGGGGAGGCGAGCAGCTCACGTAGTTGAGACCCACGCTGTGGAAGAAGAAGATCGAGAGCGCATCGCCCCCGTGTTCTCCGCAGATCCCCAGTTTGATATCCTTACGGGTGGCCCGTCCCTTCTCGGCGGCGATCTTCACCAACGCGCCAACTCCATCGACATCAATCGACGCGAAGGGGTTTTGCGTGATGATCTCCAGATCCTTGTAGGCCGGGAGGAAGCTGCCGGAGTCATCGCGGCTCATCCCAAGGGTGGTCTGGGTGAGGTCGTTGGTTCCGAAGCTGAAGAACTGGGCATGATGAGCAATCTTGTCCGCATTGAGGGCGGCACGCGGGATTTCCACCATGGTTCCCACCATGTATTTCAAGGTGACGTTCGAGCTCTGGGACACTTCGTCAGCGACCCGATGGATGATGGCGGTCTGGTGCTGAAGTTCCTTTTCGAAGCCGATGAGCGGGACCATGATCTCCACGCTGACCGGAGTCCCCTGTGACTGGACTTCGGCTGCGGCTTCGAAAATGGCGCGGGCCTGCATTTCGGTGATTTCCGGATAGGTGATCCCCAAGCGGCATCCGCGGTGGCCGAGCATCGGATTTGCCTCGTGTAGAGCCGAGACGCGTTCCGCGATCAATTCCTGGGACACGTGCAGCTTTTCCGCAAGCGCGTGGCGGGCTCCGCCTTCGTGTGGAAGGAACTCATGAAGGGGAGGATCGAGAAGCCGGATGGTCACCGGGCGTCCTTCCATCGCCTTGAAGATGCCGATGAAGTCGGACTTCTGGTAGGGCAGCAGTTTGTCGAGTGCGCGTCTGCGCTCAGGCGTATCCCGGGCGAGAATCATCTGGCGCATGTAGTCGATGCGTTCGCCCTCGAAGAACATGTGTTCGGTGCGGCAGAGCCCGATACCCTCGGCCCCGAGGCGGACAGCCTGGGATGCTTGTGACGGAGTGTCCGCGTTGGTTCTCACACTCATGCGGCGGTATTTGTCCGCCCATTGCATGATGGTGGAGAAGATGCGGTAGGTGTAGCTCTGACTTGGATCAAGGGTTCCGGCGATTACTTGATTCACTTCGCTGGGTGCCGTGTCCACATGGCCTGCGAAGATCTCGCCTGTGGTGCCATCGATCGAGATGAAGTCCCCCGCTTTAAGGACGTTGTTTCCCACGCTCAGGATCCGCTTTTCGTAGTCAATGACGATGTCGTGGGCACCACAGACGCAGACCTTGCCCATCTGGCGGGCGACGAGCGCTGCGTGTGAGCTGACGCCACCCCTTGCGGTCAGGATCCCTTCGCTGGCGATCATGCCGCGCAGGTCTTCCGGAGTGGTTTCGATGCGGCAGAGGATGGCCTTGTCGCCGTGTTTGGCCATGTATTCGGCGCCTCCAGCGGTGAAGGTGATCCTGCCGGTGGCAGCACCCGGGCCGGCGGGTAGCCCGCGGGCAAGCACTTCTGACTGGCGGCGGGCGTTTTCATCGAACACGGGAACCAGTAGACTCGAAACCGAATCGGCCGGGATACGGGCAATCGCAGTTTTCTCGTCGATCAGTCCTTCCTGCACCATTTCGTAGGCGATTCGCACGGCGGAGAGCCCGGTGCGTTTGCCGTTGCGGGTTTGGAGCATGTAGAGCTTGTTTTCCTGGATCGTGAACTCGAAGTCCTGCATGTCCCGGAAGTGGTTTTCCAGAATGGAGCGAACCTTGTCGAGTTCATCGTAGCTGGATGGCATTTCCTTTTTGAGCTGGGCGATCGGCTTGGGGGTCCGGACTCCGGCAACCACATCTTCTCCCTGTGCGTTGATGAGGTACTCTCCGTAGAAGACTTTCTCGCCGTTGGCCGGGTCGCGGGTAAAGGCGACACCGGTTGCGGAGGTGTCCCCCATGTTACCGAATACCATCGTCTGGACATTTACGGCCGTTCCCCATTCGGACGGGATGTTGTATTTGGCGCGGTAGACCTTTGCCCGATCGTTGTTCCAGGACTTGAACACCGCTCCGATCGCACCCCAGAGCTGGTTATAGGGGTCCTGAGGGAAATCCTCGCCCGTTCTTTCCCGGATAAGGGCTTTGAAACGATTGACCAGTTCCTTGAGGTGGGCATCGGTCAATTCGTTGTCGAGGGCGACTCCCACTTCGTCTTTGAGGCCGGACATGACCACTTCGAACGGTTCATGCTCGTTTTCGGAGCGCGATTGGACGCCCATGACGACATCGCCATACATCTGGACGAAGCGCCGGTAGCAGTCCCATGCGAAGCGTGCGTTACCGGTTTTTTTGGCAAGTCCGACAACCGCTTCGTCGTTGAGTCCGAGGTTAAGGATAGTATCCATCATGCCCGGCATGGACTCGCGGGATCCGGATCTTACCGAAAACAGCAGAGGATCGGCGGCGTCGCCGAAGCGTTTGCCGACTTCATTCTCAACCGCTGCTACCGCGTGTTTGACTGCGCCGGAGAGGGATGCCGGGTAGGTCTGGTTGTTGTTGTAGTAATAAGTGCAGATCTCCGTGGTGATGGTGAATCCCGGAGGAACCGGAAGCCCGATGCGGGCCATCTCGGCGAGGTTAGCACCCTTGCCTCCAAGCAGGTTGCGGAGTTTGGCATCGCCATCGGTGGTTTTCCCGAAGGCATAGATGTGTTTCTGGAGGGTATCGGCTTGAGCATTGGATGAGCTCGCTGTCATATTGTGATTGCGTTGGGATTCGTGATCTTTCGAATATGGGATCATGCGTGACCCGGAAATCGGGTGCAGGGTTCGCGTGGCACATATCGTGAAAAGCGTACCAAACTCGCCTGATCTTCACTGTCAAATGAAATGAAGCATTTGAAAAACAAGTCGGAACCCCGCGATCCCTCAAAGGATGGCGAGATGAACTTTCTGGAGCACCTTGAGGAATTCCGGTGGGTTTTGGTCAAGAGTCTGATCGCGTTGATCATCGGGGTGAGCGTTGTTGGATCGTTTCTGCCATCGGCAGCGGATTTCCTCTCGTGGCCGCTGAGGGAGGCGACGTCAAGATTGGGAACAGAAATCGGAAATCTCGTGACGATCCGGCCGCTGGGCGTGTTTTCGGTGTTTTTGCAGGTGTGTTTTTTCGGAGGATTTGGTCTGGCCTTGCCATTCATGCTGTATTTTTTTGCCGGATTTGTGAGTCCGGGTTTGACCCTTCGCGAGAAGCGGATGCTGGTGCCGGGGTGCATCGTCTCGCTCTTCCTGTTTTTGTTGGGATGTGCGTTCTCGTATGGTTTCATTTTGCCGCTGTCCCTTTTGGTGTCGATGAAGTTCAATCTGATGCTCGGCTACGAAATCGTGTGGTCGGCCAGTGACTATTACGGACTCGTGGTTTGGATGACCCTGCTGATCGGAGCATGTTTCCAGTTTCCGCTGATTCTGATGATTCTGGTTTACGCGGGAGTGTTGACCGTGGATCAATTGCGCAAGGCCCGGCAGATTGTGGTGGTCATTATTTTGATCGTTTCGGCTGTGATTACCCCTGCAGACCCGATCTCGATGCTGATTCTGGCGATTCCACTCTACATTTTGTATGAGCTTTCGCTATTGGCGGGTGGAGCCGTCCGGCGCCGAAAGGAGATACAGGCGGAGGTCGAATCCCGAAAAGGGAGCGATACGGAGGACGCGGAAGCCTCGGCGGAGGACGACACCCTTTAGTGAGGAGTGGAATTCGCAGTCGGGCCGGATGGCTTTGATGATCCGGCCGGTTCACCGGTATCATCCGGGGGGGTGAATGCAATCGTCGGGATAACGGCGGGGTGGTGGTGATCCGATATGCGCGGATGGGAAAAGAGGCGTTGTGAGCTCTGTTCAAAGGAGTGGGAAGGATGTCGACATCCTGGATTTGATCCGCATACTTTCGCGTCATGATTCTGCTGCTTGATGGATACAACCTCGTTTTCCGCAGTTACTACGGCATGCCTGCGCTGAACCGCTCCGATGGATTCCCCACAAACGCAATCCATGGGTGGATCCGGACCCTGTGGCATTTGCAGGATCGGGAAGAAACCGAGGCGATGATCGCGTTTTTTGATCTTGGTCCATCGATCCGCGAGATCGCATTTGCGGACTACAAACAGAACCGGGGCGAGATGCCAGATGATCTCAGACAGCAGGTTCCCGTGATCAAGGAATTGACGGCACTTATGGGAATCCCGATCGTGGAATCCCAAGGGGTGGAGGCCGATGACCTGATCGCCTCATATGCTGCCCGTCATGCATCGGTTGGCAATCCGGTGGGAATTGTGAGTGCGGATAAGGATCTGGCGCAGTGCCTGAACCCATGGGTGTGCCAGTGGTTGCCGCCGCCAACTGCGAATCCGAAGCTGGGATGGCGGACCCTTGAGGCCTCTGGTGTCGAGGAGAAATTTGGAGTCGGGCCGCAGCAAATCGCGGACTACCTCGCATTAGTCGGGGATACGGCCGACAATATTCCCGGAGTGCCTGGAGTGGGGCCAAAGACTGCCGCCAAATGGCTTCAGGATCATGGGGATTTGGAAGGGGTGATCCGGAAGGCGAACTACCTTACTCCTCCGCGGTTTCAGGTCCTGGTAAGCCGCCATGTGGAGCAGATCCGGCTCAACCGCCAACTCACCGGGTTGAAGACGGATCATGCGATCGATGTTGATCTCGAAAAGGGACCCGATGTGCCCGCGCTTCTGGCGAAACTGGAATCGCTTGAGATGCGCAAGGCTTGTGCGGATGCGCGGCAGCGCTACGGTTGATCTCATCAGGCTTTCCGGAGCCGGACGAGCGGATGCCGGGCGCATTGGGAAGAGAGGGTTAGAAAAATCTCGACTCTTTTCCCAAGAATGGGTGCAAAGGGATCATGCCATTCACAAGCGAGCGCATTGATTTTGAGGGGAAAACGGATGCGGAGATTCTGGCGATCCTGCAGCACTACAAGCTTGCCCTGAAGGTTGAGGAGGCGAAGAAGATCCAGTTTGAGATTCTGAAGCGTCCCCCGTCTGTGGCGGAGATGGTTTTGTGGTCGATTCAGGGTAGCGAGCATTGCTCCTACAAGAGCAGTCGCCCGTTTCTTGGGCTTTTTCCGACAAAGGGTCCGGATGTGATTCTTGGACCCAAGGAGGACTCCGGGATCATCGAGTTGACCAAGGATGCGAAAGGGCACCGGTATGGTGTGGTTCTCAGCCATGAGTCGCACAATCATCCCTCCCAATTGGTTCCTTACGAAGGTGCGGCGACAGGTGTGGGTGGAAATGTGCGTGACGTTTGCTGTATGGGAGCGCGCGTGATCGCCGTCGCTGATGGGTTGCGTTTTGGTGAAATCGACCATGCGAAGGCCCAGTGGATTGCGGATGGGGTGGTCTCGGGTATCGCGGGGTATGGAAACCCGCTGGGGATCCCGAATATCGCGGGAGATGCGTATTTCCACAAGGGCTACAACGAAAACTGCCTTGTGACGGTTCTGACACTTGGAATCCTTCGGGAGGATGCGCTCATTCACTCCTATGCTCCGGCGAATGCAGAGGGATACAAGCTGATTCTTGTCGGCAAACCCACGGACAACAGTGGTTTTGGTGGTGCCAGTTTTGCATCGCTCGAGCTCGAGGAAGAGAAGAAGGAGCAAAACAAAGGAGCGGTCCAGGAGCCGAATGCTTTCCTTGAAAGGCACATCCTGAAATCCTCGTACGCACTGTTTGACTGGTTGCACGCGAATGGGCAGATCAACAGGGTTGGCTTTAAGGATCTTGGTGCCGGTGGTATCGCGTGTGCGAGTGTGGAGCTTGCGGATGCAGCAGGATATGGCGCTGACGTCGATCTGGATGCGGTTCACGTGAGCATGCAGGATCTTCCGGATGCGGTGAAGCTATGCTCTGAAACACAGGAGCGTTTCATGTGGGTGGTGCCCGACGACCTGGTGGAGGTGGTGCTCAACCACTACAACAAGACTTTTGATTTCCCGGGAGTATCCCACGGGGCACGGGCGAGTGTGATTGGGACAATCCGGGGAGATGGCATGTTCCGGGTGACCGCAGGAGGGCATACCATCGTCGAGGCGCGTGCCGAGGACGTGACACGCGGGTTGATCTACAACCGCGAACACCACTACACCCGCAAACCCCTGGAGGCTTCGATGGACTATGCGGAGCCGGAATCCTACGCTGAGATGCTGGAAAAGGTGGTGACTCATCCGGACGTGGCATCGCGTTGGCCGATTTACAAACGCTACGACAAGCAGGTCCAGGGATCTGTCGTGATCCAGCGGGGAGCTGCGGATGCGGGCGTGCTTCAACCTTTCGTCGCGGAAGAATGGCCGGACGAAATCCGCAAGGTCGGGGTGGCGGTTGCAATGACGCAGAACCCGCGATACTGCCTCCTGGATGCCTACTGGGGATCGGTGTTGGCCGTGATTGAAGGGACTGCGAAGTTGGCATCCGTGGGTGCAACTCCGATTGCTTTGTCAGACTGTCTTTGCTTTGGCAATCCGGAGAAGCCCGGGCAAATGGGTGAGTTTGTTGAGGCTATCCGGGGAATATCAGACGCCTGCCGTGGAATCAGCCTCAAGGATCACCCCGAGCATCCGCTTCCGATCGTTTCGGGGAATGTTTCGCTCTACAATGAGACCCGTGAAGGAAGTATTCCACCCAGTCCGATCATTGGAGCTATCGGGAAGGTGAAGGATGTTTCGCATGTGGTTACCCCGGGCTTCAAAAAGCCGGACAGCTTGCTGTATTTTGTGGGTGAATCCAAGGCTGAGCTTGCTGGAAGCATTTATCATTCGGTGATCCGGCAGTCGTGTGGCTCGCTTCCGAAAGTGGATTTCGCGGAGTGGACCCGAACCCTGCATGCGCTGGTCGACTTGATCGGCGAAGGCGTGGTTTTGTCCTGCAAGGCTAACGGACTTGGAGGACTGGCTGCATGTCTGGCTCAGATGAGCTTCATGGGCGATGCCGGTTGCCGGGTGCGTATGGAGTCCGGTGCCCGTCGTGATCAGGTGCTGTTCTCCGAGCATTTGGGATTTGTGATTGAGGTGTGCCGTGAAAACGCGGCATTCGTTGAGGATCACATGAAGAAGAACCGTGTGACGCTCCGGCGTATTGGGGAGACTGCGCCACAGGGTCAATTCGAGGTTCAGGGTGTGCGCATCACGGACATGAAGGACCTCAAGCGCAAATGGCAGTTCCGACTGCTCGACAACTAAGGATCAGAAAGCTATGGAAGCGACAAATCCGGAAGGGATAACTTACAAGTCAGCGGGTGTCGATATCGACGCCGGGAATGAAACCGTATCGCGTATCAAGTCGCATGTGCGGTCGTCATTTCAGCCCGAAGTATTGGCCGACATCGGGAGTTTCGGATCGATGCTGGATCTCGGCATGGTTCTGAAGGGTTACCGAAATCCGATCCTTATTCAGAGCATCGATGGGGTCGGAACCAAAGTAACGATTGGATGCAAGCTGGACCGCTATTTCGGGCTGGGAGTCGATATCGTGAGTCACGCCTGCGATGATATTCTTGTCCATGGTGCCCGCCCGGTGTCGTTTTTGGACTATGTGGCGAGTCAGAAGCTCCGCCCCGAGGTGGTCGAAGAGATCGTGAAAGGAATGGTCTCGGCCTGCCGCGAATGTGGAATGTCTTTGGTTGGTGGTGAGACGGCTGAAATGCCGCCGACTTACCGGGTGGGTGAGATTGACATCGTTGGATGCATCACGGGTGTGGTTGAAAAGGATGAGTTGATCACCGGTGCTGCGATCAGGCATGGGGATGTCGCTGTCGGTCTGGCTTCCACCGGTTTGCATACCAATGGATACTCGTTGGCGAGAAAGGTGCTCCTTGAAGTTGCCGCACTCCCGCTGGACAAGCCCATGGGAGAATTGGGTGGTCTCACGCTTGGGGACGCTCTGCTGGCTTCCCACAAGAACTATTATCCCGCGTTTGCGAAAACGCGTGAGGAAAAGATCCCCCTCAACGGAATGGCCCATATCACCGGTGGCGGGTTTATCGACAATATCCCGCGTGTGCTTCCCGAGGGTTGCAGCGTCCGCATACAGCTCGGTTCATGGCCCGTTTTGCCGGTTTTCGAATTGATCGCCCGTCATGGCCGCATCGTGAGGGACGAATTGTTCCGCACCTTGAATATGGGAATCGGGATGGTTTGGTTTGTGAATCCGTCTCATGCGGATGCGCTGATCCGTACGGTGAATGCCACCGATGGCTTCCATGCCTACCGGATCGGAGAAGTGGTGCCCGGTGACCGGAAAGTGATTTTGGCAGGTTAAGGGGGATCAGTTTAGGAACTATTTTGGGAATCCATTCATGACAGATAATCAGTCAATCATAGCAGTTGTTCAGTTTCCGGGAAGTAACTGCGAAAATGAATCGTTGCTGGCCTTGAGGCGTGTGGGGCTCAAGGGTCGGGAGTTTCTGTGGAACCAGTCGGTCGAAGACCTGAGGGGTTTCGGCGGATATGTGATCGTGGGCGGGTTCTCGTATGAGGACCGTTCGAGGGCCGGCGTTATTGCTGCGCTTGACCCCGTCATGCGTGTGATCATCGAGGAGTCGGGGAAAGGAAAACCGGTTCTTGGAATCTGCAACGGAGCTCAGATATTGGTTGAGACCGGCTTGGTGCCAGGCTTTGCCTCGCGTCGTCTCGGGATCGCACTGGGGCCGAATCGCATGGAACAGGCTGGGCGGATCGTCGGCGTTGGGTATTTCAATGATGACGGATATCTCAAAACAGGGCTTCCAAAGGGATCAAACGCATTCAATCGTCTGCTTTCTCCGGACGATGTGATCCGGGTTCCCTTCGCGCATGCGGAAGGCCGGTTTCTTTTTGAGACCGGTTTGCTCGACCGCATGGCGCAGGGGCGTCAACTTGCTTTCCGCTATGTGGATGCGAAGGGTGAAATGGTGTCCGAGTATCCGGTGAATCCGAATGGGTCGCAGGGAAATGCGGCGGCTGTGGTCAATGCTGCCGGCAACGTTATGGCGATCATGCCCCATCCGGAGCGTTCTCCTGAGGGTGACCCGATTCTCGCATCCATGGGAGCCTATATGGCGGACGCCCGTTCGGTTCGCTTCGAGCCCAAAGTCATGGAGGACCTGAAGGGTTCGGACCCGGTGGAACTTACCGAATGGACTCCGGATGCGACACAGGTCCATTTGCCGGTGAAGCTGATCATCACCGATAATACGGCCGTCACCGTAGAGGACGCGCTGTCCCGCGCGGGAATTGAGGCATCGGTGGATCGCTGGGTCCTGTGGAGTCTGGACACCGGTGGACAGCCTTCACAGAAGCTGGTTCCGGCTGTGACGGCGACAGGAGAGCTCCTCAATACGAACAAGGAGTGGATTGATGATTTGTCGGGTTTGAATGCGGGAAGTGATCCATCGGTTCATGTTCTGGTCGTTGAGACCCTCGATGAACCGCTTGGAAGGATGAAGCTTCAAACCTTGAAGCGGCGTTTTCATTTCGACGGACTGACATCGGTTTTCCGCAGGGTGATCTGGAAAATTGTGCTCAAGGATCCGTCTGTCGGAATTGATGCCGTGGTGAAAACCCATATTTTGCACAATCCTGTGATGGACAGGATCAGTCGTCTCGGATGATGCGATTGATTCCGTCTTGATGACCGGATTCCGGCTGAATCAGAAGAACACAAAAAGGAGAGACTTATGGAGGAAGGATTGGAGTTTTGCCTAAAGGGAGTAACCGATGTTCCCAATAAACGGTCAGGGAAAGTCCGTGATATTTGGGAGATCGGCGACAAACTGGCGATTGCCGCGACCGATCGCCTCAGCGCGTTTGACCGGTTTCTGACGCTGATACCCTACAAGGGAGCGGTGACCAATCTGACCAGTGCGTGGTGGTTTGAAAGAACCCGGCACATCACACCAAACCACCTTTTGAGTGTCCCGGATCCCAATGTTTCAATCGTGCGGAAATGCACTGTGTTTCAGGTTGAGATGGTGGTGCGTGGCTATGTCACCGGATCGACGGACACCTCTCTTTGGACTCATTACAAGAAGGGAGTGCGCAACTATTGTGGAAATGTCATTCCCGATGGGCTGAAGAAGAATGACCGCTTGCCGGAGGCGATCGTAACCCCCACCACGAAATCGGATGAACACGATGAACTCATCACTCCCAAGGAAATCGTGGAACGTGGCCTGATGTCGGCATCGGACTGGGAGGACGTGAAGAATCGGGCGCTGAAACTTTTTGCCTTCGGACAGCAGCAGGCGAAGGAACATGGGCTTATTCTGGTGGATACCAAGTATGAATTCGGGCGCACTCCAGAGGGCGAAATTCTCTTGATTGATGAAATTCACACACCCGATTCCAGTCGTTACTGGATCGCTTCCAGCTACGAACAGAGGATGGCGGAGGGTAAGGAACCTGAGAACATCGACAAGGAATTTGTGCGCCTGTGGTATCGTGATCACTGTGATCCTTACCGCGATGAGGTGTTGCCTGAGGCCCCCAAGGAACTCCGTCTGGAATTGTCACGCCGGTATGTCAACCTATACGAGCGCATAACCGGACAAGGTTTCCCATATGAAGCCTGCAAGGGTGACCCGAACACCCGAATTCATAGCAATTTGCAAAAAGCGCTTTCATGAGTGATCCGATAAAACATGAGTGCGGGGTGGCGCTGATTCGGCTGATGCAGCCGATGTCCCATTATCTGGACAAGTACCGCAATCCGCTATGGGGTTTTAACAAGCTTTTCCTGTTGATGGAGAAGCAACACAACCGTGGGCAGGACGGTTCCGGCATCGGGTCGGTGAAGCTGAATGTGCAGCCCGGCCTGCCCTACATGTTCCGGGAGCGCAGCATCAAGCCAAACTCCCTAACCCGGATCTTCAAGAAAGCCCTCACTCAATACAACTCGCTGAAGAAAGTCGGTGTGGTTGACGAGAGCCAGCCCGCAACCATCAAGCATCATTTTGACTTTGGCGGGGAGTTGTATATCGGACATCTCCGTTACGGGACTTCCGGTGGATACAGCGAAAGCTCGTGTCATCCCTTTTTCCGGAAGAACAACTGGCCTACCAAGAACCTGATGGTGGCTGGCAATTTCAACATGACCAACACGAGTCAGTTGAATGACCGGCTCATTGCGATGGGACAGCATCCGGTTTTCAATACGGACACTCAGACGATTCTGGAGGAGATCGGATTCGAACTCGATCAGGAGCATGACAGCCTCTATCACAAATATCGGGAGGACCCTGAGAAGCACGGTTCCGAGATCGCCCATTGGATCAGCCACGATATGGATCTGTCTTCCGTGCTGGAGCGGGCTTCCTGTGAGTGGGACGGTGGATACTCCATCGTTGGCATGACAGGAAACGGAGACTCGTTTGCAATCCGCGATCCGTGGGGTATCCGTCCGATGTTCTTCATCCAGGACGACGAAGTGGTGTCCTTTGCGTCGGAGCGTGCGCCTCTGATGACGGTGTTTGGGAAGAAGCTGGAGGATGTTCATGAACTGAATCCGGGCGAAGCTTTTGTGATCAAGGCCGATGGCCGTTGTTTCCGCCGGATGATACGTGAGCCCGGTGAGCGCAGGTCTTGTTCATTCGAAAGGATTTATTTTTCCCGCGGGAATGACCACGACATATACCTCGAGCGTAAGGCTCTTGGCGCTGCCTTGGCTGAACAAGTCCGGGATGCGATTGACAACGACTTCGGGCATTCGGTGTTCAGTTTCATTCCGAACACTGCTGAGGTGGCCTACAAGGGCATGATCCAGGAGTTGCGCCGGATCCGCCGTTCACAGGTGAAGTCGGCGATCATGGAGCGCGTCGCGTCCGGAACGGTTACTGAGGAGTTTCTGGATGAGGTGATCATGGATAATTGGCCGCGGTCGGAGAAAGTGGCCAACAAGGACATCAAGCTGCGCACGTTCATCAGTAAGGAATCGAGCCGGCTCGAGCTCGCAACTCACGTTTATGACATCACTTATGGCACCGTGAGGCCCGGGGACAATCTGGTGGTGGTGGATGATTCGATTGTGCGGGGGACGACGCTGCGCCAATCGGTTATCGGCATTCTTGCGAGGCTCCAGCCCAGGAAGATCATCATTGTGTCGACGGCCCCGCAGATCCGCTATCCGGACTGTTACGGGATTGATATGTCACAGATCGAGAAGTTTATCGCTTTCGAAGCAGCGGTATCGCTTCTAAAGGAGAGCGGTGAGGAATGCCTCCTGAAGAGCATATACGAAGAATGCAAGGATCAGGAAAGTCTTCCCAACGAGATGCTCACCAATCGGGTTGGCCGTCTCTACGCCGCGTTCACAGATGATCAGATTTCCCAGCGGATTTCGGATTTGGTGCGTCCCAAAATCGATTATTGGAACGGAGAACTGAAGTTGATATTCCAGAAGGTCAGTGACTTGCGTGAAGCTTTGCCTGAGCATCGTGGGGATTGGTATTTCACAGGCGAGTATCCAACTCCGGGCGGGTATCGTGTGCTGAACAGTGCCTATATCAACTTCTACGAGCAGCGTAAGGGCCGCAGTTACTGACCTTGGAATCCATCCATTGACACCCAGGTGATGAGTAGAAAGATATTGATTGTCGGATCCGGAGCGCGAGAGCATGCCATTGCGGCTGCATTGTCCCGTTCACCCCAGTATCCCATGCTGTATGTGTGGGGCAGCGGAGTGAATCCGGGAATGCGGGACTTGTCTACTGCGACGCGCGTCGGATCTTTGTTGGATGGTCCATCCATTGCTCAATGGGCGAGGGGTTTGGGTGTGGATCTGGCCGTGATTGGCCCCGAGGCTCCGTTGGAAGCGGGTGTGTCTGACGCCCTGTGGGCGGTGGGGATTCCGGTTGTGGGACCCAAAAAGACGCTTGCCCGACTCGAAAGCAGCAAGGCTTTCACCCGCGATTTGCTGATGAATCATGGGATTGCCCACGCTTGTCCAAAATTCCGGCGTTTCGATTCCATGGAAGGAGTGGCTGCGTTTTTGGCTGAACTCGGCGACCTTTACGTGATCAAAGCCGATGGGTTGATGGGCGGCAAGGGAGTGAAGGTGGCTGGTGATCAC
>Ga0209723_1004929_pt1 | contig 14273 bp, 12 predicted proteins | sample BiotimSIPDNA_2_FD_185750 | JGI IMG/M metagenome (GOLD analysis project Ga0209723, IMG submission 185750) | Anaerobic biogas reactor microbial communites from Washington, USA - Biogas_R2 time_0 SIP DNA (SPAdes) (version 2) | ecosystem: Engineered > Bioreactor > Anaerobic > Unclassified | place... | reverse complement strand
CCCGACATTGACCTAGGAACTGGTCGCGTTATCCAAACCTGTCATACGTTTCTCAAGCTTAAGGATGTCAATGAAGTTAATGTAGAAAACGCTATTAAGATCTTAAGGGACCAAGGTGCAACTGTTCTGGTGGCTTCCAAGGCTTTTGGCGTGGATAGTCTCAAAGAAGAGAACATTGTGCATGATATCGCAGCAAAGCACGGCATGATGACTTCAGTAGCCTCTGATATCAGTAAATTATACGGTCTTACACGACGAACACGCACTGCAACCATCAATGGGAGTATTCTTCCGAAGATGCTTGATACTGCTCAAAGCACTGAAGGTGCAGTCAGGCATGCAGGAGTTACCGTACCATTAATGATCATGCGTGGTGATGGTGGTGTCATGGATGCTGATGAAATGAAAAAAAGACCAGTGTTAACCATGCTAAGTGGACCAGCCGCCAGTGTGATGGGGGCCTTAATGTACCTTAGAGCATCCAATGGTATCTACTTTGAGGTTGGTGGCACCTCCACGAATATCGGTGTCATAAAAAATGGAAGACCAGCTGTTGAATATACAGTAGTTGGTGGTCACCGTACCTATATTAACTCCCTGGATGTGCGTGTTTTAGGTGTTGCTGGTGGCAGTATGATACGAGCAAATGACAACTCTCTTGTTGATGTTGGTCCTCGTTCTGCCCATATTGCTGGTTTAAAGTATGCTGTCTACACCCCTGTAGAAGAAATAGTTGATCCACAACTGGAATTTTTCTCACCAAAAGAGGGAGATCCTGCAGACTATGTTCGCATTAAATTAGCAAGTGGCAAACGAGTCACGTTGACCAATAGCTGTGCTGCAAATGTGCTCGGATTGTGTAAAGAGACAGACTTTTCGTACGGCATCCAAGAATCTGCCCGCCTATGCATGCAACCTTTGGCTGACCATTTGGGTGTCTCAGTTGAAGAGACAGCACGGCAAATTTTGCAGAAAGCTTATGAAAAGATCTATCCGGTGATTGATGAATTTGCGGAAAAATATCGCCTGGAACGTGATCAGATCACTCTTGTTGGAGTTGGCGGTGGAGCTGCGGCATTATTGCCTTATTCAGCTAATGCGATGAAACTGAGCTACAACATTCCACAATATGCAGAAGTGATTTCTTCTATCGGCGTTGCACTAGCGATGATACGAGATGTGGTTGAACGCGTTATTCCAAACCCAAGCACAGAAGATATTAATAAGATCAAGAAGGAGGCGGCTTCGTTAGCCATTAAGAGTGGAGCGGTCCCATCTACTGTCGAAGTTCATATAGAAATTGATCCACAAAGTTCCAAAGTAACAGCTATAGCCTTGGGGTCGAATGAAGTCCAGGCGACCGATTTGACATTAAAGGTTGATGAAGCTGAAGCGAAAGAACTGGCAGCAGCATCGATGAATACCGATTCTGCAGAGGTGGATTTCCTTGCCCATAAAGATATATTCTTTGTATTCGGACGAAAAGTTGGAGAAAAGCAGCAGGTGCGCGTGGTCGACCATCGGGGATTTGTGAAAGTACAGTGTGGAGACGCAATAGTTGGCACCTGTTCAGCTAAAGATTGGGAGGCAGAGACCAAGAAGCTTTGGGATAAACAAGTATCCTATCGACGTGAAATGCTCTCCACACCGGATATCTACCTTTGTATCGGTGGGAAAGTTTTGGATTTCTCAAACACACTTAGCTTTGACCAATTGCGCACAGTGATGGCAAGCGAATTCTTGGACACTGAACCAGATGAGGAAATCATCCTCGTCAGTGCGAGGAATGAAATAATATGATTGCAGCTTGGATTAAGGACTTAATACAGCTAACCGATGAGGATTGGACGAGGTATGCCTTTCTTTCTGAACCTTTGGTTAATCGTATTTCTCCAGATATGCGCCATCAGTATAGTCGGGATACAACACTTAATTCAATTGAACTGGCGCAAGAAATTAGACAGAAGTATAGCAATATCTCCATTAAATACCTGGTGGAAAAGCTGAACATAAATTTTGTTGAGAAACTCGCACAAGAAGGTGGTGGTTTTTCAATGTTTGCCTCCTTTGAAGAACCAAATACTATTACTGTTTATAAAGATGTTTCTGACGCGACCGACAAATTAATTGACGATAATGATCTTCGTGAAATTATAGGAAACCTCAGGACTGTTGATCTGCTTTTTTCCCATGAGTTATATCACTTCCTGGAGTTTACTCGGACCGACGTCTATTCAACTCAACAAAAAATTTTGGTATGGCAAATTGGTCCTCTCAAGAACCTGAGCCGAATTAAATGCCTCGGTGAAATTGGAGCTATGAGTTTTTCGCGAGAGTTATTAAATCTACCCTATTCTCCTAATATTTTTAATGTGTTGATGCTCTATGTTCAAAATCCAGTTTCAGCTGAGCGGTTATACCTGAAAATAATTGAAGTTAAAAAAGGATAAGAGGTTGAAAGATGGCGTTCTTAATTATTTCAATAGTTTTGTCGGTTATTTGTTGCGTTGCCACTGTCTATCTAATCGTCAAAAAAAATCCAAAGCGGCAAGGAAATGAGTTGTTACGACTTTCAGAAACAAAGTTCACAATACTCATGGCAAGCATGTTGATTTTGATAGGTTTTGCAATCATCGTAATTAAACTCGTAGATCCTTCAAAAGGTGGAGTTGACACTAACTCCTACCTTGTTGCCGCTCTTTTGGCATTACTTTGTGTGGTTTCCGGGTCGGGAATGATGCTTTTTACATTGTTAAAGCAGATCATTGTTACAGGTGATGGGCTTTTAATCGTGTCTTTTTTTGGAAAAACATACGAAATGCCGTGGAAAGAGATTACAGAGATTAAATTGAAACCACTATCAAACAAAGTAACTTTTGTTAGTAACTCAGAGAGTGTTCTTATTGGAGGTGATCCTGCAACTTATAAAAAGTTTATTACTATTGCAAAAACTAAAATACCAACTCGAGTATCACATGATTTGTTGGATAAATTGAATAACCGTTTTCTATAAAACGATTTAACAAAAAATAAAACAATATATTTTTGAAAGGAAAATGAAATGCCCGAATGGAAGAATGATAAAGAGTTGTTTGAGATCATGAAAAAGGAATTATACACAGGTGTGATCTGTGATATGTTGGATACACTTGGCTATAGCCATGTCTATCTACCTCATGATATCCAATCGATCAGGTTGACAGATGTAATGGTTGGCCGAGCTTTTCCGACAATCATCTGCGATGTATATGGTGAACAAGAAAAACCTCTTGGTTTATTAACTGAAGCTGTTGATAACATCAGTGAGGATGAGGTCTATATCGTCACTGGCGGTGATCGAAGATGTAGTTATTTTGGTGAAATCATGACTGCCACTATCAAACGTAGAGGTGCAGTTGGGGCAGTGATTGATGGATACATACGTGATACCCGTCAGGTTCTGGAACAAGATTTTCCTGTATTCTGCATGGGTCGGGATGCACAGGGTTCGATTTACAGAAATCAAGTTATTCGATACGGATGCCCGGTTGAAATTGGTAATATTCTTATCAAACCAGGCGACTTAGTATTTGGTGATATTGATGGTGTTGTAGTATTTCCACGTGAAATTGAAGAAGAGGCTATTACTGTGACCCTCGAAAAAGTGCGTGGTGAAAAAGACACTCGAGATGCAATCGAAAAAGGTATGTCAGCAGTTGATGCGGAGAAAACATACGGTACTTTTTAAATTAATCTGAGGAGGACAAAATGGATGTTCTAGAACGAATCGGACTGGCTGGCCTTGTGCCGGTGGTAGTGATCGAAAATGCGGATGATGCCGTCCCTGCCGCACGAGCATTACTGGAAGCGGGGCTGGATGTGATGGAAATCACGATGCGAACAGATGCCGGTATCCAGGCAATAAAAAATGTAAGATCAGGGGTACCTGAAATGTTGGTGGGTGCTGGTACAGTTCTCACCCTTGAAAAATGTAAAGATTCTGTTGATGCCGGAGCTCAGTTCATCGTCTCTCCTGGATTTGATGCCGAAATAGTTCGCTGGTGTGTAGATAACAAAGTTGCAGTTACCCCAGGCTGTGTGACACCAACAGAGATTCAACAAGCTTTGGCAGAAGGATTGAAAATAGTGAAGTTCTTCCCATCAGACGTTTATGGTGGTGTGAAAGCTATGAGCGCTCTTTATGGGCCGTTTAAATCCGCGGGTGTTCGCTTTATTCCAACCGGTGGAGTCAATAACGATAACCTGACCGAATATGCTGACAAACCGTTTATTTGGGCTGTCGGAGGAGGTTGGCTGTGTAAAACTGCGGATATTACCAATAAGAATTTTGCGGCAATTACTGATGCTGTTCGAAAAGCGATTGATATACTTCTGGGCTTTGAAGTTATCCACATTGGGATTAACCTGGAAACCCCAGAAGAGTCTCTGGATGTGTGCCATCAATTCTCAAAAGCATTTAATTTTCCAATAAAGGAAGGCAATAGCTCAAATTTTGCTGGACCCTCAATTGAGGTTCTGAAGTCGAAATATTTGGGAACGATGGGACACATTGCAATAAAGACCAATAGTATTAATCGTGCTATGCATTACCTGGCAAAGCGCGGATATGAGGTGGATTTGGATACAGCCAAATACAAAGGTTCAGTTTTGACCGCGGTTTACTTAAAAGATCAGTTTGGTGGTTTTGCGGTTCACCTTATGCAGAAATGAAGGAGCAAAAAATGAAATACTTGACATTTGGCGAGATCATGCTGCGGTTGAAACCACCTTATCACGAGCGGTTGTTTCAAGGTTTGATGCTTGAAGCTACCTTTGGTGGTGGTGAAGCCAATGTTGCAGTCTCACTTTCAAATTTCGGGCTTGATGCAGCATATCTGACCGTTCTCCCAAACAATGCAATAGGGGATGGTTGTATTCAGGAATTGCGTAAGTTTGGTGTTGACACCACTCGCATCCAACGAGGTGCAGGTCGCATGGGAATTTATTTCCTTGAGCCTGGAGCGAATCAACTTCCCAGTAAGGTTGTTTATGACCGGGAATTCGCATCAATTGCCCTGGCAAAACCCGGTGATATCGATTGGGACAATGCGTTTGATGGAATCGGTTGGTTCCACATTACTGGAATCACTCCCGCAATATCAGAGTCTGCAATGCTCCTATCGCTGGAAGCAGTCAAGGCTGCAAAGGCAAAGGATATTACGGTATCTTGTGACCTGAACTATCGTAAAAATCTTTGGAAGTATGGCAAAAAGGCGTCTGAGGTGATGTCTGAGTTAATAAAATATGTAGACGTTGCCATAGCTAACGAAGAAGATTGTCAGAAATCGCTTGGTATTAAGGTCGACTCGGACGTTGAAAGCGGGAAATTAGATATATCAAAGTACGAAGCTCTGTCAAAACATGTTTTGGATACTTATCCAAACCTTAAGCTGATTGCAATAACTTTAAGAGAGAGCCAAAGTGCTGATATTAATGGTTGGTCTGCTTGCTTGAATGATCGTGATCATTTCTACCTAAGCCGGCGGTATGAAATAAGAGATATTGTTGACCGCGTTGGCGGAGGGGATGCCTTTGCTGCTGGTCTGATCTATGGGCTAAATACTTATGAAAACAATAACGACGCTTTGGAGTTTGCCGTGGCTGCAAGCTGCCTTAAGCATTCAATAATTGGTGACTTTAACCGGGTCGGTGTTTCCGATGTCAAGAATTTAATGGGTGGAGATGCCTCGGGTAGAGTTCAACGGTAAGAAAACTGAGATGCAGGGCAAAATAGCTCCCCAATAATTTGCCCAAAACTCAATAGGACTAAAGGATAAGCTCATGGGATCACCGTGAGCTTATCCTTTGTTTGAGGTGCATGTTTACCCATTCGTAAAGCTCAAGCTGGTGGTTGTCTGGTCGATTTTGATTGAGTCTTCTTCGCTAAACTCATCCCTAGGCGGTTTGGGTGCCAGTGAGTCCTGAATCTCTCGCTGAATCGCATGTTTTAAGGGTTGTGCGCCAAATTCAGTGTCCATAACGTATCTGTCAGCTAACCGCCTTCTTCATAACCTACACATACCGAAGGAGCGCCAAATAGCTGGCTGACCGTGCGGCGGTATTCGTCGGGGGAGAAGGGATTGGGATATCGTTACAGGCGGTTAGCGCCAAGGTTATTATAAGAATAGAGAGGAGTAGAATCTTGTTGTACCGCATTCGGGATGCTTTCTGTGCTTTTTCAGTTTATTTTACTCAAATTCAGGAAAGAGAGGACAGAGAGCGGGTTTACTGAAAACTACATCTACTATTTTTAAACTGTTATTTGGTTATTGGAAACTGCATACTGCCAGCGATTGTCGGGGACTGTTTGAAAAACGGAGAGCCGGGTTTCGGCTCTCCTGATTGTTTGGGTTATGCGTGAGGCTATGGCGTTGGTGGGGACCAGACCGCCCGCGCGGTTACGACTTCAAGCAAAATGCTGGGTTCCTGCGCCAAGCCGACGCGAATGTGTCCGGTTGGCAGGGGATTAAGCAGGGACATGGTTGCAAATTGGAAGGGTCGAACAGAGCGATCAACATTTCCACCAGCATTCTTGTTTGAAGGGTAATCCAAAAGGATAAACATGACATCGCTAATCTTGTCGCCACCATCAACATGAATACTATAACCGCTCCAACCAGCCCGGGTATCTACCTCAGCGTAATCGACATAAAGTTCGTTTTCTCCCAGTTGGAGGGTTTTATTAATCTCAATCCGATCACCAACCTGAGGGCTGCCTTCGACGTCAAAACTGAACAGTTCCACATTACGCTCCACACTCAAATCGAGGGTTTCACGGTTGTAAACATTGGTGATTGTGAGCGGGAAAGCATAGTCATTTTTTGCGATCTCGATATGTTCACCAAAGCTGTAGTACCTTTGACCTTCAGCAGCGTAATCCCACATCATCATGTAGTCATACTTCATCCGAAAACTCTGATCCAGAGCCTGCCATTCATCGACTTCAGGAATAGTGTAAGACACCTGGGCTCCGTTGGCATCCACAATCTGGAGTTGCTCAAGGGGAATGTATTCCTCCAAATGTTCGTGGAGGATGCTGAGGGTAAGCAGCCAGGAATTTGGCTTTTCGACAACCTGAAGCACTTCCAGAATATCTTGAACATTGGTATTGATTACTTCCGTAAGCATAGCAGGTTCCTGGTTTTCAGCTTGCTCAATTTTGACCTGAGGGTCAGGGAAGGTGATGGCAAAGGTTTCCATATCTTCCGGTGCAACAACGAACTTAAGTGGCAATTCCCAATTTTCAGGGGCTTTGCCGCGGGTGCGCATGTCGATGCAGGGCATTACATAGGTAGCTTCTGTAACTTCAGCCGGGATTCCATATTGGAAAGCGTCGGCAAATATTTTGCTGCCATCCGGCAAGAGCAGATAAGACATTTCATCACATACTGGCTCACCCGGGTTGTAAGACCACATTGCTTCAATGGGAACGTCGATAAGATCGACCTCAAAGTTAGCTTCATCAGGTGTAATCAAGCCTGATTTGATTCCCACGGTAACGCCATCCTGAGTTTGGTAGACCGGTTCGGACACAATGCGAATCCCAGCCGGGTTTTCAACCACACCCAGTCCGGGGACAAAGTTGAACCAGGTTTGCAACTGTGCGACCACTTTGTTGGGTCCGACGGCGAAAAAGAGGATTAGCAATACCATCAGAGGGGCAAAGACGTAAGCCCAGCGGAAGCTGCGTTTGGTTTTTTGTCTTTCCATTTCACTTTCATTTTGCTTAAGCTGAGCTTCCAGACGATAAAGAAAACCGGGATCTGGCTCCGGTTTTTTGTATCCGGAAAGCAATTTTTCTTCAAATTCGTTTTTTTGTTCCATTTTTTTACTCCGCCTGGGCTTGAAGGCGCTCCAGGAGCCGGTAATAAGATTTTTTGAGGGTGGATTCACTTTGATTTAATATTTGAGCAATTTCACCAAAGGGCAATTCGGCAATCAAGCGTAAGCGTATGTATTCTTGCTCGATTGGGGAGAGAGAAGCCAAAATGTGTTCAAGGTCAATCAGCCTTTCTTGTTGAAGCATGGCTTCAGTTGGGTTTTGGGCTTTGTTAGTGAATAGTTCGTCTTCGAGGGGGAGGTCGACCCGCCGTGAATTGCGTCGGAAATGATCGTTGGTTTTGTTGCGGGCGATGCTGTAGAGCCAGGGCGTGAATTTCTTTTCATCGCGCAACTTGTGGCGGGTCTCGAGGGCGGTGATGAAGGTTTGAGAGGTCAAATCTTCGGCATCGGCACTGTTTTGAACCCGGCTGTAGATGTAATAGTAGATCTTATTGACGTGACGACGGTAAAGCTCTGAAAAGCTTGCTTTGGTCATACTTCCCTCTTGTTCCCAGACTCTGCCCTGAGCCAGGGGGTTTGAAATGTTGATAGTTGAATTTGTCATAGTCTTCCTTAATTGTAGCTACATATACATAGTCGTTGAAGAGGAGGGCAAAGTGACAAATTGGTGGAGCGGATAACGGGGATATTTCCCCTCTATTAACATTTATCATACATTATTCCCTCATACTATAAACGTAAGAAATTATGAAAATATGACCTGCAAAAAACGAAAATGCAGGTTTCAGGAGTTACTATGGACCTCAATAAATTTACTCAAAAAGCTCAGCAAGCCGTGCTCGAAGCACAGCATTCGGCGCAGGATTACAAGCATCAATCTATCGAACCTGCCCATCTGCTTTTGGCGTTGCTCAATCAAACTGAAAGCACTGTCCCGGTTGTTATCAGCCAAATTGCCGGTGGGGTGGACGTTTTGCAAGAAGAAATTCGCAAGGAGCTTGCCAACCGTCCGAAGGTCTATGGAAGTTCAAACAATGAAATCGGGCTATCACGTGCCTCCGCTTCCGTTTTGGATGCCGCTGAACGCTACGCCAAGGGGATGGGCGATGAATATACCTCGGCCGAACATATCTTATTGGGCTTAACAGACAGCCCCGAAGGTAAGCGTCTGGCAGATTTTGGCGTTACCAAAGATGCTGTCTTGAAAGCCTTGCGCGATATCCGCGGCAATCAGTCGGTTTCCAGTCAAAATCCGGAAGATACCTATCAGGCACTCGAAAAATATGGACGCGACCTGACCGCAATCGCTCGCCAGGGGAAAATGGACCCAGTCATCGGACGAGATGAAGAAATCCGGCGGACAATCGAAATTCTCAGCCGTCGCACCAAGAACAATCCGGCGTTGATTGGCGAACCGGGCGTAGGCAAAACCGCCATTGTCGAAGGGTTGGCACAAAGAATTGTCAACCGCGACGTTCCCGAAGGACTGAAAAACAAGCGCATCGCCCAACTGGATATGGCAGCTCTGGTTGCTGGCGCAAAATATCGCGGTGAATTTGAAGAACGTCTCAAAGCTGCTCTCAAAGAAGTCAGTGAGTCTGAGGGTCAAATTATCCTCTTCATTGACGAAATGCACACCGTCATCGGTGCAGGTGCAGCCGAAGGGTCAATGGATGCCGGCAACATTCTAAAACCAATGCTGGCGCGCGGTGAACTGCATCTGATTGGTGCCACAACCACCAACGAATATCGCAAATATGTCGAAAAAGATGCCGCCCTCGAGCGTCGTTTCCAACCGGTTTATGTTGCCGAACCAAGCGTTGAAGATACGATCAGTATTTTGCGTGGGTTAAAAGCTAAATACGAGGTACATCATGGCGTGCGCATCACCGATTCTGCTGTCATCGCTGCCGCCACATTGAGCAACCGTTACATCACCGACCGCCATTTGCCCGATAAGGCAATTGAACTGATTGACGAAGCAGCCGCACACCTGCGCACCGAAATCGATTCCAAACCGCAAGCACTCGACGAAGTTGACCGCGATATTATGCAGCTTGAAATTGAAAAGCAAGCCCTTCAAAAAGAGAAGGATAAAGCCTCACAGGAACGTCTCGCCAAAATTGAGCAGGATTTGGGAGATTTGGGCGAAAAATCAAAAGCCCTCACCGCTCAATGGCAGGTAGAAAAAGAAGGTATCACTGCTTTCAAAGAGCTGAAAGAAAAACTCGATCAAGCCCAATCTGAAATGGAACAAGCCGAACGCAATGCTGACCTCGAAAAAGCCTCACGCTTGCGCTATGGCACAATCCGCGAACTTCAAGAGCAAATCGGATTGGCTGAAGCCAAACTGCAAGCCCAGCAACAAAAAGGAGCACTGCTTAAAGAAGAAGTTGATGGTGAAGAAATAGCTACCGTTGTGGCGAAATGGACCGGAATTCCGGTCAGCCGTCTGATGGAAGGCGAAATGGCAAAATTGCTCCATATGGAAGAACGTCTGCATCAGCGTGTAGTGGGGCAGGACGAAGCGATTGTGGCTGTTGCGAATGCGGTTCGTCGTTCCCGTTCCGGTTTGCAGGACCCTAACCGCCCGATTGGTTCCTTTATTTTCCTGGGACCAACAGGTGTCGGAAAAACCGAACTGGCTCGCGCTTTGGCTGAATTTCTCTTCGACGACCAAAACGCCATGGTGCGGATTGACATGAGCGAATATCAGGAACGCCATACCATCAGCCGCCTCTTTGGCGCTCCTCCTGGTTATGTTGGTTATGAGGAAGGCGGTCAGCTGACAGAAGCGGTTCGCCGTCGTCCGTATAGCGTGGTGCTTTTTGATGAAATTGAAAAAGCCCATCCCGAAATTTTCAATGCGCTTTTGCAAGTGCTCGATGATGGACGCATGACAGACGGTCAAGGCAGAACGGTAGATTTTCGCAACACCCTGATAATCATGACCAGTAACCTCGGCAGTCAGCTTTGGATGAAGGATGAAAAAGGTCAGGCAGCTGAGGTTGGACGTGATGAAATTGTCAATATCCTGAAGAATTTCTTCAGACCCGAATTTTTAAACCGCGTTGACGAGATTGTGGTCTTCAAACCCCTAAGCCGCGAAAACCTGGGCGAAATTGTTGGTATTCAACTCGAACATGTTGCTGATTTGTTAAAGGATCGGGGCTTAAAGCTCGAAATCAGTCCGCAAGCTTTGAACTGGCTGGCAGAGGTTGGCTATGACCCCGAATTTGGTGCCCGACCGCTCAAACGTGCCATCCAGCGCGAAGTTCAAGACCCCCTGGCACTCAAAATCCTTTCGGGAGAATTCAGCGAAGGCGAGACAATTAAAATTGAATTAGCCGACGGCACTTTGAGCTTCGCGAAAGCATAAGAGCAGGTAGCAGTATACAGGAAAGGAATAAAAAAAGCGATGCGCTTTTTTTGCACATCGCTTTTTTGTGTGTTAATTCGTCGGGTTTAGAATTTTACGTCGACGATTTTACTTTTCTTGATTTCTGCAGGGGTGCAATTTTTTGCAACCGGGCAAGAAGCGCAATAGGCGGTGGGGCAGTCTTTGTTGGCGATTCTTTGCTTAATCATTGAATAAATGATTGCACCGACGATAGCTGCCAAAACGAGTCCGACTATCAAGGTTCCCATATTAAGCCTCACTTTTTGCAAGTTGTGCGCTTGCTTTATTGGTCGGTTTGCGGACGGCAAGATAAATTGCCAAGCCGAGCACGACCAGGGCTAAAAATATTCCAATGTCAAAGCCTCCAGTGGTTACCCAGAGGGCGATTTGGTAGAAGACGAAGGAAACAGCGTAGGCAAAGACGGTTTGATAACCGATGGCAAACCAGGTCCAGCTGGCGCTGTTCATTTCGCGTTTGATGGCACCGACTGCGGCAAAGCAGGGGATACAAAGCAGGTTGAACATCAGGAAGGAGAAGCCGCCTAACATGCCGAAATGAGCGGCAACCTGGGGCCAAATTTCGTTGCCGGCTTCCGAAACTTCTGCCATTCCGAAGAGGATGCCAAAGGTGCTGACAACGTTTTCTTTGGCAACCAAACCGGTGATGGTGGCAACTGCAGATTGCCAGCTATGCCAACCGAGTGGTGTGAAAATCCAGCCAATGCTGTTGCCGATGATTGCCATAAAGCTGTTGTCAATTTCAGCAACGGTTGCCAGTGTGCCATTTTCGATACCATAGCGGGTCAAACCCCAAATGACGATACTGGAGAGCAAAATAATGGTACCGGCTTTTTTGATAAAGCTGGAGCCGCGTTCCCAGGTGGAGCGTAAAACGGTCATCAGGGAGGGCATACGGTAGTTAGGCAGTTCCATTACGAAGGGGGCTGGGTCGCCTTCGAAACGTTTGGTTTTCTTGAGGATCAAACCGGAGACAACAACAGCTGCAATTCCAAGGAAGTATGCCGAAGGGGCAACCCACCAGGCACCGCCCATCAGTGCACCGGCAAAGAGAGCAATCACAGGTAACTTTGCACTGCAAGGGATAAAACTGGTCACGATGACGGTCATGCGCCGGTCTTTTTCTTCTTCAATCGTGCGGGATGCCATAATGCCGGGGACACTGCAGCCACTGCCAATCAGAAGCGGAATAAAGCTTTTGCCGGAAAGACCCCATTTACGGAAGATTCGGTCCATAATGAAGGCGATACGTGCCATGTAACCACTGGCTTCGAGAACGGCAAGCATGAAGAAGAGAATCAACATTTGGGGAACGAAGCCGAGGACGGCACCGACACCACCAATGATACCTTCGACAATCAGGCTTTCCAACCAGGGGGCGACGTTGATGCTTTGCAGGACGCCCTCAACAGCCGGTGGGATGATTTCGCCAAAGAGAACATCGTTGGTCCAGTCTGTGGCGATGCCACCGAGAGTGGTAACGGAGATGCCATAGACGATAATCATGACAATCACGAAAATTGGGATTGCCAGCCAGCGATTGGTGACGATTTTGTCAATTCGGTCGGTGATACTGAGGTTGCTTTTCTTCTCGCCCTGAATAGAGCCGCTGACGATATTATCGATTTTGGTATATCGGGCGAGAGCGAGGGTGCTTTCAATGTCGTCATCATGGCTTTTTTCGTATTCAGCGATTAGTTCTTTAATTTGGTCGCGCTGATCAGAAGAAAGCTTGCCGTTAAAATTCGTTTCGAGGGAACGGAAAGCCCAATAACGGATCTGGCTTTCGGGGTACGTTTTTCCGATGACGTTAATGACCTTCGAAACCAGGGCTTCAGCGTCTTCGCCATATGTTAGCTGATGACTGGGAGGAACCAGGGTTGTTTCGGTGGAAATCAGTAAATCAACCAGCTGATCAAGTCCCTCGCCTTTGAGGGCTGAAATGGCAACAACCGGGCAACCAAGGCGGTTGGCAAGCAAACAAGGATCCAAAGCCAAGCCTTCCGATTCAAGCTCATCGTTCATATTAATAGCAAGAATAAGAGGGAGCCCAAGGTCAAGCAACTGGGTGGTCATATAAAGGTTGCGTTCGAGATTAGTACCGTCGATAATGTTGATAATCCCATCGGGGGGATTTTCGGTTAGCGCGTCCGAAGCAATAACCTCTTCGATTGAGTTTGCGGAAAGAGAATAGAGACCCGGAAGATCAATGATGTTGATATCATTGTGTTTGATCAGTTTGCCGGTCTTTTTTTCAACGGTTACACCAGGCCAGTTACCAATGGTCTGATTAGAACCGGTCAGGGCATTAAAAAGGGTGGTTTTACCGGAATTAGGGTTGCCTACGAGAGCGTAGGTGATATTTCGAGCCATTAGTTGCTAACCTCTTCTACGGAAATATTTTGAGCTTCCTCTTTGCGAATCATCAGGTTGCTGCTGCGAAGTTTTACTTCGATTGGGTCACCCAAAGGGGCAACTTTGATCACTTCCAGGGTAGAACCGGGAATGATCCCCAGAGCCAGGATGCGACGCTGCAAATTGCCGGGAGCGCTTACCTTTTTTACTTTAACAGTAACTCCCGGTTTGATTTGATCGAGATTTAACATTGAAATTCCTCCACGAGAATTGAACGGGCATGCTCTTTGCTAATGGCATAGCGGCTATCGCGCAATGACACAATCAAATTACCATGAGCCGATTGGACAACATTGACAGTTTCACCGGTAACAAAACCCAGGGCTTCGCTGCGGGAGCGTTGTGAGCCTGTTAGTTTTACGATTGTATAAGATTGATTTGGTTTTCCCAGGCTTAATGGGACCATATTTTCTTCCTCACATATCAATGTATTGCTTTCCGCTTAATGTTAGTCTTGTCTAACAAATCCGTCAAGGGTTTTGCTTGATATAATAGAAGAATGGAACACACACCAAACAAATTTACTGAATCGTTCGAAATGTATCTGAAAACAATTCTGATTTTGTCGGCTGAGAGTGATTGTGTTCGCCAGATTGACCTTGCCCGGGCTTTAAAGGTG
>Ga0209723_1004926_pt1 | contig 14283 bp, 12 predicted proteins | sample BiotimSIPDNA_2_FD_185750 | JGI IMG/M metagenome (GOLD analysis project Ga0209723, IMG submission 185750) | Anaerobic biogas reactor microbial communites from Washington, USA - Biogas_R2 time_0 SIP DNA (SPAdes) (version 2) | ecosystem: Engineered > Bioreactor > Anaerobic > Unclassified | place... | reverse complement strand
GCCGCCAACGGGCGGTATCGGAATCGGGATCGACCGACTGGTCATGCTACTGACCAATAGCGCCTCGATGAGCGATGTTTTGCTTTTCCCCCATATGAAAACTCGGTCCCGTCAATAAAAACGATCACTAAAAAATAAAGGAAGGATTTCGCTCGAAATCCTTCCTTTTTTATGAAAATTGGCTTATTAATCGTCTTGACCGTCGTCCTCATTCGCTGAGGACTCTGCGTCGTTGTCTGGTTCGGACTCGTCCGTCTCAATTGCGAGTGGTTCATCTTTTTCCGCTACTTCCGCATCCATGACATTGACTTCATCGGCTTTTTTGACAAAGTCTTCGATCTTGACCGAATTATGGAATTTGTCCTTTGCTCTTTGTGCGGTGTGATGGTTTTTCCCATTGGCAATGACAAAAGCCAAGTGCTTATCCATTTCTAAGGTATCGTTTATTTTTTCATAGTAAAGCGCCATCCGGTAATGATAGATCAGTTCCGTCGATGGATAACCATCTTGGCGGCTGAAATGCTTTTCGATGATTTCTTTATACTGATCAAGTGATACATCGATATTGGCAAATGCTTCCAATAATTCGACGTAAGATGCCGCAAAGGGCCGATATTTCGGCGTGATTCGCGGTTGAATATCCTTGATTCGCTGTAACGATTGGTTGAATTCATCCATATCATTCAGTTCAAATGCCGCATATGCCGTATAGGCGAATACCAATACGTGATAGACGGGGTTCAAGCGTTTGAGTTCGATCAAATGGAAAATTCGGATCGCTTCTTCGTATTTCCCAACATAATATTTCGCCATACCAAGATACATTTGATATAAGGTGCCAACCCCTTTGGTCGGCGCGTTGTTAAAGGCGGTTTCTGCCATCGCTTCCGCACCTTCCACATCCAAGTCGTAATCGACCATCATGTTGAACTTGGTGGAAAACATCTGGATTGGACCACTCACACGGTAACGTATGAACATATATCCGAGCATGGCGATCACAAAGACCCAAATCCAGTCGATGTATGCCCAAATGGCATTGGTAACGATGAGAGCTACCGAGATGACTCCGATCGCAATCAGAGTGATGAGATACGTTTTTCGATTCATGGTTATTCTCCTTTGATTTCTTTTCCGATCACTTTGTCCGGAGTCGTTTCCAAATCAAGACCCAAGGTCTCCGCAATATTAACAAAAATATCGATGATTCCTAAAAATTTTTCCGCCCGACTGCCTAAGATCTGATGTAACTGATCATCGAGATAAAGTTTGAAATTATCGGGCAGGGGCTTTTCTTCTTCCAACAGAGATTCCAATTCCTCCATCAGCATCTCGAGCGCATCCAACCGTTTTTGGTCGTTTTTGTCCGAAAGTTCATAGCGGATGTCTTCACAAAGCAACAAGGCGCTCACGACTCTGTCATAAACGATGAACCGATGAAAGTCGTTTTGAAAGAAACTCTCGAGATACAATTTGCAGGTTGAGAATTGGTCATGCAAATACTCCAGTCCGACACTCATTATCTTTTCTTCGTCTATGGACAAACTATGATTTTCACTCACCTGTTCACTCGCTAAAAATCGAAGCACTTCATAAACCGGTTGAAATCGCGTATATAGGCTGGTGTCGTGTTCTTGAAGTTCTTGATAAAAATCAACATTTTCCTTATTCCAGGCCAAGAATTCTCTGGTGATACGTTCCATAGAGTGATGGTTGTCCTTTCTTTTTTGCCTTGGATACAAAAACCACAAGAGGCTTGTGGTTTTCCTTTTTAGGCTTGGTTAGCCGATCCAAACAATTCCATTTTTTCTTTGACTGCGGCTTTGATGGCTTCCACCCCAGGCGCAAGCAGTTTGCGGGGATCAAAACCCTTGCCCTGCCTGTCCTTGCCTTCTTCAATATACTTTCTTGTCGCCGCCGCAAAGACCACTTGGCATTCCGTGTTCACGTTGATTTTGGACACGCCGAGAGTGATGGCTTTTTTTATCATCTCTTCGGGAATGCCGGATCCGCCATGAAGGACGAGCGGTACGCCTTTGGTGATTTCGTCTATTTTCGCTAAAACGTCGAAATTCAGGCCTTTCCAGTTCTCGGGATATTTGCCGTGAATATTCCCGATACCGGCTGCGAGGATCGTCACGCCGAGATCCGCGATTTGTTTGCATTCTGCTGGATCCGCGACTTCACCACCGCCGATCACACCGTCTTCTTCGCCGCCGATCGCACCGACTTCCGCTTCGATTGAGAGTCCCATTTTTTTCGAAATGGCAACAAGCTCTTTTGTCTTTTCAATATTTTCATCAATCGCGTATTTTGATCCATCAAACATGATCGAGGAGAATCCGCCGGCAATAGCCATCAATGACCCTTCAAAGGTGCCGTGGTCCAGGTGTAGACAAACCGGCACGGTTATTTTCATCGAATCGACCATCGCTTTGACCATGTCTGCGACAACCTTGTAGCCAGCCATATACTTCGCGGCGCCTTCGGAAACACCTAAGATGACCGGGGATTTCAATTCTTCGGCCACTTGCAGCACCGCTTTGGTCCATTCGAGATTGTTGATGTTGATCTGAGGAACGGCATAGCCGTTTTGATACGCTTTCAAGCACATTTGTTCTAACGATACAAGTCCCATATTCTGTCTCCTTCTTTCATCTGAATAACATGATCATTATAGCGTTTTTTGTCATAAAAGTAAAGGTTAATTACCCAATCAACACAAACAATCAATAACCGATCCACACCCCGATCACCAACATCAAAACGGTCACTGCCAAGGTCGCTAGCTGCAAAAGGATCGTGAACTTGAACCATTTCGGATAACTGACGGAGGCAATCGATAGCCCTATCAACAACACCCCGTTCGTGGGAAAGATCACGTTGGTATACCCGTCGCCGAACACAAACGCCAGGATGGCCAGTTCGTTCGAGATGCCAATCAACGGCACAAGTGGCACGAGTAGCGGCATTACCAGAAACGCCTTGGCCGAGGAGGAACCTATCGCAAACTCGATCAAAAGCACCAATGCATAGATCAGAAGCAAACCGACGATCGGCGATTTGCCGGAAAGCAAATTCGCTAGATAATATAGAATCGTATCCATGATCATGCCACTTTCGATGATGTGCTTCACGGAAGCGGCCATGAAGATGAGCAAGACCGCCGGCGCGACTGAGAGCGCACCCCCCAAAAACATTTTTCCGGTTTGTTTCAGATTCTTGGTGATCAAAACTCCCGAAATCAAGCCCCCGACCAAAAAAGCAATCGCAATGATCGGAATTGCGGAAATCGATAACAATCCGGTAAGTTCCAGCACCCCTGTTAAAATGATCACCAAGAGAACCACCGCAAACATCGTGGTATAGGATTTAAAAATCAAGCCGGCATTCTTCGGCATTTGATCAGATAACAAGTCAAAGTCTTTGGTCTTTTTTTCATCTTCCTTGAATGTCGGTGATAATGACGGGTTTTTTTCGATCCGCTTGGCATAAATCACCAAAAAAGTAGATAAAAGCAAATACATGATGACAAAGACGATCAAACGGTACCACACGCCAGATAAGACGCTGATTCCAGCGAACTCGGACGCGATCCCAACGGAAAACGGATTGGTGATCCCGCTCGCGAATCCAAATCCAGCTGCGAGCAAACACATACCGATTCCGGTCATAGTATCCCATCCCAAAGACAGTGACAACATAATCATGATCGGCAAAAGCGCCACGGACTCTTCAAAGATCCCGAAAAAAGCACCAAACATCATAAACACCAAAATGACTAGCCTTAAAAGTACATATTTCTTTGTCTGGAACTTATCGATCAATTTCTGGATCATCACCCGGATTCCGCCGGTTTTATCCATTAGGGAAAATGTGCCACCCAAGATAAGTAAAAACAGCGAAATCATGATAACGTTCAACGCATCAGTTGAGAATAGGATCGTGACCGGCGCGATAAACCAACGCCAGAAAGGATAAGAAACTGGATCCGCCGCATAAATGAAACTGTCGGGAATGATTCCTCCGCCAGCGTCCCTGGCATAACTTCCTTGTGGTATGAGTAGTGTCATGACTCCGGCAAAAATCATCAGCACCAGCAAAATCGCGACAACACTGATGAAACTTTTCTTCGAGATATTGATGAGTTCTGGTCGTTCCATGCCTTGCCCTTCTTTCTATTCTGCGATAACAAACCAATCTTATCATAGTGCCCTAGAGTTTTCAATTCATCATCAAAAACGTTACTTTAAAATAACGAATCAAACAAAAGAGTTTTACTGAGCCTCTCGTTATGTACGATATTATCGCATCCTTATTTCCAACATTACACTCTCTACCAAATCAGCGAAAATGGAAGCTATTACTTGACAGTTAATACGGGCGAAAAAGAGACAATTGTCAACGAATTGAGAACTATGAATCCGGACGACGAGTTTATTACGGAATTCTTGAAGCTTCATTCTTGAATATCTGCTTAACTTTAGATAATGAAGATGCATTTTTGTGTAATTCTTCCCATTTTCTTAACTGTTGATCGTAAAAAAAGAACAGAGCTGGAAGGGGTTCGTCTGTTCTTTTTGATATTGTTGATATCTAAGATTGAATCTTTGATTTTACAGTCCTGATACTTTCTGCGGTCGGACTCTGACCGAAGGTGACATCACGCCGACATACGTCAGTTTGGTATCGTTTGCGACTTCCACCACGTCTTTCATCAAGCCGAGGAAATTGCCCGCCACGGTGATGAGTGCAACCGGTTCGGCCAATTCGCCATTCTTGATGACAAATCCCGAGGCTTGAAGCGAGAAATCCCCGCTGATCGAGTCACATCCGGCATGAGTCCCTTGGAGCTCGGTGATGTAAAGTCCATTATCAACGTCTATCATCAATTGCTCCGGCGTTCTGTTTCCTGCTTTGACAACCAGATTCAACGCGGATGTGGATCCGCCAAACCCATTTCCGGTCGATGACACATTGTCTTTCTTAGCGCTGACCAGATTATAGAGATAGGTATTGAGCATCCCGTTCTTGACTAGTTCTTTATAGGTAGTGGCAACCCCTTCATCATCAAACGGGCGGCTTCTCATGCTGTGGCGTAACAAAGGATCGTCGACGATCGAGATCTGGTCCGATCCGATTTTCTCGCCCAATTTTCCTTTGAGGAGCGACAGGTTCTTCTGTACGTTATCTGCGTGGAAGATTCCTTGGAATGCCGAGACGAGCAAGGAAAACGCCGTGGGATTGAAAACAATGGCGTATTCGCCGGTCGCAATCGGTTTCGCGCCTAAGGATCGAAGCGTATTTTGAACCAAATTCGTCGCAAACGGTTCGATCTCGAGATCCGCGGGATCGCTCGAATGGATCAAATCAAATTGGTTGCGTTGATCGACGTCATTCTTGACGATCACTTCCGCAAAAAGATCAGCCGCATTGGCCTTAGAAGACAATTTGAGCCCCTTGGTGTTTTCAAGCGTCACGCTTCTCGATCCTTCCGCATATAATGCTTGAACCGTCATCACGCGTGGATCCTTGTTCTTGAGCGTGTTGTCGAGCGTTTTCACTTTTTCAATTTTATCGCTCACATCCACTTGATCTAATTTGGGATTATAGAGTTGATCCGCTTTGGCATACTCCTTATCCCCAGCGTAAATGATGGGTTCGTCGGTGGAGTCAATGACTTTGGCGTTTTCAATCAGGTTGGAAATGATTTCTGCGATGGGCTGATTGAGATTTTCCGTATAGTAATTCGCCAGTTTTCCATGATAAATTCCCTTGATGGACAATCCGGACACATCAGAAATCTCGTAGCGGTCCAACTTTCCTTCATAACTTTCGATATTCATTTCTTTACTTCCGGACAAAAACACTTGAACATCGGAAATCCCCGCCTGTAAAGCTTGGGAAAAGAGTTGTTTGAAGTTCATCATTTGGCTCCTCCTTTTTTTCCACCGACCGTGATGGAAGAGACCCGCAATGCGGGTTGCCCGACATCCGCCGGGATGGAGCCAGAAACAGAGCCACACATGCCACGGTCACGATCCAAGTTATCGGCCACCATATCGATCTTATGCAAAATCTCAGAGCCATTACCGACCAAGGACGCACCCCGAACGGCTTCGGCAATCTTGCCATCCCGGATCATATAGCCTTCGGACACGGCAAAATTGAAATCGCCCGATCCGGGATTGACCGACCCGCCGCCCATTTTCTTGGCATAGAGGCCGTAAGGCGTGTTGGCGATGATCTCGGCCAAGGTGCTTTCACCCTTATCAATGTAGGTATTGCTCATCCTTGACGTTGGCGCATATTTATAGGACTCTCTCCGTGAGGAGCCAGTCGGTTGTTGTTTCATCCGTCTCGCATTCAAAAAATCGATCATATAAGACGTCAAGATCCCCTTGTCAATCAAGACACGACGTTGTTGGGGATAGCCTTCATCATCAAAATTCGCTGATCCCCAACCGTTTTCGATTGTGCCATCGTCGATGGCCGTCACAATCGGAGAAGCAATCCGTTCCCCGAGTTTTCCCGAGAATACCGACGCGTTTTTCGCGACCGATGTTGCCTCCAGACTATGTCCGCAGGCTTCATGGAAAATCACACCGCCAAAACGATTGTCGATCACGACCGGCATGACACCGCCCGGACATTCATCCGCCAGCAACATGGTTTTGGCCACTTTGGCGGCCGAGATGGCATAGTCCTCAATGTGAATGTCTTCCAAAAAGTACTCATAACCTTTCCCGCTGCCGGGGCCTTCCCCACCGGTTTGCATCATGCCGTCTTTGCCGGCAATGGCATTGATATACATCCGAACCCGGCCTCTGGTTTCTGTCACATAACGACCTTCGCTAGTTGCGATCAAAACCTCTTGAACACTGTCTCCCAAGCTCACGGTCACTTGTTGGATCAAGGGATCGTAGTTCTTTGCGGCAGTATGCGCCCGTTTCATCAGCGCGACTTTGTCCGCCTGGCTAACCGAAAGCGGGCTGATTTTGATCAGGTGATGGCTTCCTTTTTCACATTCGCCTAAGGGTTTGGGCGCATGGATCTCTCCTGTAAACGATTTGGCTAAATTTCCCGCCAGTTCAATCAGGGAGTCTGGATCCAAATGATTGGAAAAGCCGTAGACGCTCTCAAATCCTTGCGCCAAGCGAATGCCCACGCCTTGGATTTTGGATGCGGATGCTTTTTCGACCAATCCACCAATCATTTGAAAATTATGGGCGGTTTTATTTTCACAGAAAATTTCTGCGAAATCCGCGCCGGTCGCCATCCCGGTCGCGATCAATGTTTCCAGCAGTTTTTTTTCTAACAACATGAGTTAATCTTCCTTTATATTGTAGAGTTCCCCGTACTTGGCTTTTAAATAGCGCACATAATAGTGCGGATTGAACGATTCATGCGTTACTTCTTCCAATAGTTGTTTCGGGGACTTTGAGGATCCGTATTGATGAATTTTCTCTTTGAGCCAATCCGTGACGATACCGAGTTTGTTATCTCGTATCGCCTGATCGACATTGATTTCTTGTGCCATCGTCTGATATATCTGGGCTGAAATTGCCGATCCCAAGGCATAGGTTGGAAAATAGCCGATCATACCGCCACTCCAATGAACATCCTGTAAGATGCCTTCACTGTCCGTTTTGGGCGTGATTCCCAAGTATTCTTGCGATTTTTCATTCCAAATTCTTGGCAGATCGTCCACAGATAGATCGCCTTCTACAAACATCCGTTCGATTTCATAGCGCAGCATGATGTGGAGCGGATAGGTCAATTCATCGGCTTCGACGCGGATGAGCGACGCTTCACTGCGATTGACCGCTCGGTAGAAATCTTCCAGAGTGACATCCTTTAACTGCTCTGGAAAAATGGATTTGAGTTTGGGGTAGTGGGCTTCCCAGAACAAATGACTTCTTCCCACGATGTTCTCAAAGAAACGCGATTGCGATTCATGGATCCCCATGGAAACACCGCCATTTAACATGGTGTCGTCCCATTTGGTATCGACTTGTTGTTCATAAATGGCATGTCCGAGTTCGTGAACAGCGGAGAAGATGCTGGACAAGAAATAGTCTTCAATATAGCGGTTGGTAAATCGGACATCCGTCGGAGAGGTGTTCCAGGTGAAGGGGTGCACGCTTTGTTTCATCAAACCACGATTCCGGTTGAATTGCATGACGTCGATCAGATAATCCGCAAATTCCTTTTGTTTTTCTTTCTCGTAATGACGTTTGACAAAAGGAGCCACGGGAGGCTGTTTTTGTGCGAGCAATTTTCGAACAAACGGAACCAATTCTTTTTTCAACACATCAAAGAATTGATCGAAATCCGCCATTGTCCACCCTTCTTCAAAGTCATCCAGCATCGTGTTGTAAGCGGATGCCTCCGGCGCGTAATATTTGGCAAATTTTTTGTTGGCAGTGATGATTTCAGCCAAAACGCCTTTAAATGCAGCGTAATCGTTTTTCTCTTTGGCGTCCTGCCAGACCATCTGTGCCTTGTTTAAAAGCATTTGATATGCGACGAATTCGTTTTCGGGAATTTTGATGATTTTGTCAAGTTGTTTCTTGGCCCGTAGCAACTCGCGTTTGGTCGCATCATCAAATTGATCCATTGATTCAAAGAGTTGACCCAACCCTTCAATTGTGTCCTGACTCGTCAAGAGTTTGAACATCTCACCACTGATGATTCCCACCATTTCCCCGCGTCGTGCAAAGGCCTCACGCGGCGCTTCGGTCTGTGAATCCCAGCCGATGATATTGAGCATATACCCGTAAGCTTTTTGTTTTTTAACAATCTCGCGAAATTTTGCGATTGGTTCCATTTTCATCACCTCGTTATTTTATTATAACAACTTCCGCTTCTCATTACCAATGATTTTCACCAAAGAAATTGGATAACACGATAAACACACATTTCTATTTCCTAAGATACTTATTCTTTTGAATCCAAACAAAAAAAGAACCAGGGATCAACCGGATGTTTCCCTGGTTGGTCGAGATCCTTAATTTTCGTTTTTTTATTCGAAAGTGGGTTTTGTTTGATAATCGATGGCCGCCCGAATAAAATCTCGAAACAAGGGATGGGGTTTCCCTGGGCGAGACAAAAATTCCGGATGGAATTGGCAAGCCAGAAACCAAGGATGATTTTTGACTTCGATGATCTCTGCCAGTTTGGTTTCCGGATTGAGTCCGGAAAAAACCAATCCAGCCTTTTCCATCAATTTGCGAAATTTATTATTAAACTCATAGCGATGTCGATGTCTTTCGGCGGTACTGACAACCCCATACGCTTGATAAGCCAAGGTGTTGTCGCTGATTTTCAAGTTGTAAAGCCCGAGGCGCATAGTGCCGCCCAGTTTGATTCCTTCATATTGCTCTGGCAAATAATCAATGACATTATAAATAGTCTCCGGATCAAACTCTGTGGAATTGGCCTGTGGCAAGTTACAGACATTGCGGGCAAATTCGATCGATGCCAATTGCATGCCTAGACAAAGTCCCAAAAAAGGAATCTTCTTTTCTCTGGCATATTGGATCGCCCGGATCTTTCCTTCCACGCCGCGGCTGCCAAACCCGCCCGGAACCAAGATGCCGGAAACATCTTGTAACTGTGAATCAATGGTGTCCTCGGTGATCTCGCTCGAATTGACCCAGCGAATATTGACGATCATATCGTGGTGGTAGCCGGCATGTTTCAAAGACTCTGTGACCGAGAGATAGGCGTCGTGTAGCGAAACGTATTTTCCGATCAAGGCAATGGTAACCTCGTTTTTCAGTCGCTTGATCCGATCGATCAGCGCCGCCCATTCCGTCATATCCGCTTCGGGAGTATCCAGCTCCAAGTGTTCACAAACGATGTCATCCAAATTCTGCTTTTGGAAATCCAGTGCTACTTCATATAGGATCTTGACGTTGAGACACTGGATGACCGCTTCTTTTTTCACGTCGCAAAACAATGCGATCTTTTCTCGCATGGAATTGGTGATTTCTTTTCCCGTCCTAAGGACGATCACATCGGGTGTGATCCCCAGTGACCTAAGTTCCTTGACCGAGTGTTGCGTTGGTTTGGTTTTGAGTTCTCCGGTCGTATCCAAATACGGAATCAATGTGTTGTGGATATACATGGTGTTGTGATAGCCGAAATCGCGGCGAGCCTGACGAATCGCTTCTAAAAACGGTAGTGATTCGATATCCCCCACCGTTCCACCGATTTCGGTGATCACGACATCGGCCTCGCTTTCTTTAGCGGCAAGTTCCAACCGATACTTGATCTCATTGGTAATATGGGGAATGACTTGAACCGTTGCGCCTAAATACTCGCCCCGTCTTTCTTTTTCAATGACGGAACTATAGATTTTTCCGGTGGTGATGGAACTGTTGGTTGTCAAATTTTCATCGATAAACCGCTCGTAATGCCCGAGATCGAGGTCGGTTTCTCCCCCGTCATCGGTCACAAAAACCTCGCCGTGCTGGAACGGAGACATTGTTCCTGGATCGACATTGAGATATGGATCGAATTTTTGCATAAAAACTTTGAGACCGCGATTTTTAAGTAATCTCCCCAAAGAAGAGGCCATGATCCCCTTCCCGAGACTTGACACGACGCCCCCGGTCACAAATATGTATTTCGTTACTTTCATCTTCTCACCCCGGATAAATGAAAGAAGGTTCCCCGAATGGAGAACCTTCTTTTAATGGCTCTTTTAGATTATAACAAATCAACTCGTTAAAAGCAATTGCTTTTCGCTTTTATTCGTCATACATTTTTTCGTAATCGTCCATGTACTCGTTGTATTTATCGTCATCGAAATCGGTTTCGTCTTCCACGGGCAAATCGGTTTCGTCTTCCAAGTATTCGTCTTCCACGTCATCGAAATCATCGTAGTCGATGTCATCTTCGAATTCGTCTGCTTCAAGCTCGTCTTCTTCCTCTTCGAACTCGTATTCGTCCTCATCCTCTTCATCTTCATCTTTTTCAGAATCGAATTCTTCGGTTTCTTCCTCTTCGTCTTCGTCTTCGTCGTCGTCGAACTCTTCGGGTTCATCTTCCTTATAATCGGGAAATTCGTCATAATAAGCGCCATCTTTATCCCAAAGATCGATCGATTGGCGGCTCTTGAGATCCCATAGATCATCGCCGACATAGACAAATTTGGCCGAGACGATAAAATCTGCATAAACTTGGGAAGTTATGTCGTTTTTCTCTTCCTCGGTCAATTTCTTTACTTCTGAAATCGCTTGAAGCAATTCCAAAAACGACATTGGTTGTTTGTTTTCCAGCAACAATGTCTCCGCGGCTTCAAGGATGGACAATTGGTTCCAATCTGTCATATTCATTTCCTTCCGTTAGTTATCCCACTTCACCAGCATTTGATGGTTTGATAGGATCTTGTTTCCGTCGAGCAAATCGTATTCCAGTTTGACTTCTTGTTCGGAAACGTTCAGTTTCTTGGTGAATACTTGTGTGACAAATTCAAATCCGTCGACTTTCAAGATCCCAGACGATACTTTTCCGAGTTGAAACACCAATCGGAGCTCCTCCGGACCCGTCCGGTGAAGCAATACCTCTTCCGGACGAAATTGAAAGTGATAGGTTTGTTCGTTGGGATCCGAAAATTGCAGGTGCTCATTCTCTTTTACGCCCGGGGTTGAAAACCGGGTGCTGATTTCGGCATCGATGGCCATCTGAAACATCACGTTGGTTTTGTCCACATTATCACCTTTAGAATGCTTTAATTATTATACATTGAATTGTAAGCAATTACAAGTATGATATTTTAGTTTTTTTTGTGAGCCTTTTTTTGGTTATTTTTCGCTGAATTTCGGGATTTATTTCGATATTTTTATTATCGACGTCAACTTTTTATTTTTTCTTCCCTCAAACCCGCTTTATATTCTTTCACCAAGACATCCGCGTCCTGAATCAACGCATCGGCTTTCTCCCAGGTCCCAAGATTTGCCCCGCAAGCCATCGGATGGCCCCCACCTTCGTATTGATTTGCCAGTTTGTCGATCGCTGGTCCTTTCGATCGAAGTCGCGCCCGGACAAACCGTTCGTCGTATTCCGCAAACAAGATCCAGACGGGACAGTCTTCCAACACCGATAGTTCGTTCACGAGAGAAGTTGCTTCTTCCAAGCTCACTCCATACTTCTGAATGATATCGGGTTTCATCTTGATAAAAGCCACACCGTTTGGCGTCTTTTCAAAGTGTTGCAACACATATCCTTGAAGCCGCATCAGATTTTCCGTTTTCACATCCAACGTTGACAAGACCTCCGAAAAATCCAACCCGTATTCCAATAGATGAGCTACCGCTTTGAACGTATCCGCGGTGACAGAACGATATTTGAATCGACCGGTATCGGTCACGATTCCGGTATACAGCGCTTTGGCCGCGTTCATGTTCAATTTGAGTAGTTGATAGAATTCCAGATAGAATTCCAAAATGATTTGCGATGTCGCCGGACGCGAGGTATCAACGTATTGATAATCGCCGTAAGCATCAATCGGCAAATGGTGGTCGATTTTGATCACATAAGCTGCTTTTGAGAAGCGCTGATCCGCTACGCGCTCTCTTGTGGCGGTATCGACCACAATTGCCAAAGCTCCTTGATATTTGGAATCTTCAATCCGATCGACATCCCCGATGAATTTGACATATTCGGCGGTGTCGCCGACCACGTAAACTTCTTTATCCGGAAAACTTTCCTTCAAAATCTCTTTCAAGCCAAAACCCGCACCATAGCAGTCTCCGTCCGGCCGTTGATGCATGTGGATAATAATCGTTTGATATTCCATAATTTTGTCTAAAATCAATTGTTTATCCATTTTTTTCCTCCAATAAGATATCTAACGCGCTCAATACTTGGTCAACCTCTTCCCAAGAAGACACTCTACAGCCGCAGGCGAGGAGATGCCCGCCTCCGCCGAATTGTTTCGCAACTTCGACAATCGGGATCTCTCGAGACCGAAGTTCGCAAAGAATCACATCGTCTTTCCTAGCTTCCGTGAAATTAGCCCAGATCGGGATCTCCCGGATCCCGGATAACTGATTCGCCAGCAATCGACTCGCGGTATAAGGATCCAGCTTGTGTTTAACCAAATACTCCTCCGTGATTTTTCGGTAGCCGACTTGATGCTTGGTCATTTCCAGTTGTGACAAATAGTCGGCTTTTGCCAACTTTTGCGATAAAGATTCCTGATACATCGATTGATAAATGGTCGATAGATCGATGCCGGATTCGAGTAGTATTGCGGCAATTTGAAAGGTCTTGGGACTTACATTAGAAAACAAGAACCGTCCCGTATCGCCAACCAGTCCCATATATAGCGGCGTAGCCGCATCGGCCAATATCGGAATGCCCGCATCCAAAAGGAAGCTTGCGACCATCTCGGCGGTGGAAGACGCGCTTGTATCCTGCCAATAAAAAGTGTAGGGGATATCCGGCGCGTTTTGGTGATGGTCGATGATGATCGTCTCTTTTCCTTGGCATGCGATCGCTTCCGCCAACATCTGTTTCACCGAGGTGTCCAAGATGATCAACAAGGAATCGCCAATGAGTTTTTCGTCCACAATATCCATCGGTCCAAATTGATTCAAATTATTCTCATCGCCCGCAAGAAAAATCGCCTTTGTTGGGAAATAAGCTTTCAAGGCGTTGCCAAGTCCAAATTGGGCTCCATAAGCATCATAATCGGGATGTTTATGGCGGATGATGACGATTTGTTCGGACTGTTCGATTAAGTTCAATATATCCTGAGTCATAGTCCCTCCACCAATAATTTAGTATATCATTATAACATATTTTTCCCACCGTCAAAGACGTTTTGCTGGAATATAATCAAGAATTGAGTCATCGTCCCCAGTGTCTCAATGGATATGCTATAATAAAATCGAGTGGGAGGCGAAAAAACCATGTGTGGACGGTTTACCATTTGCATCACCAAAGCCGAGCTGGACATGATCCTGAATCATGATTACCAAATCGGCGCAACCAATTTCGACATTGGACTTCCCCGATACAATGTGGCTCCGGGCCAAATGGTTGTCGCCGTTCTCGGCGACGGAGAAAAGCATCGGGCGGGGCTATTAAAATGGGGTTATATTCCTGTCTTCTCCCAACAAACATCCGCTAATTTTTCCTTAATCAACGCCAAGGCGGAAACCTTGGCAGAAAAACCCGGGTTTCGACACGCACTCATAAAAAAACGCTGTGTGATTCTAGCGAATGGCTTTTATGAATGGAAGAAAACGCCAGAAGGAAAAAAACCGC
>Ga0209723_1004924_pt1 | contig 14289 bp, 8 predicted proteins | sample BiotimSIPDNA_2_FD_185750 | JGI IMG/M metagenome (GOLD analysis project Ga0209723, IMG submission 185750) | Anaerobic biogas reactor microbial communites from Washington, USA - Biogas_R2 time_0 SIP DNA (SPAdes) (version 2) | ecosystem: Engineered > Bioreactor > Anaerobic > Unclassified | place... | reverse complement strand
CCCGGCTGGCATTCACCATCCTGGTGACGATGTTTTCTCCCGGCATGCTCCCTCACGGCTCACCCTCGAATAGGTAACAGTCCATCTGCGGAGCGCTGGTCAACCTCAAGGGGGCTACGGATCTGTACCTGGAAGATGCCTCACATCTCCAGCGTGAGGCTCGTGCACCCGTCACCGGATGCGCCGATTCCCCGCTGGAAGACGGGAAGCGGCCGATCATATCACGACGTCTGGGGTGGCCGGGGGTGCCTCCGGGCTTAAACCCGCATTGAGCGAGGCGGTGATACTCATGAGCGTGCATATGAACGCGTTATGGGCGCGTTCATAACTTCTAAATCATGTTATGGACGCGTTCATAATAATGTGCATACGTTCATACCGGAGTGTCTTTCCAGACATAGCGAGTTCCGCGTCGTACGCCAGTCTGTTATGATGTATCACCCCGCCCCCTCCACGACCGCGATCTCCTCCGCCGCGAGCCCATACAGCTCATACACGATCCGGTCGATCTTCCCGGTCGGCCGCTCTGGTCGCGAGCGCTCTTCCGGCGAATGATTTGCTCGTCGCGAGGAGGGGGTTGGGCTAATTACGGGCGGGGGTAGAGGGGGAAGGTGCAGGCTGGAGAAAACGAGTACCGGGAGATGATGGTGTCATACCCCCTCCTCCTCTATCTTATATGGGCGCAGAGTATGACAGCAACACATAACAACCATATAATTCATACCACTACACTGTAATCCACATATATCATGATCTGACCCTGACAGAGAGAGCTGGTGGCTATGGAGTTCACTATTGATGAGATTGCCGATAACCTCCCGGGTCTCGGTGTGGCGATCCTGCACCTGCTACATGCCGGAGACCGATCCGCTGTTCGGGGAGATGTTATTTTCCAGAAAGAGCTCTTTCTCATCGGGGATTATATAGAACGGGTAGGAGACGATGCAGATTTCACCCCTCACATATTCGGGCCGTATAGCGAATTCGCTGAGGTTGCGCTGGACGAGCTTGTTTCCCTGGGCCTTGTCAGGAGAACTGCGGGAGGCTATACCCTCACCTCCGATGGGGTCAGGGTCTGGGAGAAGGTGCGTTCTGCATTTCCCGCCGATGAGGTCGGGGCAATCGAGGATTTCAAGGCTTTCATCAACGACCTCAGCGTAGATGAGGTTCTCCTCTTCGTTTACGTCACCTATCCCGAATACACCTGCGAATCTGCAAGGCTTCACGATATCCTGCAAAAGAGGAGGCCGCTCTCTGCCTCACTGTATCGGAAAGGGAAAATAAGTCTCGAAAAAGCTGCGTTTCTGGCCGGGATGAACCTGGAGTCGTACCTCGATTACCATATGGTTGACCCGGAGGTCGGTTGAAGTTATTAGAAACCTTTTTCGCTATGTTCTCCGTACTGTAGAACAATCGATATGGGGCGCATCCAGACACTTCAAGACTTAAAGGTGATGCTACAGGCGGGGTTCGAGGATAATGAGGCGATTTTGGCACGATATGGCCTGACGCGCCTCACGCAGCTCAAAGCCTACCTGCTGGAGACCAACTACCCGATCGACGAGGTTGGCTGTCCTCTTGGGGCCTGGAGCAGTCTCGACGCTGGCGGCTGGTATGTCAACCGTGGGCCTCTGTCGCCCAATACCCTCTTCCTGGATACAACCCGCGAGCGCGTCTGGATACTGTATACCTTACTTGATGCAACAGAGGCGGATGCAGTCACCGATGGTTGGGTCAAGCACATAAAGGGTCTTGACAGGTGCTGGCTGTCCAGGAGCCATCTCCTCCACTACGACAACAAAGAACCGTGGCAACAGCGGGGTCTTGGCTTGAAGTTCTCTGATGGTCTGGCATCGGATGACGAGGCAGGACGTTTCAGCCTGAAGGCATGGTATGGGGCGACGGAGAAGATACCCGGCCTCGCGGAAGTGCTGAATACGGCGAAGGAGAGTTTCGCGATATACAGCACGCGCTGGCAGAAACTCAAGGAAGACTCGGTGACGCTGGCTGTGGAGTGGTATAGTAATGGAAAGGTGACCATCAACAGGGCGACCGATGTTGACGAGGTTATGCTCTCGATCTCTGACATGGCAAATCTCTATGAAGATGCGCTTGCTGAGGCAACAGGCCTGAGGAATGATGGCCTGGGCGCCTTTGAGTTGAACTTCACCCAGAGTATCGACCTTGAGGCATTTTCTAAGACCGTGGCAATGGGACGGGGGAGGATGAACCTCTGGCTCATCGAGACCGAGACCGAGCCGGACTTCAGGCGCTTTAAGGGTGTAGATCTGCATACCTGGGATAGGGTTTTCCTCGATGTCGGGCCCGACTTTGCGTACCTGACGATCCCGGGTAAGGGGTGTGTCAACGCTGCACCCCGGATAGCAACGATCCAGGGCGAGGACAACGCCGGCAGGACTTCTATCTTCTTTGACGGAGTGGAAGTCTTTGGCTGAGCTGGATAGAAGGATTGTCCTCTGGCGCAACACGATCGCTCTCTTCCATGAACGAAACCGTCCACGGTTTATTGGGCCGTTCCGGAAGGCCGGGTATGCCTATCGGGTTGAGACGGCCCTCTCGATACGCCGAACCGGGGAGGAGAGGAACCCCGATATCGTCGCAAGCAGCCCCTCGGGGTGGTTGGTCATCGAGTTGACCTGCAACGATCACTCCAAGGCGGATAAGCTGGATTCCTACAGGAAGATCGATCCGAGGAATTTGGGCCTATACGGCCTGCAGATCCATCAGAGCGCACCGGACACTATCTGCAGCAGGTTGTCGGAGGTTGACGACGGCGAGCACAGCCAGATAATCGTTAAGGATACCGTTGTCGTCAAAAAGGTGGATCTCCTGAGCGATGAGGTGCTCAGGCTTGCTCTTCTGGATTTCTCCGGAACCGATCTGACCCGGCTGCCGACCATTCCGATCGGTCTGCTGCCGGAGTCTAAGAACCACGAGGTCAGGAGGGGTTTGGTCGCCATTGTGATGCAGATCTTCCAGCCGGACAGCAAGGGGAAGACGGCGTATCAGATGGTGGAGGAGGGACTCGATAAGCTATCGGATAAGGTCGGTGCCGGCCGGAAGACTGCAATGAAGAGGAGGGTGGAGAAGGAGATGGAAGTCCTGATGAACCATCACCTGAAGGGCTATCTTGAACTGAAGGGCGATGGTTCCTACGTCCCTACCGGCAGGTTCAGGGAGCACCCGAAGACCCTTGAGCGGATCTCATCAGCGCTGCAGGAATGGGCGTATACGACGCAGCAATGTATAGATCCGTCTGATTTCGGTGCTGTCGAGCATGACGGGCGGGGGAGTGAGGACGGTTACACCCCGGAAGATGATCGGACAACTTCTGATCCGGGATCTTTCATGCGCTGACTCCGGGCACCGGGTGTAACCTACAGGAAGGCCGGGTATACAGGAGGCATCATGCGATAAGTCCGACCCGATGCGATCAGCCAGTTGTACGGGCGCTTTTGACCTGACTTTCGCGCTCACAGGGGCGTAGAGGAAAGTAATTGAGACGCCAGATCGTCGACTGACCCGATCATCCCTCTTACTTCATCGATTGTGAAGGGTTCTTTCCTGCTATGGATTATGAGATGGCAGTTCGGGCATACCGGGCGGAGATCCCGTACTGAGTCGATCCTGTACTCCCGCTGTATTTCAGAGAGGGGTATGAGATGGTGCACATGGATTTTATCCCGCCCTATCGGCCCGTAGACCTTCTCGAAATCAAAACCGCAAACGGCGCAGCGACAGCCATAGTGTTCTATGCATTCGGTTCGTGCCCTCCCTCTCCGTTCGTATCGATTTACAACGATTTTTCTCACGGCACCTTCGAAGAGATCGGCGCTATCCTGAACAGTCATCTCTCCGGGATAAACGATCTCCGGGTCGTCCTGATCGAAAACTCGTTTATACGCTTCCACAAGTTCAGGTCGCATGGTCCAGGAACACGTTCCATCATCTTTATCGCAGCCCAAAAAGGGAACATGCCACCACCGGGTTGATCCGTTTTCTCTTGTAGGCGGCCGGACTCCTGTTCTGGCAATCACGCGTTTGCTGAATCGAGCAACTTGCGAATTCACCGGAGCATGCCCCGTATAGTTTAAATGAGGCGCTATCTCTGATGCATGCATCTCGTGGTTTACGCTCTCGTACACCAGCCGTAACACAATCAAGTCGCGTTCTTCTGTCACTGTTCTGTCTACCAGCACTTCTGCCCAGGCATCAGCGCTGATCTCTACCCGATCTTTGTAATCTTTCATACAACTCCCTCCACAACCGCAATCTCCTCCTCCGTCAGCCTATACAACTCATATACCAGCTTATCGATCTCCCGGTCGGCCTCCTTACACGCCGCCTCCAGCCTTGAACGCTCTTCCGGCGGGAGATCCCCGGCGAGCATTTTGTTCATCGCAAGCAGGCTCTCGACCAGGGTGACGATCCGGTCGCGGCGGGCGACGTCGGTGGGGTTGGCGGGATCGCTGGTGCGGATTGGCAAGTTCTCCATATACTGTCGTTTCCAGCGGAAGAATCCCCCTCTGATCTCTGAGCTGATGTTGGAAAATAAGAATATCCATAACGTTGAATTGAGTATTCCAACCAAATAGAGAGAATTGTTACCAAGGATGTATGAGGTCGTGTCTGAGTAGCAGTTGTCCCTGTCGATTGTAAATTGCCCCCGTGTTGCAATCTCAGCGTAGATGATCTTCGGCCCCTCAAATTCCTGGTAGTAATCGCAAGCCCGTAACTCCCACCAGTAATCCCCCTTATCGCACCTCCGCTCACCCTTCTCCGCGAACGGTTCAAGGTGTGCTGCAACCGCCGGGTAGGCGCTCTTAAGCCAGCCCCACTTATTAGATACGCTCCCCGAGTTCTGATTCGTCCACCCCTTTTCAAACAATATCAGATATTTCGTGGGGGATGGGGTGAGATACCTCTTGATCTCCCTTCCTGCCAAAAACGGCTTAATAACCTCCGCACTCTTCGGGTCCGCCGCGATCAACCGCTCCCGCACCGCCTCGTCGATCACGAAGGCCTCGTTCAGCCCGGTCTTGATACCGTAGTAGATCTTCCCGTCCACGTACTCCCCGAGCGGAACCCCGGCGGCCCGGATCTTTCCTAAAAGCGCCTGTGTCCTCTCATCGACCAGGGGCCACCCCTCATCGGCAAGTGCGGCCTGGTTCACCTGATACGCATGAGCCCGCACGTAGTCCGTCAGGTCCGGGTAATCGAGCGTTGCCACCTGCACCGCATCGAACCGCTCCCGAGGAGCCCCCGCCCCGATCCGGAGGATGCAGGGATAGGTCGTCGCGCTCTCGAAGACCGGAAGATCTCCGAAATCGACGATCTCTTCGATACGCTGTTCCTTCAGCCATGCCCGCAGCGGCCTCCCGTAGTTTGCCCGCATCCACTTGTTCGGCAGGATGTAGGTGAAGGCTCCCCCATTCGCAAGCAGGCTCACCCCCCGCTCGACAAAATACACGTACAGGTCGGCGGTCCCCTGGTAGACGCGGTAATGCTCCTTGAAGTAGCCCTTCTGCTCCGTGATGCTCTCCTGGCGGACATACGGCGGGTTTGCAATCACTACATCAAACCCCGGGTTTGGACTCAGGAAGGCCTCCGAGAAGTAGAGTTTCCAGAGGAAGAACGGCTTTGCCCGGTTCTTCCGGTGCAGGGCAAGCTTCCGGCAGGCATCGGTGTTGCCCGCCTCTTTGAGGGTCTCCTCGATCAGGTCCCACTCCAGCCGCTCGATGGCGGTTCGGTACTCATTCTTCTTCGCACGGTTCTGCTCGTTGAAGAAGAGCCGCTGGTACTTCTTCAGCTCACGGAGTTTCCGCCGCGACTCCTTGATCCGGAGCGATGCCGCCTGATCGAACGTCACCTGCCGTGCGGCGGACCTCTGGCCGAGAAGCGCCTCTTTCTTCTTCCTCTCCAGCCGCGCAATCTCGCGCCGTATCCGGCCTGAGTCTCCCTCCTCCGCTCCCGTGAGGATCCCGTGCAGCTCCTCCGCGAGATCCTCGATCCGGACATCGATAGGCGCCGTCAGGGCCTCCGCACCATCCTCGGCCTCAACCAGCAGGCTCTCATCAAAGAGGCTGACCCCCTCGAATTCATCCACCAGGCTGTTCCCGCACATGATCCGGTGGTCAAGGTTCGGGAGCGGCCGGATCGTCTCGATGTTCTCCTCGTCCACGATGAGCGAGAGCCAGAACCGGAGTTTCGTGATATCCACCGCCGAAGAATCGAGATCCACACCGTAGAGGGACTGCTCGATCGCCTGCCGCTTCAGTTCATACACCGACCGATCCTCGCCCGCAAAGAACGGCGCCAGGATCGAGCGGGCCTTCACGATCTCGTTCATCATCCCCACCGGGAACGCCCCTGAACCCACCGCCGGATCAACCACCCGGATCGAGCAGAGCAGCCGGTCAACCTCGGCGTAATGGTTCCGGATAGACTCGGGCAGGGTAAACCGTGCATCCCCGAACCACTCCCCGTCCTGGTCGTTCTCCTGCATATGGATGGTCATCCCGAGCGTGACGTCGCCGCGCCGGATGAACACCTCAAGATCATCGCGGGGAATGCTCGTATGGCTCGCAAGATAGCCGATCAGGCTCTGCTGGCACATATAATGCACAATATCGCGCGGAGTGTAGAACGCCCCCTTCGATTTGCGGTCGGTCACATCGAGAAGGTTTTCAAAGACCTTCCCGAGCATCTCCGGGTCGACCGCCACCTCCCGCTCCAGGGGCTCGTCCTCCTTGATGGTGAAGTTGAACTCATCAAACGTCTTCAGGATATCCCCGAAGACCTCGTTTTCTATCCGCAGGTTGGTGCTGACCCAGCTATAGTTCTGGATCGGCTCAAACAGCCCGCCGTTCAGGAACGGGATCTTGCACCTGAACCTGCTGTAGTAGTCCTCGGATCGGTCCTCGGCAAGCGCCTCATAGAAGAGCGGTTCAAGGATATCGTTGAAGAAACTCTCGTACGGCACGATCTCCCCGTCATAGAGCCGGCGCATGAAGTCTTTCGGCCCCGTGCCCCACTCCTGGAACCGTCCGGTAGCAGGGTCCCGCCGCACCCCAAGCCACCCCTTCTTCTGGAGGAAGTAGAGGAAGACGATCTGACCGAGGAGTTTCTTTGAGAAATCAACCTTTGATATCTCTTTCTCCGTAAACTCCGTCTTACAGATCGGATCGGCATCGAGCGCCCGCTCAAGAGACTCCATCAGGTCGAGGTAACAGGCCTTGTACTTCTCGAAGAACTCCTTCGTGACGTTCTCGACGCTGAAACGATCTTCGATATCTGCAAGGACCGGCCTTCCGTTCGTCACCTGGATAAGGTCGAGGAACTGCTTCCTGCAGGTGTGGTTCGGCTCGTTCTTCCCCACGAGGTAGGAAAATCGGCGTGCAGGCGTCAGTTTCACACTTGTCCGTATCCTCCCGTCATCGCCCGTCCCGAGTTCGTACTCGAGCCTGACGAACGAGAACCGCCAGTCATCGTGATCGTCGCCGTAGAACGCGACCAGGGCTGCATCCCGCCCTTCTTCGCTGAGGAACTTCGCGATGAAGTTTCGCTGCATCGTCCGAGCGCGGTCGCGGGAAGCCACCCTTGTCAGCCTGACATAGAGCACCGCGACGGTGTATCTCCCATCCGAGTAGGTTCCGACGCTATAGGCCTCATCGACATACCCCTTGAACTCGCGCCAGATCGGCAACCGTTTCAGGAAAACCCGAAAGTCGCTGAAGAGCTCCTGGACAAACCCCATATACCGGGTCGGATTGAAGGGGTTCTTGAAGACCCCATCGATGAACCGGACAATCTCCTCCTCCTTCACGCCGAATCACCTCCCGCAAAGTACCCGGATAGGATGACCTCTTTGGGCCCGGAGATATCGGCCGACCCGAATGCCGGCTGGAAAAACTCTTCCGATATCTCGGACCGGATCTTTGCGAGCATGGGAAGAGGCTCGGGAGTATACTCGATCTTCTTGAGGATCTTCTTGATGGTCGCCTTCGGGAGCGCCCCGTCCTCTATCAGCCGGAGGACCCTCCCGACATACTCTTCATCCTCATCCGTAAACGCCGCCGAGTGCCGGATCGCCCGGAGGATGCCGGTGAACTTGACCTCGCCCCCTCTGCTGCCGCGTGAGGTCGCAACGGTTCCCTCGATGGCAAACACATCCTCAAAAGCGGCTTTGTTTGCCGCAAGCAACGGGTAAAAGTCCGGCCCGACGGCATGCTTCTTCATCGACGCCTCTGCCCGGAGAAGATCCGCCGCACGCAGGAAGTCCACCTCCTCCGTGGCGGCCTCCGCTCCCCGGGCGGTCGTCCGGAAGATCTTCCTGAGTTTCCCCCGCCTGAAGAACGTAACCACCGATCGGTCGGTCTCTCCGGTTGCACGGCCGGATCGCGCCTTCTTCGGGAGGTGTTTTATCTTTTTGAAGAGCTCGGGATCGGTATCCCGTATCTCGCGCAGGAACGCCAGATACCCGAGTTCGAGGTCTTCCTCCTCATCCTCTCCTGTGATCGTCTTCTTGGACGTCAGTTTCGTGAAGAGATCGTGCGACTTGATCTCCTCGTCGGTCAGGAGGGGAGCATCGTTTCCGAGCATCTCGATGAACGCCGCTATCTTCGCCTCGGCAGCCTCCTGCAGGCCGATCTCCTCGTTGATGGGTCCTGCAGGGAAGAAGTTGAAGATATGGATCTTCTCGAACTTCGTGTCCACGCGGTTGATGCGGCCGACCCGCTGCATCATCCGTGTCGGGTTCCACGGGATATCGTAGTTGATCACCACGTTGGAGCGGTGAAGGTTCACCCCCTCTGAGAGAACCTCGGTCGTCACCAGAATACGGTAATTGTCCTCTGGGCGCCTGGCCTTCGCATCGAAGTTCTCGATGATCGCGATCCTCTCCGTATCTGAAGACGATCCGTGATACTCAAGAACACAGTCTCCAAACCGTTCCTGAAGGGCACCGGTAAGATAATCCGCCGTCTCCTTCGCCTCGGTGAAGATGATGCACTTCTGATCCTTCAGTCGGGGATCCGTCGAGAGCGTCTCGATGAATGCAACGATCTTCGGGTCAGATTCGACGGTATCCCAGAGCGATCGCAGTTCCTTGAGGATCGTCAGGTCATACCTGAGATCCTCCAGGTACGCCGGAGTAAAATCGGATATCGGCAGGCAATAGACCTTCTTCTCGTCGATGAGAGAGGCGACTTTATCCATATTGTCCTCTTCAAGGAGGTCAAAGATCGCGTTCGTGTGCATCTTGCTGATGTAGACGTTCCCCTTCTCGACCTCCCGGATAAACACTTCATAATACCCGATAAAGCGGCTGATAGACATATTAAACGCGAAAAAACTGCTTTCCAGCCTCTTTAAAAGCATCATCTTCATGAACTTCATCATGTTCTTCTGGGCCAGTTCCTCGGGGTGCGAGATCCCTTCCTTCAGGTATAGGAGCGGGGTATACCGCGAATAGTTGAACTTGTTCACGATCAGATCGATCGATTCCAGGAAGACCGAGTCCGTATGATCGTCAAAGTGGTAATACACCGGCTGAGGGTCCTCAACCTCAGGGAACTTGAGATTCTGCCGCTTCAGATCCTCGCTATAATACGTAGAGATGCTCGCCCGCGTGCGCCGGACCATCAGGTACTGGAGCACATTCTCACGGATATCCTCGGCGTTCTCCCTGACGACCCGCATGTACTCTTCGCGGTCCCGTTGCCGGTCGAGCCCATCAAGCCGTCTCTGGAGCGTGTTGAAATACCCCTGGAGGTTGCGCACCTTCGGATTTGGGAGGGTGGATTTTTTAGCGTTCTGGAAGAGCTTGATCTGGCTCAGAATATCGTTAGGCGAGTTATTGAGCGGGGTTGCCGTCACCAGGACCACCCGTTTACCCCTGCAGATCCGGTACAGGCTCTCATAACTCTGGGTCATCTCGTTCCGAAACCGGTGAGCCTCGTCGATGATCACGTTCTTGTACCGCTCGGTTCCCCGTGCAAGGACATGCTCCAGTTTCCCGACCGATTCAAAATCCGCCTGACGCACGCCGAAATCGAGGAAGACGTTCGGCCACGAACCCGGGTTCTCCCTGTCCAAGAGAACCGGAGGGGCAAGAACAAGCGTCCTCCCATCAAGCTGCTGGGCAAGGAGGGTTGCTATGTAGGTCTTCCCGAGGCCGACCACATCCGAGATGAAAACGCCGCCGTATTCCTCAAGTTTGAGTTTCGCATCCTGCACCGCGTCCTTCTGGTACTGCAGGTCCATGAACCCCTCAGGGATGTACTCGTTCCCGGTCTGCTGCTTATCGAGGTTGATCTTCTCCTTCAGGTATTCGTAGAGGAACTTCAGGTAGAGTTCATACGGAGTGATGGAGTCGTTGAGCCAGGTCTGGGTCCGTACCGTCTCGACATACCTCTCCGAGACGTCGGCCGAGTTCTCCCAGAGCTCATCGAACTTCTCACGGGCGTACTCGTAATCCCCCCGCATCTTGAGTTCAACGTTAAACTCAAGGTTATCCTCGAGCCCGGCGCAAGAGAAGTTGCTTGAGCCGGTGATGACGCGCCCCCTGTCACGATCCCCCTCCTTGAAGGTCATGATGTAGAGTTTTGCATGGATCTTCTCTGAGGGGTAGACGCGGATCTCAAGCTTTCCGCTCCTCAACCACTCGATGAAGGTCCGGATACCCATTTCTACGTCAAATGCGTCTTCGGATTGATCCAGTTCCTCTCTGACCATGCCGGAGTACTGACTCTTAAGATCCTTGCTGGAAAGGAGGAGTGCTGGATGTCCCTCAAATGAGGCAGCCTGGATGAGTTCGTAGGTCGTTTTGTTGGTGCTGATGCCGATGAGGATCCTGATCTTCTCGGTCTTCTCCAGGGCTTTCTCAAGAGCATAGAATCCGCTCGAATAAAAATACCCGACGAGACAATCAAAAAGCGTTGTGTCCTTAACTAACGTGTTAAACCGATCAAGTAACGTATTGCCATCCTCATTCGTAATAAAAGTAAGATCAGAAGACACTGAACGCACCTGTATCAAAAATAATAGTTATGCTATGATATAGTTGATGAAATGGTTCTCGCCGCGTGGGAGGGAGTGCTTGCTCCCGGCAGGAGTCCGATGGGAAGGAGCTTCCAGGATCAGGTGAGTTGCCCCGCTAGGTAAATAGGGTTACCAAAATGGTTTGGTATCCCCCCGAAGAATAGTGCAACAGCCTCCTGGTTTATCAAAGAGGCGGTGGAGGCGGGCGAGATCATCCCCTACGATCCAAATGCAGCCCCAAAGATGATGAGGTATATCCCGTGGTGGGCGGCACCAGATGGGCGGAGTACTTGATAGGTTGTATTCAGGATGAATGCTCCTGGAGGTGAATGTCAGCTATACTGCTGACAATCAGGATATATCTGGATATTTATCGGTGTTTCCGTACTTGATGGGTACTTGATCCTGGCCCCTGGGGCCAGCGAGCACGACCCTGGAAGCCTGATCCCCGCTTACTCATAACTAACCACGAGGGATCCTAGATACAACGCACATCCCAGGAGTCCCCGCCGGAACACAACCCTCCTGCACCGGGTGAAGCCCGGCGATACTATCCCCATGTATATCCGGCGGGAGTTGGAGGGCGACGCCATCCACCCCGCGATAGCCGGCAACCTGCGAGGCCGCCCCTGAGCCCTACGAGGACTACGCCCGCCTCTTCGTCACCCGGCCGGCGAGATCTTCCTCGAACCCCTGATCGAGGACCTCGCGTTCATCACAAACAAGGGTATGCGGCCCGCCCACCTCCGGCAGGCCATGCGCGAGATCCCCGAGGATGACCACCGCCTCATCCTCCGGCGGGCCGGCATAACCGATGCCTGAGATCATCGACCACGGGCCGGCCCTGATCCTGTCCCAGAACGCCCGGTATACCCCGCCCGGGCCGCCGTGGACCACGCAGTCGATCCCGTCAGGGGCGTGGGGGTCGTCGCCCTCGCCCGGACGACGATCGCGGCGCCCTCTTGCGCGAGGGTTATCGCCCGGTGCGCTACCATATCACAGCCATAATAGACGATGCCCGGCTCACCGCCGGCCCCTGCAGAGGATCGACCGGGATCATCTCACCCCTCCCGTACCAGCCGGGCATAACACCCCTTGCAGATATGCGCCTCCCGCGACCGTTACACCGCCCTCCTCCTCCCGCAGAGACCGCACCGGCCAGGCTCCACCTTCACCCGCTCGAACGCTCCCGGATCAAGCACCCCGGGCAGCGGATGTACAACATTTGCCCCGTGCTGCAAGGGGGTGCGCAAAGGGATGCGCAAACACGTTCATGATATAAACTCTTCAATACGCGGGTATTTTTACAATCTGTTATTAAGTAACTACTTTCAGCCTTTTCGTTCGCAGCAGGTCCAAAAACACACGACACGCCCGGCCCGCGTCCCCGGTGCTCTTCCCGTGGGGTGGGTGGATGGTGTGTTCCTGAATCTGCCGCTAACAACCCCGGATCGCCGCGATCGATCTCTGATGAGATCTCTCATTTCACCAGATCCTCCTTATCCTGTTGAGGTTTCCCCTCCTCGATCTCTTTGCGGCTATGGTTGCGCACCCCCTTGCAGCACGGATCCGGCATACCGCCACTCCCGCCGGAAGGCGGCGGGGAGGGGCCCTCCTCCTCCAGCGAGGCCGCGAGCCCCGCTGTCCGCTCCCGGTAGCGCTCGGCGTCGAACCGGAAGTGGGACTCGTGCCGGCGGACGGTCGTGCCGGCAGACGGTCGTCCCGGCGGATTCGTCGATGATCGTCGCGTCCACCACGCCGAACACTTCTCGGAGAGCCCGCAGTAGACCGTGCCCTTCGCGGTGTAGCCCTGCAGGATCCGCCGGACCTGGTGATAGGAGAGCCCGGTCGCCTGCTGCAGCATCCGGACCGTGAACGTCTCCCACCCCATCCGGGCAATCGTGGCGAGTGCCGCCGCTTTGTTTCTGGTCATCTTCGAGTCCTGCCCCCCGCCGTCCCGGTTGATCGCGGCATAGAACCTTGCCGCCGCGTCGAAGTCCGCCCTGGTCGCATCGATCCGGATCTCACCCTCCGCCTCCTCTCCGGTCACGGTCGTGACCGTGGAGTAGTGGCAACGCGCCCGGACAATGTGGATCTCCCGCACTGCCCGGCCGTACCGACTCACTTCGGCGGCCGCGACCTGCCGGATCAGGTAGGGCGGGACAATACCCGCCCGGCGTTCCCCGGTAGCCGGTCTTATCACTCTGGACAGAGAAGAGTTATTGGCAGTCCCGTGTGAATCGATGTTGGTGCACGCTTCATCATGGGGGCTGTTGTCTATCCTGTCTCTGCGCTGCATACTGTTTCCTCGTTCTGTGGTGGTATCAATCTGACTTTATCGCGGGCGATTCACTTCTCCCGGGCGAGTTTTGCAATGGGGTCTGCGATGTGGTCGAGCGGGTGATCTCTCTCATACGCTGCTCCTGTGCGGGCGGGTCGGTGCTGCGGAGAGCGAGGTTTGATCGGCCGGCCTCCGAGCAGGTTCCCGCACGCAAAGAGAGGTGGGCGTGGGGGATTATAAGCGAGAACCGCGCTTGGTGAAAGTGAGCAACGACAGTGCAGCTCGCCCGTTGAGCCAGGAAGACTGCAACGGCCGGGTCCGTTTTATCGGAGAAAAAGCGTGTAAGGAGCTGTTGAGCTTAATGCCGTCACATGCACGCGTTTTTCGACTCGTGGAGCAGGGCCATGTGGAGCGATGGGACGTTACCCGTATCGGCGTACGATCGCAGCGCTCTCGCCCCCAGGAGGTCTCCGTGCTCGTCGCGAAGAGCAGAACGGGGAGATCTGTCCGGACATACAATATCCGCTCTCTGCATAACGTCTGCTGCCACCCATGATGTACATGACCCCTTCCTCTGGATCGGGAAGGCCGGGCGCCTGTCCGTAGGTAGTCCCACACCCTGCCCGTGGATCTCCGGGGCAAAAGCCACTCTCGCCACTTTCCCGCTCGGTGGCAGTTCCAGTGGCCCCCTGTCACCCTCTACCTGAATCCGTTACGCCACCGCAGGATGGACCGTATACGGCAGGAAGTGATGGGAAGACGTGGCGTAGATCAAAAGAGGTTAACACGAGATCTCTTCGATTGCCATTTATGAAGGGCTTCTGTATGCTATAATGAACAATATGATACCCAGAGCAGAATACCAACAGGAAAGAGCGCCCTTCACCTACCTCATGGCGGCACTCTTTCTCCTCGCCGGTGCAACCGGGATTGCGACAGCGGAGAGC
>Ga0209723_1004918_pt1 | contig 14298 bp, 11 predicted proteins | sample BiotimSIPDNA_2_FD_185750 | JGI IMG/M metagenome (GOLD analysis project Ga0209723, IMG submission 185750) | Anaerobic biogas reactor microbial communites from Washington, USA - Biogas_R2 time_0 SIP DNA (SPAdes) (version 2) | ecosystem: Engineered > Bioreactor > Anaerobic > Unclassified | place... | reverse complement strand
AGGCAATTTTTATTAAGATATATAAGGAGGCGAAAAATGACATTTGAAATAGTTCTTGTTGAACCTGAAATACCCCCGAATACGGGTAATATCGCCAGATCCTGTGCGGCAACAGGCAGTGTGCTTCATCTTGTCAGGCCCCTGGGTTTTTCTCTGGATGAGAAAAGTCTGAAAAGGGCAGGACTTGATTACTGGCCCTTTGTAAAATTGGTCATACACGAAAACTTTGCATCCTTCATGGGTGCATATGGTAAAAGAAGAATGCACATAGTTACCACAAAAGGTAACAAGAATTATACAGAAGCAAGTTACGAAGACGGGGATATGCTTATATTCGGAAAAGAGACAGAAGGATTGCCGGCCCGCTTTATTGAAGAAAACAAAGAAAAAACCATAAGGATCCCCATGCGGCCACAGACAGCCTTAAGATCCTTGAATCTGGCCAATTCTGTAAGCATTGTTTTATTCGAGGCCCTGCGTCAGACAGGCTTTTCCGGGTTGAAATAAAGAGGCGGTATGCTATAATGTATTTGGAGTGTTGAAAGAAAAGAAATGAGACTTGGTTACGACCTGACAATTGAACAGTCGCAGAAACTGGTGATGACTCCTGAGTTGATACAAGCGATTCAGATTTTGCAATTCAACACTCAGGAACTGGATTCCTATGTCCAGGATCAGCTTCTGAGCAATCCGGTGCTCGAGACATCACAGACCGAAGAAGGCGGGACAGAAGAAGAGCGCAAGTCTTTTGATGAACAGACTGATACGCTCAGGGAATATATAAGAGAAAGAGGCTATGATGAGACCGGATACAAACAGCCTCAGTATGCAAACGATGACAAAGACTATTCATACGAACAGTACGTATCTGCGGAGATAACCCTTCCTGAACATCTTATGTTCCAGTTGCAATTTGCATCCGGCAACAAGACCTGCAGAAAGATCGGACGATATATAATAGAATCCCTTGATGAGAACGGATACATGACCCTTGAGGACGAGGAGATCGCAGCTGCTGTAGAAACATGTGTAAAGAATGTAAAAAAAGTAGTCAACCTGATACAGACTTTTGAGCCCATGGGAGTGGGGGCAAGAGATCTGGGACAGTGTCTTTTGATACAACTGAAAAGCAAAGACCTTTATAACGAAAAATATAAAAGCATGATAACAGAACACATCGAGGATCTGGCGGGGAACAGGCTTGGTCAGATAGCAAAGGATCTTGGGATATCTGTCAAAGAGGTCCAGGAAATGAGTGATGTGATCAAATCTCTGGAACCAAAGCCCGGAAGACAGTTCGCCGGCCAGACTGAGACCAGGTACATTGTGCCGGATGTATTTGTTGAAAAAACAGAAGAAGGATATTCGGTCACTACAAATGATACCAGCATACCAAAGCTTATGGTCAGTTCATATTACGAAAAAGTTTTAAGGGAATCGGGAAATGATGAGAAACTCAATGAATACCTTTCGGAGAGATTCAATTCCGCTCTGTGGCTCATCAAAAGCATAGAACAGCGTAAACAGACCATAATAAATGTGGTCACATCTATAGTAAAATTCCAAAAAGAATATTTTGACAACGGAGATAAATACTTGAAGACCCTCACGCTCAGGCAGGTGGCGGATGATGTGGGAATACACGAATCCACTGTGAGCCGTTCCATCAACGGCAAGTACATGCAGAGCCCAAGAGGAGTTTTTGAGTTGAAGTATTTTTTCTCCGGAGGAGTTTTTGGAGATCAGGGAGAAGGCATATCTTCAAACAGTATAAAGACCCACATAAAAGAGATCATAGACAAAGAAGATATAAAAGCGCCTTACAGCGACCAGTCCCTTGCCATGATTTTGAAGGAGAGGGGAATAGAAATTTCCAGAAGGACCATAGCAAAGTACCGGGATGAAATGGGCATATCTTCCTCTTCAAAAAGAAAGCGTTATTGATTTTGTTATATCATAATAAGTATATAGTATTTTATTTCATTTGTTCTGCTTCGGGCAGAGTATGAGGAGGAATCGAAATGGCAGTAAAAGTTGGTATTAGTGGTTTTGGTCGTATAAGCAGAGTGGTGATCCGTGCAGCCATGGATGACCCAAAGATCGACATCTGCGGCATAAATGTCCGTAACGCAGAAAAAGATTATATGTTATATATGCTGAAGTACGATACGACTTTCGGCCGTTTTCCCAAAAGCCTTGACATGTATGAAGATGGCCTTGTGATAAACGGCAGAAAAGTTCCTGTTTACAGCGAAAGCGAAGCAGTAAATATACCCTGGAAAAATTGCGGTGCGGAATATATAGTGGAGGGGACAGGAGCTTATGTAACCACTGAGAAGGCTATGGATCATATAAAGGCAGGCGCAAAAAAAGTTATTATTTCCGCCCCGGCCAAGGATAACGAAACTCCTACTTTTGTTATGGGTGTAAACCATAATGAATATAAAAAAGAATATCAGGTGGTTTCCAATGCTTCATGCACTACAAACTGTCTGGCACCCCTGGCAAAAGTCATACATGATAACTGGACCATAGAAGAGGCCCTGATGTCGACCATACATGCGGCAACTGCAAAGCAGAAAGTCGTTGATGCAAGATCTATGAAAGACTGGAGAACCGGAAGATCTGCATTTGGTAATATAATCCCTTCCACAACGGGGGCAGCCAAGGCAGTGGGGCTTGTTATACCTGATCTTAAGGGCAGAATGACAGGCATTTCCTACAGAGTACCCACGGCGGATGTTTCAGTCATTGACCTGAATGTGAGACTGTCCAAGGCAGCAACATACGAGGAAATGTGCATTAAAATGAAAGAAGCTTCGGAAGGTCCCATGAAAGGCATACTGGAGTATGTGGATGACGAGGTGGTCTCCAGTGATTTCATAGGGGATCCGTGTACATCAATATTTGATGCACGGGAAGGGATAATGCTGAATGAAAGATTTTTCAAGCTTATTGCCTTTTATGACAATGAATACGGATATTCATCCAAAGTCCTTATGCTGATAAAACATATGGCATCAGAAGACAAGGCCTGTTAAGCAATAATGCCTGTTAAACAATAAAGGAGCCCGCAGATGAAAAAAACAGTAAGAGATATAGGAGTCAAAGGTAAAAGAGTACTTGTGCGGTGTGATTTCAATGTGCCCATGAACGGTACTTGCATAACCGATGATGTGCGTATAAAAGCGGCTTTGCCGACAATTGAATATCTGGTGAAAAACGGTGCAAAAGTTATACTCATGTCCCACATGGGAAGACCCGGGGGCCGGGCCGAGATGGAATACACTCTTGCACCCGTTGCAGAAAGACTGAGCATTTTGCTTGACAAAAAAGTCCTTTTCATAAGCTGCCCGGAGGTCATTTCAGAAAGAGTCAGGGATGCGGCACTTAAGCTTGGCGAAGGCGATGTTATGCTTCTTGAAAACACCAGATTCAGAAAGGAAGAAACAAAAAACCTGGATACGTTCTCAAAAGAGTTATCTGAGCTGGGAGAAGTTTTCGTGAACGATGCCTTCGGAACGGCCCACAGGGCACACTGCTCAACGGCGGGCATTTCCGCTTATATGCCCTCTGTTTCAGGTTTTCTTATGGAAAAGGAGATCGGATTTCTTGGAGATGCCCTGGAAGATCCGGAAAGACCTTTTCTGGCCATCATGGGAGGGGCAAAAGTAAAGGACAAAATACCCGTGATAGAAAACCTGCTTAAAAAAGTAGATTCTCTCATAATAGGCGGAGGCATGGCTTATACTTTTTTCAAAGCCATGGACTTTGAAATAGGCAAGTCGATACTGGATAATGAAAGCATTGAACTGGCAGGAGAACTTATTAAAAAGGCGGAAGCGGGAGGAGTGAAAATGCTGTTGCCTGAGGACGTTTTATGTTCGGAAGAATTTTCAGAAGAATGCAGAAGGGGAATTTATGAAAAGGACAGTATACCCAAAGATATGATGGGTATGGATATAGGGCCGAGAACAATGGAGCTTTTTGCTGCCGAGATAGACTCTGCCCGAACTGTAGTATGGAACGGTCCCATGGGAGTATTTGAAATGGACAGTTTTTCCGAAGGCACAAAAATTATTGCAGAAGCCATGGCAAAAAGCAGTGCTCTGACCATAATAGGCGGAGGTGATTCTGCAGCTGCCGTGGAAAAATTCGGCATGGCAAAAAAAATGGACCATATATCCACAGGAGGCGGAGCATCTCTGGAATTCCTTGAGGGCAGAGAATTGCCGGGCATAGCAGTTTTGGAGGACAAATGATATGAGAATACCTTTTATAGCAGGCAACTGGAAGATGTTCAAGTCGCGTATGGAAACGGTGGATTTTGCACGGGAATTCAAGCAGCTTTATAAAGATACAGATGTCAGGACAGCTATATGTGCACCATATGTACACCTTGACACCCTAAAGGAAATATTTGACGGAACACAAATAAAAGTCGGTGCCCAGAATGTCCATTTTGAAGACATGGGAGCCTTTACAGGAGAAGTGTCTGCCCTTATGCTGGAAGAAATAGGAGTGGATTACTGTATTGTCGGTCATTCGGAAAGGCGGCAGTACTTTGCCGAAACAGATGAAACCGTAAACAAAAAGCTGCACAAGCTTTTTGAAACATCCATTGTTCCGATAATGTGTGTGGGCGAAGTACTTGAGCAGAGAGAAGCGGGCATAGAAACCGAAGTGGTCAAAAAACAGCTCCGCCGGGGACTTTCGGGGATCGAAGAAGAACAGATCAAAAAACTTGTGATCGCATATGAGCCTGTATGGGCAATAGGAACGGGACTTACCGCAAGTCCACTGCAGGCGGAAGAAATGTGCGGTATCATAAGAAACACCATAGACGAACTTTACAGCCCCCAGGCAGGAGACGGCGTTATCATACAGTATGGAGGGAGTGTAAAACCGGCCAATGCATCAGAGATAATGAACATGCCCCAAATAGACGGATGTCTGGTGGGAGGGGCAAGTCTTAAGCCTGTTGATTTTATGGAAATAATAGATTTTTGAAGCAGAAAAATCCTTGATTTTTAAATATTCTTATGTTAAACTCAAATGGCTGTGGCAGAAGGTCATTTTGTTACAGTTACAGGAGGAACAGCAATGGCGACCTTAATGATGGTTTTTAAAGTGATACTGGCAGTTGCCAGTGTGATACTCATGATAAGCATACTCATGCAGTCCAGTAACAGTGCCGGCCTGGCAGGAGCCATAGGCGGCGGTGCGGAGCAGCTTTTCGGAAAGAAAAAGAGCAGAGGATATGAAGCTATACTTGGCAGGATAGCCACAGCTGCTGCTGTTTTGTTTATTTTGCTGTCACTGGTCATAGTTACAATGGAAAGCCATACAGCATGAAAAGAGTTCAATCAATTCAATATATAAAATATTTATTGAGGGTAAGAGGTGTCGGGAAGATGCCTCTTATCAGCAGTTTAAGGAGGTTTTAAAACATGAACGCATTAGCGATTATCGTCCCTGTAGCGGCGATCATCGGGCTGATAGTGGCATACGGCCTTACAGCCTGGATCGGCAGGGCCGATGAAGGCACAGAAAGAATGAAAGAGATCGCCGGATTTATAAGAGAAGGGGCAATGGCCTTTCTCAGCAGAGAGTACAAGACAATGGTAGCGGTGATCATAGTGCTGTTTCTGATAATAGGATTTGCAATAAGCTGGATCACTGCATTGCTTTATGTGGTAGGGGCATGCCTATCCGTTCTGGCAGGATTCTTCGGAATGAAGGTGGCCACCAAAGGCAATGTCAGGACTGCAAACGCAGCAATGGAATCCGGCATGAGCAAAGCCCTGAAGATCGCCTTCAGGAGCGGTGCTGTAATGGGACTTTGCGTGACCGGTCTTGGGCTTCTGGGCCTGGGTGTGGTTTTTGTGATAATGGGTCTTGACTGTGTTTCGGTCATTACCGGATTTGGTCTCGGAGCTTCTTCAATGGCTCTTTTCGGAAGAGTAGGCGGCGGTATATATACAAAGGCCGCAGATGTGGGAGCAGACCTGGTAGGCAAGGTTGAAGCCGGCATACCCGAAGATGATCCAAGAAATCCTGCTGTTATCGCAGATAATGTGGGGGATAATGTGGGCGATGTTGCCGGAATGGGTTCTGACCTTTTTGAATCATATGTGGGATCCATAATATCCGCCATAACTCTGGCGGCTGTGGCTGTGGCAAACTCGGGAGGCCTTTTTGATGAAACCGCGGCGGCGCTCTTCCCGCTTTTGCTTTCTGCAATGGGAATAATAGCATCAATAATAGGAATACTGATGGTAAGAGGCAAAGAAGGCGGCAATCCTGCCACTGCCCTTAATATGGGCACATATATAAGCGGAATAATAGTAATAATATTCTCATTCGTTCTCAGCTATTTCATGTTGGGCAGCATAAAATATGCGGTGGCCATCATAGGCGGACTTATCGTCGGTATAGCAATAGGAAAGATAACAGAAGTTTATACTTCTTCTGATTACAAATCAGTAAAGAAAATCGCCGAGCAAAGCGAGACCGGCCCCGCAACCACCATAATCGCCGGATTCGGTGTGGGCATGCATTCCACCGTATGGCCCATAATGTTCATTGCATCGGGCATATATATAGCCTATGAAGCAGCAGGGCTCTATGGTATAGCACTGGCGGCAGTAGGCATGCTCTCCACCACAGGTATGACAGTGGCGGTGGACGCATACGGACCCGTTTCGGATAATGCCGGAGGCATAGCCGAGATGGCAGATCTTCCCGAAGATGTAAGAGGTATAACAGATAAGCTGGATTCAGTGGGAAATACTACGGCAGCCATAGGAAAGGGCTTTGCCATAGGGTCTGCCGCACTGACAGCTCTGGCTCTGTTTGCAGCCTATGCTACTGTTACAGGTCTTGAAGTGATAAGCCTGCTGGAACCCATAGTTATTGCCGGTCTGTTCATTGGAGGGATGCTTCCTTTCCTGTTCTCTGCAATGACCATGAATTCAGTGGGCAAAGCAGCGCATCAGATGATAGAAGAAGTTAGGACACAGTTCAGGAATGATCCGGGCATAATGGAAGGAACATCAAGGCCCGATTATGCAAGATGCGTTGACATATCAACAAAGGCTGCACTTAAGGAGATGGTGGCACCGGGTCTTTTGGCCATAATCGCACCCCTGGCTGTGGGACTGGTGCTGGGCACCCACGCTTTGGGCGGAATGCTGGCAGGATCCCTGACAGCCGGCGTACTGGTGGCTATAATGATGGCCAATGCAGGAGGAGCATGGGATAACGCAAAAAAATATATTGAAGAGGGACATCACGGCGGCAAGGGCAGTGAAGCCCACAAGGCCGGTGTAGTTGGAGATACCGTAGGGGATCCTTTCAAGGACACCTCAGGACCTTCCATAAATATCCTTATCAAGCTCATGACTATAGTATCAGTTGTATTCGCACCGGTATTCGTGGCTGTGGGAGGACTGATCTAGTAATCCATATCAGTATAACAAGAATAACAGGGCAGGCCGTGCTGTTTTGAGGGCCTGCTCTTTTTATAAAAACCATGTTTAAATGGACAGAGGCAAAGAAAATATGTGATGCCGGTTTGCATAGTTGTTGCAGAAGACGTATAATCCATATAGTCAAAGGATCCAGAAAAGAGGAAAAATGGGATGAAGCGAAGAAAAAAAGCGAAAAGAGTGACAGGTATATTACAGAAGCACAAAAGAGGCTTTGGTTTTGTTATAACGGAAAGGCCGGAGGCAATAACAGAAGAAAAAGACATATTTGTTTCCGGCAAAGATATGAGCGGGGCCATGAACGGCGATTTGGTGGAAGTAGAGCTTATTCCTGCCCGCCTTTGGAAAAGTTCTCCCGAAGGAATAGTAACCGGGATACTTTCCCGTTCTGTTTCCGAAGTGGTAGGTACCTTTGAAAAAAGCGGCAGATTTGGATTCGTCATCCCTGATGACCGAAGACTGAATGAAGATATTTTTGTAAAGAAAAAAGATTTTAACGGTGCGGAAAGAGGAGACAAGGTCGTTGCGGAGATAATAAAATACCCCAGCCAAACAGACAGTGGTCAGGGCAGGATAAAACAGATAATATGCAGGAGCGGTCAGCCGGGAGGAGATATAAGATCCCTGATAAGACAGTATGGTATTACAGAAGAATTTCCTTCAAAAGCAATCAGTGAAGCAAAAAAACTTTTCAGCAGCGGGATTTCAGAAGAAGATGAAGAGGAAAGAAGAGATCTGAGAGACAAGATGATATTCACAATTGACGGAGCCGATTCAAAGGATTTCGATGATGCGGTATCAATAGATATGCTGGAAAACGGGAATTGCCTTCTGGGAGTCCATATAGCGGATGTGAGCAGTTATGTCAAAGAAGGCAGTACCCTTGACAAAGAGGCGTTGAAAAGGGGCACAAGCATATATGTCATAGACCAGGTGGTGCCCATGCTCCCTTCCGAACTTTCCAACGGTATATGCAGCCTGAATCCCTTTGAGGACAGACTTTGCATTTCTGTGGATATGGAAATAGACAGAGAAGGGGATGTGGTAAGGCATGAAATCTATGAAAGCATCATCAATTCCAAGGCCAGAATGATATACACGGATGTCTCCGATATGCTGGAAAAAAACAACAGAGAGCTGATAAAAAAATATGACAGCGGTCCGTCCGGAGTATATTCCAGTATAGTAAAGATGCATGAACTGGCAAAAATTCTTGAACAGAAAAGAGATATGAGAGGCAGTCTGGACTTTGATCTGGAAGAGGCTCATATAACCCTTAATAAGGAAGGCATACCGGTGGAGGTAAGAGCCTGTGAAAGAAGGAGCGGCAATAAGCTGATAGAGGAATTCATGTTAAAGGCAAATGAGGTGATCGCAGAGCATTTTGCGCTTTTAAAAATCCCCTTTATTTACAGGATCCATGAAAAACCTTCTCCTGACAAGATCACAGAACTGATGCTGTTCTTAAAAGGGTTCGGGATATACCCGGAAGGAGGGACAAAAGACATAAAGCCAAAGACCCTTTCCGGGATATTAAAAAACATTTCAGGAGGGACAAATGAAAATATAATCAGTACTGTTATGCTCAGATCCATGCAAAAAGCAGAATACAATACCCAATGTCTGGGACATTTTGGCCTGGCTCTTAAATACTATTGTCATTTCACTTCCCCCATAAGGCGGTACCCCGATCTGATGATACACAGAATAATAAAAAGCCGGCTAAAGGGGGAACTTTTGTCTTCAGCTGAAAGAACAGCCGGGCCCGATGCAAAAATTGCAGCAAAAAAAACCAGATCATACAAGCGTTTGACCAAAGAAGCGGCGGAGATCTCCTCCGCAAAGGAAAGACAGGCAATAGAACTTGAGAGGGAAGCAGAGAAGATGAAAAAAGCCGAATACATGTCTTATCATGTGGGAGAAGAAAAAAGCGGCATAATAAGCGGAGTCACAAATTACGGCATATATGTACAGCTTGAAAATACCGTTGAAGGCATGATAAAGCTCTCTCAGCTTTTTGATGATTATTACGAATATGATCCCGCGGGACACAGGGTATGCGGAAGAAGGCAGGGGAAAACCTATTCCCTTGGCGATAAAATAGATATAAGAGTAAGGTCTGTAAATATTGAAGACAGGGAAATAAATTTCGATATGATCTGATCAACGGGTATTGGATCTGTTGGGGTTCCAAAAAGAAGGAACGAAAAGCAGAAAAACTGTAAAAAGTTCAAGCCGGCCCACCACCATCAAAAGGGACATATAAAGCTTCAGCGGAGCCGAATAGCAACTGAAATTACCTTCACTTACTTCACCGAAGCCCACACCTGTATTTGACATCAGACCTGCTGCAGAGCTCAAAGTGGTCTCCATATCAAGACCCTGGACAGAAAGCACTAAAACGGAGAAAAGATATAAAGCAAAATATAATATAATGAATGAAGTAACAGCTGAAACCATGGGGGCGGAAATATTTTTGCCCCTTATTTTTACGGCCCGCACCGCCAGGGGGTGAAGCCTTTTGTAAAAGCCCCGCATTATAAGTTTGAACATTATGATTATGCGTATCACCTTTATGGAGCCGCTGGTGGCGGCTGCGCAGCCGCCTATAAAGAAAAGAGTGAAGAGCAAAGCCTTGGAAAAAGCAGGCCAGACATCGAAATCACCAATGGTGTATCCTGATGTGGTCGAAATGGAAGTTACCTGGAAAAACGCATGCCTGAAGGACGTGAACAAAGAATCATAAGTGCCTGAGATCCTAAGACTTGCAGTTATCATCAACGTTGTAAAAGCGATTATACCCAAGAAAACCTTTATTTCCACATTGTCTTTCAGATCACTGAAGTTCCGTTTTATTATATATATATACATCATGTAGTTCACAGAAGAAAGAATTGTGAAAACAGATATGACGGTTTCCGCGTAGAAACTGTCATAAAAAGCCACACCGTCCGGATGAAGAAGAAGGCCTGCCGTGCTTACGCTTCCCAGAGAATTTATAATGGCTTCGAACAGACTCATTTTACTGAAACTCAGCAGAATGAATTCCAGCAAAGTAAAAGAGATATATATGAAATAAAGCAATTTTGCAAGATCTGAAGTTCGGGGAGCTATTTTATTAAGGGATGCCCAGGGAGCTTCAGCAGAAGCGATCTTATGACCGCCGACCCCCAGGGCCGGCAGAACAGCTATTATGAAAATGAGGATCCCCATGCCTCCAAGCCAGTGAGTCACAGCTTTCCAGAGAAGAAGACTGTGGGTCAGACTCCGCTCGATAATTACGGTTGCTCCGGTGGTTGTATAGCCCGAACATGACTCAAAGAAAGCATCTATTAAGGAAGGAACCTGCCCTGAAAGCCAGTACGGCAATGCACCCAAAAGAGAGCAGGCTGCCCAGGAAATAATAACGGTCAGATAACCGTCGCGGACCTGCAGACCTTTTTTTGAGCTCCGCAGTAAGAAGTACATCAACGCGCCGGGGATGACCGACACTATGCATGAGACAGCCATGGCAATGGCGGTTCTGGGATCGTTGTAATAAAGAGCACACAAAAATGGAGGGATCATGGCGAGCCCTGTGATTGTCATGATCAATCCTGTTATTCTGGCTATGGTGCGTGCGTGAAAATACATTTTTATACCTCTTAATGATAAGGATTCCAGAATTTCCTGGAAAAAAGCATTATCAGGGTGAAAAGTTCAAGTCTGCCGGCGATCATCATGAAGGATAAAAGCAGTTTGGATCCTTCTGAAAAAAAGTTGTAGTTGAGCATCGGACCTGCCTCGCCGAAGGCCGGACCGATATTGCCAAGACAGGAAGCGGTGGCAGAAAAACATGTCAGCAAATCGATATTTTCAAGGGACAACAGTATGCTTCCTGCAAAAATCAGACAGATATAAAGAAATACAAAACTGGCGATGCCGGAAACGGTATCTCCCGGAAGTATTTTGTTGCCGTTTACTTTAACAGTCACAACTGCGCTTGGATGCAGCTTCATGCCTATGGTCCTTTTTATGAGTTTCATCAGTACAAATATTCTTATTACTTTTATGCCTCCTGCGGTGGAAGAGGAGCATCCTCCGATGAAGAAAAGCAAAAGTAGCATTATCTGACAGAATGTGGGCCAGAAAATGTAGTCTGCAGTTGCAAAACCTGTAGTTGTAAGGATCGAAACGCTTTGAAAGGATGAATATCTCAAGGCTTCGCCGAAGGTGGCGTAGTTGCCGTCAAGAAGAAGGGCTGCTGCGATCAAAACTGAGGATACTGCAAAAATCAGAAAATACAGCTTGAATTCGGAGTCACGCAAAAAATTCCTGACGCCGTTTTGAAGAGCCAGGAAGTAAAGATAGTAGCTTGCACCTGAAACGAACATGAAGATCGTCAGTATGATTTCCACATAAAGACTGTCAAAGGCAGCGATGCCGGCATTATAACTGGAAAAACCGCCGGTACCGACTGTACCGAAAGTATGTATACATGCATCATAAATGTTCACTCCTCCCATAAGAAGAAGGATGATCTCAATTACTGTAAATACAAGGTAAAGGATATAGAAAAGCCTTGCCGTATCCGATATCTTTGGGGTCAGTTTTGAGAGGGTGGGTCCCGGGGATTCGGCCTTTGCGATAAACTGTCCTCCGATACCCAGGGCGGGAAGCAGAGCCACGGCCAGTACCAGCACTCCCATTCCACCTATCCAGTGGGTGAAAGAACGCCAGAAAAGCATTGATCTTGGCAGTGATTCAATATCTGTAAGTATTGTTGCGCCTGTCGTACTGTATCCGGAACATGTTTCAAAAAAAGCATCTATATAATTTGGGATACTTCCGGAAATAACAAAAGGAAGCGCACCGATCAATGAAAGCAACAACCAGCATACGGACACTATTAGAAAACCGTCCCGCATGCGCATGTGCACATTTTTCGGTCTGGCAAATATGACAAGAATAGCACCTATAAATACAGAGGGTATCAGTACCTTTACGAAGGCTAATAGGCTTGAGGTCTCCCCATATATAACTGCTACCAAAGCCGGCAGGATCATAGAGCAGCCGGACACGAGCAAAAGGATGCCGGTCACTTGATTAAGAACACGCAGATTAAGATCCATCAATCAACATCTCCTATTTCAGGAAATCCGTCACTCCTTTTGTACAAAGCAGCTTTTCCATGGCGGCGACTTCGGACAAAAGGCAAAGGGCTATTACTTTGTCGCCTTCTTTTATTACAGTATCGCCTGACGGGATTATCAGTTCGAGGCCCCTGTGTATGGCAGCTATTATGACTCCTTCAGGAAGTTTCATATCTTTAAGGGCTTTGTCTGTCAGTTTCATATGATCGCCGGCAACGATCTCAATTATTTCAGCCTGACCTTCTATGAGCTGGGAAGACAGTACCCGCTTGTCTCCCTGTATTATCCTTAAGATATTGCTGGCTGTTATATCCAGAGGGTTAAGGGCCATATCAACGCCCATTTTTGATATCATGTCCGTATATATCCCCCGGCTTACTTTGGCGATCACATCTTCTATATGGTGAGATTTCGCCATGAGAGCCAGAAGCAGATTATCTTCGTCATAGCCCGTGGCGGTTACGAAAGCATCCATTTCGTCAAGATTTTCTTCTTCAAGTAAAGAAAGATCGGTCCCGTCGCCGTGGAGTATCATGACGTCTTCAAGATGTTCTGAAAGGTAATGACAACGTTCCTTGTTCTGCTCTATTATCTTTACGGAAGCTCCGAAATCGGCAAGTTTCTGTGAAAGATAAAGACCGGTTTTACCGCCGCCTATTATCATGACCTTCTGGATATCGGTCCATTTGCCTTTTTCCTGGACTTTTTTGCTGAGAGCCGTTACCGGGGCTTTTTCTCCCACTATATAAAGACAGTCTTCTGCTTCTATTACCGTATTTCCGTGGGGGATTATAACCTTGCCGTTTCTTGAGATGGCCACCAGCAGCATACCGGGAAGTACTGATTTAAGGTTTGATACGGACATGTCAATAAGAACGGGCATTTTATCGGCATAAAACTCAAGAAAAGATACTTTGCCGCTGGTATATATTCCATTGCTCAGGGTGTATTTTTCAACAAGATATTTGTATATTTCCATGGTTATGGCAAGATCCGGATTGACAGTGAAATCTATGGACATTGTATCCCTGATAAAATCCAGCTGATTCATATGCTCCGGGTCTCTTACCCTTGCTATTACCTTGGAACAGCCCAGTTTTTTTGCAAAGGAAGCTATTACTATATTTTTTTCGTCTCTGTCCGTGGCGGCCAGAAGAAAATCATAAGAAGAAATATGCAGATCTTTTAAGACGGATATCTGCTTTGCATTTGCGGCAACTGTCATTATATCCATCTGAGACTGGAGTTTTTGGAGCGTCTGTTCATTTTTATCTATTACCGTTACGGAGTGATCTCCGCCAAGCAGGGCATCAGCCACTTTGTGGCCCAGTTTTCCTGCTCCTACGATCGCGATTTTCATTGGAATAAACCTTTCTATTTTTGCATTTAAGGACATTCTACCACTATTAAATTGTTTTTCAACATTTATTTGCAAGTTGACTTGAAATACAATAAAATATATCAAAACGTAATTATTCGGGCATATTTATAAAAAAGAAAGGCTGATATCATAAAATGGAAATAAAAACATTCACAGGGGGAGTGCTCAAAAGTAACGGATATATCATATATAAAAAGGGGAAAAAGACGTGTTATATAATAGATCCGGGGTATAAAGCAAATAAATTCATAGATTTCGTGCAGAAAAACGCTCTGTGCTGCAAAGGAATACTGCT
>Ga0209723_1004914_pt1 | contig 14315 bp, 18 predicted proteins | sample BiotimSIPDNA_2_FD_185750 | JGI IMG/M metagenome (GOLD analysis project Ga0209723, IMG submission 185750) | Anaerobic biogas reactor microbial communites from Washington, USA - Biogas_R2 time_0 SIP DNA (SPAdes) (version 2) | ecosystem: Engineered > Bioreactor > Anaerobic > Unclassified | place... | reverse complement strand
TGCTGCTCGGTCTTATAGCGTTAAATCTGTTTGGTAAAGGAAGCGTAACAAAGGATATAGATTAAGTATGAATAGGAAACATTGCGGCTGATTCACAAGAATTGAAATAAATACAGGGAGGAAACACAGATGGACCACATCGTATATTGTGACAAAAAAGCAAAGGAGCTCTCACGCCTGCTCTCTGGCGAGCAAGCCATGGTGATTCGTGGAGCTGCCGGTAGAAAGCTGCCCCATGGCAGGGTAGCAATTGATGATAATGTATATCTGATAGAAAACGATGGCAGTGGGATTATACGAGCAAAAGGCATAGTATCCAGTGCATTTCATTCAGATAAGCTATCTTTGGAGGAATCTGAGAAAGTAATCGAAGAAAATATGGACAAGCTGAAGTTGACAGAAGATCAGAAGAAAAGATGGATTGGGAAACGCTACCTATGTCTGATTGGACTAAAGGACATACATGAAATCGAGCCATTTTCTTATGTGCGGGAAAAGAATATGGATGACTGGATTATAGTAGGAAGTATTGACGATATCAGGATATGATAAGAAGGAAAACTGCCAGAGCCAATGCATATGTGGATTTTGCCATTGAAGTCACCAAGAAACTAAATCTTTTTCAGGACGAGGCTGATTTGGCTGAGACGTTGGTATTTTGGAAAGAGCATAAAAGGATATAATAAAGAATGGAGAAGTCAGAAATGGAATTATTAACAAAAATTGCAAGACCAAGGCCGGCAGGAACTATTCAAAACATGGAGATTACAGACTATATTGGGTCATATCTGGAAAAATTAGGATATGTAATGCGCAAGGTACCCTTTAAGTGTAAGGTGTGGGAATCACAAGATTCATATTTAGTGATTGGTGGAAACAAGTTGACATTGCATGTAAACCCTTTTTCTGAGCCATTCAACGGGATAAGAAGAGCCATCTTTGTCAGAAATTTGGAAGAACTTGAAAGAGTAGAATGTGAAGACAAAATATTGTTTTTAACCGAGTATTTGGCCAAAGAGCCATTGCAACCGAAAAATTATCCCTTCTATTATCCGGATGAACATAAAATAATTATTGATTGCCTGGAAGCAAAAAAACCTTGTGCAATTATAGCCCTTACAGGCGGAACAAGTATGAGCGGCCTTAAGCCCTTTCCGTTGATTGAGGATGGAAATTTTCATATTCCTGTAGCTAGTCTTGATAAAGATATTTTTCCAGGAATAGAAGATAAAGTAACAGAAGAAGATATTGAGCTATCTATAGTTTCAAAAAATAATATTGTAACAGCACATCAGCTGATTGCTTCGAAGGAGGTCTCTGACTCTAAAGGTACAATAGTGATCTGTGCCCACATGGACAGCAAGTACAATACAAATGGTGCCCTTGATAATGCATCCGGAGTTGCGGTAATGCTTTTGGCAGCTAAGGGTATTGAAACCAACAGATATAACATTGATATCGTACCTTTTAATTCTGAAGAATATTTTGACCCGCAGGGAGAACTAATCTATTTGGAGGACCTAAGAAAAAGTGAAAAAGAAATATCACTTCTGATAAATATAGACACGGTAGCACATGTGGGATCTAAATTGGCAGTTGCCTATTTTAATTTTAATGACAAAGAAATGTTGGAATTAGATAACATAATGAATACTTCTACTAACATAGTTAGTGGTCAGCCCTGGTACGCTGGAGACCATGCTGCTTTTGTTTTTGGTGGGACAAGATGTATATTAATTTCTGCATCAGATTTATTTGAAGGATGTTTATCTTATACACATTGTCCGAAAGATACAATCGACCTGGTTGATGAGAAGTTAATTGAAAACGTAGCAGAGTATATATGTAAAGTAGTAAACGATATCACACTAAGGTAATGGGGGTAATTAAAAGCTGGCGCTTAACTGTTGTTGCCCAAGTCTGAGCCTTATATTATTAATTTTAAATGAAAGGGGTATTGCTTTGAAGGTGATGAAATGAATAAAGAAAAAGAAGCTCTTATTGCTCCGTGTGGTATGAATTGCAGTTTATGCATTGCTTATCAATTCAAAGAAAAGGACTTAAATAAAAGAGGTTTCCACAAGAAATATTGTCCGGGCTGCCTTCCCAGGGGGAAAAACTGCCTCCATATGGGAGATGTTTGCGAGCTTCTTGGAAAGGGAAAGATCCGGTTCTGTTTTGAGTGTGAAGATTATCCGTGCAAGAGATTAAAAGCTCTGGATAAACGTTATCGTACTAAATATCATATGAGCATGATAGAGAATTTAAATTACATTAGAGATAATGGATTAAAGAACTTCCTCGAAAACGAAGAGATTAAGTGGAGGTGCACAGGGTGCGGAGGTAAGATCTGCTGCCACAACGGTCTGTGCCTAAATTGCAATATAGATGTATTAGTACAAAACAGAAGATACCGATGGAATGAAGAATAGGTCAATGGAATCGATGAATTGCATAATGATATAAAATACAATTAAATTTTAATAGGGAGGGTAATTAATATGGACAATATTCATGAATTGGTTTACGGGTTAAGAGATAAAGACAATGATTATGCATATCAGTGTTTAAAGCAACTGCAAGCGGAAAGTTCGAACTCGGATAAGGTATACTCCTATTTCGACTACTTTACAGAGATGCTGGATGATTCAAGTTCATACATCAGGGCTAGAGGAATACATATGATTGCTGCAAACGCTCAATGGGACAAAGACTGCAAATTAGATGGAATCATAGATAAATTCCTTGAACATATCTTGGATGAAAAACCTATTACAGCAAGACAATGCATACAGCTTCTTCCGATAATTGCAGAACACAAGCCGAATTTAAAGGAGAAAATAGTCAGTGCTTTACTTAAAGCAGAACCTAAAAAATACAAAGAAACCATGCAAAAACTAATATTTAAGGATATCGAAAAATCACTGGAACTGATAGCAAACAAATGAAGTGGTAAGTAGGGAATAATTCCGCAGAACAAACCCTGCGGAATTATCAATTAGATAAGTATTTAAACTGATTCTTTATTATTGGAACCCGTATGGACAAAAGTGATATCTGCCTCAATAAATCGCTGTATTTCACGGATTCTTCGTACCGGCTCTATAATATCAATAAACAGGGTATGTACAGCCTCCCAGGCAAAAACCCATCCACCGATCAGTAAGCTTTCAAGCAAAACCAATGAACCAATTGTTTCTACTTGAATTTCGTAGAAAAATCCATACGATGTCAGCAATATAAGTGATATAATAAGCAGAATTATCGACATCCTGATATATCTGTTTGCTTTACGGCTCTCCAAACGTTTCAAAGCATTATAGTAATTGCCGTAACTCAAGCGGATTGAATCTTCTTTTTCTTTATCTGCTTCACTTGCTTCAATAGAAAAAACAATTTCTATCTTTTTTCGCAGGGGGATATAATCTGAACATAAGTCAAGGAATCTGACCAAGTCTGAATGTATGTCACGCATCTTAAAGGCGGAATTGTCCCATTCATTAAAGAACTCGATATAATCTCCCAAAGCAATATCTATAATTACACGGCCTGTATTTTTATTTTTTCTGAACAAGGTTTCATAATGGTTATGTTTTTTCATATATACCCCTGTAGTTTTTTAATCTGCTTATTGAATCTGTTAACAGATTATACCATACCTCTGAAGGGTTTTGCATTATAAATTTCATACAAGATAATATTTTATATACAAGGAGAATTTTTTGATTATAATTAATATAATGAGGTCCTTAGCTTATGCTTAGGATGAAATGGAATCAGGGGTGAGACCTATGGGAAAGAGTGAAAAGAAACAAGGAGAGCAAAAAACCAATGTAATGAGGTTGCTGGAACAAGCAAAGATACCCTACCGTCACCATTGCTATGTAGATACGGGTGCCATAAGCGGTATTGAAGTAGCATCTGTACTCGGCCAGAATGAAAACCGGGTGTTTAAAACGCTTGTTACTGTGGGGAAATCCGGCGAACACTATGTTTTTGTAGTTCCTGTAAACAGAGAACTAAATTTGCGAAAAGCGGCAAAAGCGGTGAATGAGAAGTCCGTTGAAATGATCAAAACGAAAGAATTGCTGCCGCTTACCGGATATATCCACGGCGGATGTTCACCGATTGGCATGAAAAAAAGGTTTACTACGGTTGTGGACGAAAGTGCTGTAGGTCAGGATACAATTTTTGTCAGTGCCGGAAAGATAGGATATCAGATTGAGATAAAACCGGATGACCTGAAAAAAATCGTTCAATTTTACTATGATGACATAACAGAATAATAAAAGATATATGAAATCTATATTTTATGTTATACTATTTAAGCTAATCTCTTTTTGCATGATTAAAAAATAACAATGCACAGTTAGTAATTTTCTAAAAAGGACAAATTATGATCACATTAAACATAGCCGAAACACTACTATATAATATCGGTATTCAGTATGATATGGCCCTGTACGGTAATCTCCAGCATCTTGGTTCTGCTCAATAAAGAAAATGAGGCTATATGGGGGTGACGAGTTTGTGGTCATTATTCCTCATGGTGTTGAGAGTACTGCCATAGAAGCTATCCGGAAAATAAAGAACAACGTTGATGTCTTTAATAAAACTAATAAATTCCCGTTTCATCTTTCCATCAGTGCAGGGTATGCGATGTCAACCGAAAAAACAGGCAACATAATGAACTTGTTCAAAGAGGCAGATGCGAATATGTATCAGGATAAAGCCCTGTATCATCAAGAGGCAGAAACTTAAACAATATTTTTATTCTTTAGATATTGGAGGTATTAAACATGAACATTACATTTCCAATAAAGAGCACTATTGATTCTCTGTTCGCTAATGCTTTTTAAAATAATAATATAATCCAACGATGCAGACTATTAAACCGATTAATGCGGGTTTTAAAATAGACATTCCTGCTTCGCCGCTGAATGCAATACTCCAAATAATTTTCAAAAGAGCTGCACCTATGACAACACCTAAAAGCCATTTTAGGTTTCTTTTCCATGCTGCTGTAAGAAGCATAAAAAAGAATAGAGGTACAGCTAAACTCATTATTATTTTTGGTGCGGTCCATGCACCCTTCAGGTAGTCCATTTCAAAAGCCAAAAATTCTAAAACCTGAGGACTTTTTTCTGCCGGAACAGGAAACCAGAACATACTTGTAAATAGAGCAAATATAGAAGCGAATATACCGGTCAAACTTTTCTTAAAAGCAAATATAACCATTGGTATTATAAATAAGGGTCTTATATACCAGCTTAATATATTATGATGTCTTTCAAAAGCCCAATTGAAAAATATATCATTGGTAAGAAATATTACTATAAAAATTATGGTAGCAGCTGCAAGTAGCATTCCTAATATAAAATCAATTTTTTTCTTCATGTTAAGCATCCTTAAATAATTAATTTTGTTATGAATTCCATTATAATATATTTGTAAGTGAATAAACAATATAAACTTTTAATAAGATTACCAAATTCATTTCTCAATACCTTTATGAAAAAATCAAGTATTTCAAAGGGTTTTGTTTTTAACTTTTTTGATAATAGCAAGATGTTAGATTTGTGTGTTTATGGGTATATAAATAAAAAACCAAATTAAACTAATGTTATCAGGAAGGAATCCATATGAAAAATATATATACTGCGAATAAAAAAGAGTTAACCATTGAACAATGTGAAGAAATAATTAAAATATTGAAAGACCGCTTTGAAAAAAACATGAATCGTCACAAAGACCTTGTATGGGATAAAATACAAGTAAAGCTGAAAGCTAATCCCGAAAAGCTTTGGTCACTAAACGAAATGGAAAAAACCGGCGGAGAGCCGGATGTTATTGCTTATGATGAAAATACGGATGAATACATTTTTTTTGACTGTTCTAAAGAAAGCCCTATTGGCAGAAGAAATTTTTGCTATGACAAGGAAGCACTGGAGTCAAGAAAGAAAAACAAACCTGAAAACAGCGCAATTAATATGGCCCATGAAATGGGGATTGAGATTTTAACCGAAGAACAGTACCGAGAATTACAGAAGCTTGGAAGTTTTGACTTGAAAACATCAAGTTGGGTCAAAACACCGGATAAAATCAGAAAACTCGGAGGCGCCTTATTTTGTGACCGCCGCTATGATACTGTGTTTGTATACCACAATGGAGCAGAATCCTACTATGGTGCCAGGGGATTTCGCGGCTCGCTAAGAGTATAGCAAAGTATCACGGAACAGACCCATCATTGAAAAATACCATCCTATAGAAGATGGAAAAAGTAAATAAAAAAAATAATTTATGACATATGTCTAAAAAATGTTGCTTAATGTCGATATAAAGTATATAATTATAATAAAGGAGGTGTTATTGTGGAAGAGATAAAAGCAGGTTGCGGAATCCCTATAGATTCACAAGAAGAAGAAACAACAAAGCTTGTTGAAGAGCAGCCAAATAATAATTTAAAGGAGGAGCAAAAAATGATAAAGGTAGGAAAACCAGCACCAAACTTTAAAGCACAAGCATTTTATCAAGGAAAGTTTGTAAACGTTAGCCTGGATGATTTTAAGGGCAAATGGGTATATTTATGTTTTTATCCGGGAGATTTTACATTTGTCTGAGCTACTGAAATAGCAGCAGTTGCTGTTAAGAACAAAGAATTTGAAGAATTAGGAGCACAAGTATTATCCTGCAGTGCAGATTCAGTATTTACCCACAAGGTTTGGAATGATAATGAATTATCAAAAATGACGGGTGAAGACATACCTTTCCCGATGCTGTCAGACCAAAACGGCGAAATCGGCAAGATGTATGGTATTTACAATGAAGAAGCGGGTACTGAAACAAGAGGCAGGTTTATCATAGATCCGGACGGCATTGTTCAAGGATTTGAGGTATTAACTCCTCCTGTTGGAAGAAATGTTTCTGAAGGAATCAGACAATTAAAAGCATTCCAACATGTTAGAGCAACAGCCGGCGCAGAAGTAACCCCTTCGGGTTGGAAACCGGGCAAAAAAGTATTGAAGCCTGGTCCCGATTTAGTAGGAAACGTATGGAAAGAATGGTCAGTTAAAGATGCGTTTGACGAATAAAAACAGCTATTAATAAATCAACTGATAAAAAGCCTGCTTGAACAATGATTCAATGGGCTTTTTATTTGAGAATTCTTACACTATTAAGTTATTTTCATATAGCTTTCACATATAATCAGGCTGACATAAATGAGAATATATATTGCTTTTCATATTTGTCAGAGGCACCTACCTCATGACATTTTACGTTAAATATTTCTTCTATTTTTCCGCTCTCATATACCACTTGAGGTTTATCGTAAATTTTTATTTCTCCCTTATCCATTAAACAAACCATATCGGAATAAGTGAGGGCGCTGTTTAAGTCATGTATAACCATAACAACAGTCTTGCCCATTTTTTTTAAATCTTTTACAATTTCCAAAATTTCCAACTGATGATTTATATCTAAGTATGTGGTCGGCTCGTCCAAGAAAACTATATCTGTATCTTGTGCTAATACCATTGCTATATATACTTTCTGCCTTTGTCCGCCTGAAAGTTCTCTTATGTTTTTGTTTTTATATTTTTCAATTTCCAATATATGAAGAGCCTCCTGTACTTTAATTTTATCCTCATATGCAGGTATTCTCGGGAATCCTAAATAAGGAAATCTGCCGTGCATAACTAAATCATAAACTCTTATATTGGGTATATCTCTGTTTTGAGGCAGGTATGAAATAATTTTGGCGGATTCTTTGCTCGTCATATCAAATAGATTTTTTCCGTTTAATAAAATATCTCCGGAATAGGGCTCAATAATTTTCGAAGCTGTTTTTAGGAGGGTGGTTTTCCCGCATCCGTTTTTACCGATAATGCTTATAATTTTGCCCTTTTCAAAGGACAGGCTTATATTTTTAATTATATTGACACCCATATACCCTGATGTTACATTATTCAATTTAATCATACATAAGCCTCCTTTTCTTGTTAAGCAATAAATATATAAAAAACGGACTTCCCAAAAATGACATAATAATTCCAACAGGTACCTCATAAGGTGCAAATATAGTACGAGCCAATATATCGCAAAATAATGCAAAAGAGCTTCCTATTAAAACACTTGTCGGAATTAATATTCTGTTGTCATAGCCGACTATAAGCCTTGATATATGTGGAACTATAAGACCTATGAAGCCTAAGAGCCCTGCAAAACTTATGACACTGCCCGATAACAGTGAAGACAGTATTATAAATAAGAAACGGGTTTTATCTACATTTAGTCCAAGAGACTTGCTAGTTTGGTCTCCTAAGGATAAAACATTTAAATCGTAACTGAATATAAATGTTGTTATAAGCGAAAAAAATATTATGATTCCAGGCATTAAGAGCCTGTTCATTGTAACTCCCGATAGTCCGCCGATTATAAATGAAGTCCTGCTTATTACAGTATCCGGAAAAAGAATTAAAACCGTATCGGTCATTGCACCTACAAGGCTGGATACTGCAACACCTGCCAATATAATTGTCATTCGAGATGCCCCTGTTTTTCTTGCCACGTAATATACTGCTATGGTGGCTAAAAATGCACCAATAAAGGCAGCTAGAGGCATTATGCTAAGGTTAGCAGGAAAAAAGGCTGTCGCCAGTGCAGTAAACAGGCCGGCTCCTGAATTTACCCCAATTATAGTGGGACTTGCCAAGGCATTGTTTAACACAGACTGTAAAATCAGTCCGGATATAGCTAATCCGCTTCCTGCTATTATTGCTGACAGGGTCCTTGGTATCCGTACATAGTTAATAATTTTATATTCAGATGTTAGCTGGCCATTACCGGATATGGCATTAAATATATCGGATATTTCGATACTTGAAGAACCGACGGATATGCTAGTAAAAATAAGTACTATTAATAGGATTAACAGAAAGCTTATAACAAAAAAGTTATAAGCTTTTTTGTAATTAATTAAAGATTTCGGGATAGATAATTTCTGCAAGGTATCTATAGCTTTCACCCCATTTTGCATTTGGTTTATAGTGGAACAATTCTTTTGGCAGTATGATATACCTGTCATTTTCTACAGCAGATAAGCTGTTCCAGGCCGGATTTGTTCCTATGCCGGTTTTTAGTGCATCTATTGCTTTTTGTTCATCTCCCATAGTCGTTACGAATATGAAATCAGGGTCTTCTTCAATAATCTCTTCAATACTTATATCCTCCAATAATGACGGGTGCTGAGCTGCAATGTTGACGGTTCCTAAATTATCCAGCATTGTACAAGTCATATTGTCATCTTTCTTAGCTTTTGCTCCGCTTGAAAAGGCACGAACAAATAAAACTTTAAGTTCTTCTTTTTTTGCACCTTCTACTTTATACAATATATCATCAATATCTTTTTTGATTTTAAGTCCGTTTTCTTCATATAAGTCTTTTCTGCCTGTTATATCAGTACATATATTTAACATGTTTAAATAATCTTCAAACTCTTCCACTTTAAAAAAAGCGTGATTAATATTTAATTGTTTTAAGGTTTCTGCAATTTTCACCTGGTTGTCAACATCGGGAGTCAGTATTACAAAATCAGGGTTCAGTGATAATATTCCTTCTAAATTTGGTTCCTTTACGGTACCTACAATTTGAATGTCATTTGTTATTTCCATGCGTCCTTCCTTCTGAACATCATCGGTAACACCTGCTAAGCTTCCACCTGCCAAAGCCCAGGTTTCCGAATAGGACCCCAATAAAGATACTACTCTTTCAGGTTTTCTTTCTAAAACAACCTCTGTACCCAATGCATCTGAAAATATGTAATAATTTTCTTCAGCATCTTGATTATCTATATTTATTGCTTCCACATTGTTTGTTTCTTTGCTGCAAGCTGCTGTAATCAGCATCAATATCAGCGTTAATATAAGAAACAGATTTTTCTTTTTGCTTATCATACTACCACCATCTTTCCTATAAAAAAATATATTATCATTGTTAATTAATACACATACTTTATGTTTATAATAACATCTAAGCAGTTTAATTAAAAATAATAATATATTATCACTGTTATAGGTAAAACCTATTGATTAATTACTTTCTTAAAATACCCGGATTAACTATTGCTTTAGAGGGTATATACCTATAATCCTTTACAATATTTATTAGAGACTTTATTGCATCAGTCAATAATTTATCTTTATGGTATACTAGGCTGAAGTGCCTGTTCCAAGTGTTTTCTTCATTTTCAATAACATGAATAAGAGAATCCTTTATTTCATTTTCTACCAAACAAATAGATATAACTGACAGGCAATTGTTATGAATAACTTCCTGCTTGATGGATTGAGGGGTATTTCCTTCAAAAACAACCTTTATGGGCATTCCGTTATTAAGCATGTATTCTTCAAATAGCTCCCTGGTTCCGCTGCCTTTCTCTCTCATTGCAAAATTTTCATCACGAAGCTCGTCTGTTTTAATTATCTTTTTCTGAGCAAAGGGGTGTTTAGTACTGCATATTAAGACTAAATAATCTTCTAATTCAGGCTTAACAATTAAGTCTTGACTTTTAACTTTACCTTCTACTATTGCAATATCCAATTCATTGCTTAATAATTTTTCCTCTATCGTTTCAGTGTTTCCTACAAAAGAATATATTTCTACATTTGGATTTTCTTCTATGCATCTGTGTATTAAATCGCTTAAAATACAATCTCCGACAGATATTGTAGCCCCAACTCTTATTTTATCTTTCTTGTTCAAATTATTCATCTTACTCTCTAAGCTGTCGAATTCTTTTACCACTTCTTTTGCATAAAACAATAGTTTTTTACCTGCTTCAGTAATATACAGCCTTTTGCTGAGCCGTTCAAATAACAATACCCCGTAATGCTCTTCTAATTCTCTTATAGCTTGACTTGCCGTAGGTTGTGAAATAAAAAGCTTTGAAGCTGCTGCAGTCATATTGCCGCATTGTGCCACTTCAATAAATATTTTTAAATGCCTGATAGTCATGAGAACTCTCCTTTTCAACATCATAGGTTTTGCCTATGATTATGATAAGATTTTATCATTTTACTAATTATAAAGCAAGTGTTATATTATACATAAATGTCTTGTTAAATAATACACAAAGGAAGGTGCGTTTATGAATATTATTATAATTGGAGGCGTAGCTGCAGGTACTAAGGTAGCGGCAAAGCTAAAGCGTGATAATTATAACCACAATGTAAAGATACTTACTAAGGGTAAAGATATATCTTATGCCGGGTGCGGGCTGCCCTATTATGTAGGAAATGTAATTGAAAAACAAGAAGACTTAATCCAAAATACACCAAAGCAATTTTCTGAATTGACAGGTGTAGAAGTATTGACTGAAGTAGAAGTAACTAAGGTTAATCCTGAAGAAAAAACCGTAGAAGCATTAAACTTAATTACAAATGAAACTGCTACATATTCATATGACATATTAGTAATTGCAACCGGTGCTGAACCGATTAAACCTCCGATAGAGGGAATTGACCTTGATGGAGTATACTTTATGAGAACTCCCGAAGATGCCATAAAATTACGTGAAGCAGTTGATGAAGGCAAAATAAAGAGAGCAGTAGTTGTCGGTGGTGGATTTATAGGATTAGAGGTTGCCGAAAACTTAACGGCTCAAGGCGTAAATACTTCGGTAATTGATATGGCCGGACAGATTCTCCCCGGATTTGAACCGGAAATTGCAAATTATGTTGATAACTATTTGGCTGACCAACGAATTATAACATTTACCGAAACCGGTTTAGAAGCTATATTGGGCGATGGAAAAGTTGAAAAAATCAAAACAAACAATCGTACCATGAAAGCAGATGCAGTAGTTTTATCAATAGGTATAAGGCCTAATACAGCTTTTTTAAACGGTAGCGGTATTGAATTAGCACCAAATAGAGCTATCAAGGTTAATGAAAAACTTGAAACCAATATCAAAGATATTTATGCAGTAGGTGATTGTGCTTTTGTTACAAACATTATTACGGGTAAAGGTGCTTATGCTCCCATGGGCTCTACTGCCAATATTGAAGGAAGAATATTAGCACAAAACATAAATGGAAACAATTTAAATTACAAAGGTGCTATTGGAACAGCAGTTGTTAAACTTCCGGGAATTAATGCCGGAAAAACCGGTTTGACGGAAGACGCTGCTAAGTCAGAGGGTTATAATGTAGAAACTGTTACTACCGTAATGGAAGACAAAGCAAAATATTATCCCGGTGCTTCAGTTTTTATCATAAAGATGATTGCAGATAAAGTTTCAAAGAAACTGTTGGGTGTACAAGTTGTCGGTGAAGGCAATATTGACAAGATAGTAGATATGGCTGTTACGGCAATCGGATTAGATGCAAAGTTAGAAGATATTCAAAATCTCGACTATGCTTATGCTCCCCCATTTTCAACAGCAATACATCCTTTTGCGGCTACCGTAAATGTTTTATTAAATAAAATAAACGGTAATTTGGTTTCTGTTACACCAAGAGAATATAAAGAGGGCAAGGCTGACGGATATAAGATTATAGATTCATCAATAGTTCCTAAAATTACAGGTGCTCCTTATGTAGATATTTCAAAGGCACATGAAGAATTGCCTGAATTTGATAAAGATGAAAAACTATTGTTAGTATGTGATAAAGGCAAGAGATCCTATATGCTGCAACAGAGATTAAAAGATTTCGGATATACAAATACCTTAGTACTTGAAGCCGGTACTATGTTTAATGAATTAAAATAAATAATATAGATTTAGAAGAGGAGAATAAAATTATGGCAAATTTAAAGGTTACACCTGCAGAAGAAAAGACTGTTAAAGCTCTTGGTTTTTTGAGAAATAAGGGTACAGACAATTTTTCTGCTCGAATTATTACTGTTAACGGAAAGATTACAGCAGCTCAACAAAAAATAATAGGAGAAGCTGCAGAGAAATTTGGAAACGGAGATGTAACATTTACCAGCAGGTTGACAATTGAAGTACCAGGCATACCTTATGAGAAAATCACTGAATTCCAAGATTATATCGGTAAAGAAGGATTAGTTACAGGAGGTACAGGCTCTAAGGTTCGTCCGGTAGTAGCTTGTAAGGGTACAGTTTGTCATCATGGATTAATTGATACTTTTGATGTATCAGAAGATATACACAATATATTTTTTGAAGGCTATGCACCGGTAAAATTACCGCATAAATTCAAAATAGGTGTAGGCGGATGTCCAAATAACTGTATGAAGCCTTCATTAAATGACCTCGGCGTAATCGGGCAGATGGTGCCTAACTATGATGAAGAACTTTGCATGGGTTGCAAGAAATGCTCTGTAGAAGAAGCATGTCCAATTGGTGCTGCAAAAGTTGTTGATGGTACATTAGTAATCGGTGACGATTGCAACAACTGCGGAAAATGTATAGGAACTTGTAATTTCGATGCCATTCCGGATGGTGATAAAGGATATAAAGTATTTATCGGCGGAATGTGGGGTAAAAGAGTAAATCCCGGAGTTCCCATAAACAAAATATTTAAAACAAAGGAAGAAGTATTCGAAATTATTGAAAAAATGATACTCCTTTACAGGGAGCAAGGACAAACAGGTGAAAGAGTTGCTCAAACAGTAAACAGAATCGGATTTGAAAATGTTGAAGCTCAATTGTTATCTGATGAAATATTTGAAAGAAAACAAGAAATATTAGAAGCTGAACTTCATATGACAGGCGGAGCTACCTGCTAAAGAAAACTATATCCGGAAGAATATTTCTTCCGGAGATAATTTTCTCATACTTCGTTAAAAAAATAATTAACAAACCGGAGAAAGATTAAATTTTAAGTATGGTGTTTTTGAACGCTTGGTATTATTATGTAATTAGAAGGAGAAAATGTCATGAATAAGAAGAAACTTTTTGCAATAATTGTCTGCATTATTATAGCTCTTGTTGCAACATATATAGGTGGAGCTCAAAGAATAATCGGTGCTCCAATGTTAGGACTATTGATTGGTATGGCTGTAGTAAACATGATTCCGTCTGTAGACAAAGATTTTAAATCAGGTACAAGCTTTGCAGGAAAGAAATTTTTGAATTTAGGTATTATATTAACCGGTGCAACACTTAATTTCAATCAAATATTAGGCTATGGATGTTTTAAATAATATTGATTCAAGCTTAGCAGTTACAATAAAACTTGCAAGAACAACATTATTAATTCTTCTTGTGGTTGTATTTACCGTCTTAAAAGCAAAAGAGCAATCTGTAACAAATGTTGCCGGTGAATCAAGCAAAAATGTGTCAATAGGAA
>Ga0209723_1004906_pt1 | contig 14331 bp, 11 predicted proteins | sample BiotimSIPDNA_2_FD_185750 | JGI IMG/M metagenome (GOLD analysis project Ga0209723, IMG submission 185750) | Anaerobic biogas reactor microbial communites from Washington, USA - Biogas_R2 time_0 SIP DNA (SPAdes) (version 2) | ecosystem: Engineered > Bioreactor > Anaerobic > Unclassified | place... | reverse complement strand
AGAGATCCTTCTTAATACACCCTCTTCTCCGGTATCGCGCCCCGTACACCGCCCCGGGGATCCTCTACGTCGCCGGCGTACCGCGGGATGATGTGGAGGTGGAGGTGCATCACCGTCTGGCCGGCGGCGGTGCCAACGTTCGCGCCGACGTTGTAGCCGGCGGGGTGGTACCGGTCGTCGAGGAGGTTCTTTGCTTCCCGGGCGAGGGCGAGGAGGGCGGTGAGTTCTGCGTCGGTCGCGTCAAAGAGGCCGGCGACGTGCCGGAAGGGGATGAGGAGGAGGTGGCCGGGGCTTGCCGGGTATTTGTCATAGCGGGCGTAGCAGAGGGTGTTCTGGAGGACGATCTCATCCGGCAGAGGGTTGCAGAAGGGGCAGGTCAGATCGCCCATGCTTCGTACCCCCGGACGTGGATGAGGTAGGCACATTGTTCATGCATTTTAACTTCCATCATTACAAGATTAACTTCCAAAATCATCAAATAACGCTTCGAAGTCATCAAATAATACTTCCAAATAAATAGTAGTTATGAAAACCGATCGAGGTGGGCACATTGATTCTTTTGAGGATCCAACATTTCATTTTCCGGCAATCCGAGGCATACAGGCGGGAAAAGAATATTATATCACAATGTTTCCTCTGAAGGTCATCCCAAAGCTCCTCTCATTTGACGATAGCGACCTCCCTCCAAAAATGCGCGCTCAGCGGACATTGAATCACGCTCGCGTTCCCGTGATCGCTAAATACCTTACTTCCAATCCGAAGGACTACGTCCTATCTTCCATTACTGCATCTGTTGACGGTGATGTCCAGTTTTTCCCCTCTGGGCAGAGGGGGGACGACAGCAAAATTGGGCAACTCATCGTCCCAATGACTGCAAAAATAGTTGTTAATGACGGACAACATCGGAAAGCTGCTATTGAGGCTGCTCTCAAGTCTCGACCCGAGTTGGGACTTGATACTATCTCTGTCGTTCTCTTCATGGATTTGGGATTGAAGCGCAGTCAACAGATGTTTGCGGATTTAAATAAGCATGCTGTCCCTCCTACAAAGTCGCTTGGTATTCTGTACGATAATCGCGATCCTTTCTCACAACTGGTCTTATCACTTCTGGAGACTGTTCCTGTCTTTAGTGGGCTAACTGAGTTTGAAAAGACTACGATATCTAATCGCTCTGTCGAGATTTTCACACTGAGTAGTGTCTACCAGGCTACAAAAGCACTCTTGGGGAGAAGCCCCAATTTACAGGAAAATTTTGATGATTACATAAACATTGCTTCCGAATATTGGAATGGAGTCTACCGTAACATCCCTGAATGGCAGTGGGCTGTGGAAAAGCGAGTGACGGCTGAGAAGCTGCGGAAGGAATATATCCACGCGCACGGTGTTGCGCTCCACGCACTCGGTAGGGCCGGGCACGCTTTAATAGAACAATATCCTGATGTTTGGCGGGAAAAACTTCCTCTATTGCAGAAGATTAATTGGTCCCGTGAGAACACAAAAGTATGGGAAGGCAGGGCAATGGTTGGCGGTCGCATTAATAAGTCACAGGCAAACCTGACACTAACAACCAATATCATTAAACTCTATTTAGGCCTGCAGCTAACCCCGGATGAGTTAATTGTTGAAAAAAATCTCAATATGGGTGGTAGTGGAGCCAGCGTATGACAGAGACTACACCTGATGAACTGCCAGCATCCACTGAGATCTCTTCGATATTCGAGGTAAGGAACATTGAGAGTATCTACGCAGAGATCCGAGATCTATATTTAAGCGATCACAGGCCCTGGATTGTAGGCTACAGCGGAGGTAAGGATTCGACTACTGTTGTCCAGCTCATCTGGAACGCACTTAAGGGGCTCTCTCCTGATCAATTGACCAAACCAGTGCATATAATCTCTTCTGATACTCTCGTCGAGACGCCTGTTATCGTTGATACCATTAATGAAAACCTCGATCGCATAAACAAAGCTGCTCAGGAACATGGGTTGCCGATTCGAGCCATAAAACTCTATCCACGGATACAGGACTCTTTTTGGGTTCTTTTGATCGGTAAAGGATATCCAACCCCTTCAAAATCGTTCCGCTGGTGCACTGATCGACTGAAGATCAGGACCTCTGATACTTTTATCCTAGAAAAAGTGTCGGAACATGGAGAAGTTGTCCTTGTTCTCGGCGTGAGGAAATCCGAAAGCTCTGCCCGGGCACAATTGATGAATTTATACAAGATCAAGGGAAGTTTACTTTCCCGCCATTCAAAGTTCGCCCAGTCATTTGTGTACACTCCTATCGAGGATTTCTCAAAAGATGACGTGTGGACGTATCTACTCCAGAATCCTAATCCCTGGGGTGGGAACAACCGGGATCTCCTGGCGCTATACAAAAGTGCAGACTCCGGTGAGTGTCCGGTCGTCGTCGACGAGTACTCCCCACCCTGTGGCAACAGCCGGTTCGGTTGTTGGGTCTGCACGGTCGTTACCAAAGATAAGGCCATCATGGGTCTCATCGATAGCGGGGAGGAGTGGCTTGAGCCGCTCCTGAACTACCGCAATATGCTTGCTGAGACCCAGGATAAGGAGAAAAAGCCTATTTATCGCGACTATAAGCGGATGAATGGAAAAATTAAGTATAAACGAGACGGAAGCGGCGAACTCATCAGGGGACCATATAAGTTTGAATATTGCAAACAGTTTTTGAGACAACTCCTGGAGACGCAACGGGAGATCCAGGAGATTGGTCCAAACCCTAACCTTCAGCTGATCCTACCCGAGGAGTTACACGAAATCCGTCGAATATGGCGCCAGGAGAAGGGTGACTGGGAAGACTCGGTCCCAAAGATCTACCGGGAAGTAATGGGAACTGATCTCGATTGGGTTCAGGACGATCGGGGCATGTTCTCCGGTGAGGAAGGCAACCTCCTGGAGTCTGTTTGCCAAAAACACGATATTCCTGTTCAATTGGTTGCGAAACTACTCGATATCGAACGACAGGCACAGGGGATGAAACGGCGCGCTGCTGTATACTCTAGAATAGAAGATGTGCTCAATGAAGAGTGGCGCACGGAAGAGGAAATCACCAAACAGTAATTATGGTGAAGGAAACGGAGAATTGTCGTGCTTATTACAAAATTGACACTCGAAAACTTCGGCCTCTTCCGAGGGACACAGATATTTGATCTTCGTCCAGAACATGAGGGCGGATGTAATAAACCAGTTATCTTAATCGGGGGAAAGAACGGGGCTGGTAAAACGACTCTTTTTGAGGCAATTCGCCTCTGCTTATATGGGTCAAACCTTGGAGAATATCGATTCCGGAAAGGGGAGTATGAGAGCTATGTTTCAGGGCGTTTCCATCTCATCGCAGGCTCACCCCTCCACGTCAGTAGAGCTGCAGTGGAGATCGAGTTTGAACATTCACACCTTGGTGTCGTCGAGACGTACACTGTCAAACGGTCTTGGCATCGAGGTAAAAGTGGGCTAAAAGAGTCACTATTTGTCACGAAGAACGGTGAGGAAATTCCAGACTTAGATGCCAAACAATGGCAAGAATTCGTCAATGAACTAATACCTCCCGGTATCTCCCGCTTGTTCTTCTTTGATGGGGAGAAAATTCAGAGTTTAGCACAGGATGATGACACGAATATTCAACTCAAGGACGCATTTAAGGCGCTCCTTGGACTCCGCATCGTCGATCAGCTCCGTACTGATCTGGGGATATTCATCTCAAAACAGGTCAAGAACTCCAATGAACCAGATATCAATGAACAGATCTCGGAGATCAGAACGGAGGTCGAGCGACTCGAAGAAGAGTATTCGATCAAACTCCAGGAAAGGGCACAGAAGCAGAGTTACTGTGATCAGACGCTCGGTAAGATCGAGAGACTAGAGTTGAAACTGTCAAGTGAAGGTGGCAGTTTCGCCAGCAAGCGGAGTGGCTTGAAAGCACGAAAAGCCCAGCTCGACCATGAGATTGAGGCAGAACGTAATCACATCCGTGAGATGTGCTCATCCCTTCTCCCCTTCGCGCTGACGCCGAAGTATTGTCTATTGCTGAAGAGGAGAATTGCTGAGGAAGAAGAATATCACCAGTGGGAGAACACGATGGCGGTCACCAGCGAAAAGATCTTGGAAATCGAGAACACCATTGGGTCAAGCGAGTTCTGGGAGAGCGCTACGTTAACTTCGGATCAGAAATATATGATCGTTGATAAGTTCTCTGCCCTCATGCGAAGAGCCTTCACGCCTTCCCCGCAGTTCAGTAACTATGTTCCTGTGCATAATTTTTCGCCGATAGAGCAACAGAAGATCCTCGCCGGGATGAGCGAAGCGTTGAGCGCCATACCTACCCGGCTGAGAAAACATAGCAATAAACTCGAAAAGCTTGTCGATGAACGACAAAGCGTCGACCAAGCAATCAATCGTGCCCCTGATGACGACCTGATCTCACCTATGATCGCAGAACTCAACGAATTGAATCAGGAGATTGGCCAGTACGGAGAACAGTTAAAGCAGATGGATGAAGATCTCCGCCAGATTGCGTGGAAACTTCAGGAGTGCGAGAGAAAGAAAGAGAAGCAGCTCGATGATTTGAGATCGCTTCAAGACCTGTCGATGCAGCTATCTCTTGCCACCAGAGTGCAAGCGGCATTGAAAGAGTACAGCAGCGATCTTCAAACAGCGAAGTTGTCTGAGTTTCAACGAGTCTTTCTGGAGTGTTTCAACCGACTTCTTCGGAAAGATGACTTCATCCAAGACGTTGAGATTGATCCCGATAATTTTTCGATCCTCCTCTATACTAAACACAAGACTCCTATTAACAGGAATAAACTGTCTGAAGGTGAGAAGCAGATCTATGCCGTATCCATGCTCTGGGCTCTGACCATCTGCTCCGGCCGTCCACTCCCCTTTATCATCGATACGCCACTCGGTAGGCTGGACAGTGAACACCGTGAACGGATTGTTAACGAGTTTTTCCCGAATGCAAGCCATCAGATGGTGATTCTTTCAACAGACACCGAGATTGATCAGGTTTACTTCCAGGATTTGATACCATACGTGGCCAAGACATACTCTCTGGAGTTTGACGAGAAGGAGAACGCGACAAGGGTCGTTCCCGGATACTTCTGGACCCCCGACAACCAACAGGAGACGACCAATGGCATTTAACCGGGTACGCATGAGTAAAGGTGCCACGCACCGCTTACAGATGCTGAAAGGGAAAACCGGGTTGACCCCGAACATTCTCCTCAGAATCGCAGTATGTTACTCTCTCAACGAGCCGAAGATTCCCAACCCCGAGGCGTATGACGAAGATGGGCAAGAACTGAACCGGTACACCCTAACGGGAGAATGGGATAGTTTTTATATAGGTTTGCTCCGGGAACGGTTGATTGCCGATGATCTCGACACAGAAAACGATCTCTTCCCACAGTTTCGGGCACACCTAAACCGAGGGGTGTTCTCTATGTTCTCTCGAATTAAGGACTTGAGCGATTTCCAGAGCTTGCTTCCCATGGAGAATGCCGTAGATCTACCTGTCGAGACAAAAGAGGCCGAAATACATGACGCTTAAACTACCTATCTATATGGACCACCATGCCACGACCCCGGTGGACCCTCGCGTACTCGATGCCATGCTCCCCTACTTCTCCCAGGAGTTCGGTAACGCCTCAAGTATAGATCATATCTATGGAGCACGAGCTCATCAAGCGGTGGAGAAAGCACGCGAACAGGTGGCTTCGATTCTTAATGCCCGGCCAGAGGAGATCATTTTCACCAGCGGTGCCACGGAGTCGGATAATATTGCTCTCTTAGGCGTGGCGGAAAAGCTGGCAGCAAAGGGCGATCACATCATCACGTGTGTGACTGAACATAAAGCAATCCTTGATACAGCGAAGCATCTGGAGAAGATGGGCAAAACGGTGACTTATCTTCCTGTCGATCGGTACGGACTCGTCGATCCGAGTGACGTTGAGGAGGTAATCACTGATCGAACAATCCTCATCTCCATCATGGCTGCAAATAACGAGATCGGGACTATCGCCCCGCTGAAGGAGATTGGGAAGATTGCAAAGGCACATGGGGTGCTGTTCCATACTGACGCAGCGCAGGCCGTTGGCCACATCCCTATCGATGTAAAGGAGATGAGCATCGATCTGCTCTCACTATCAGGGCACAAAATATATGGACCCAAGGGGATTGGGGCTCTCTATATCAAGGGTGCAAACCCAAAGGGGAAAGTCTCTCCTGTAATGTTTGGCGGGGGCCACGAACGGGGAATTCGCTCAGGAACGTATAACGTGCCAGGGATTGTGGGACTCGGCAAAGCCCTTGAGATCGCCAAAAGAGAGATGGGATCGGAGAATGAACGGTTCAGGAGGTGGACCAAACAGATGTTTGAAGCATTTCAGGAGAGTATTGAGGGCGTCATTCTTAATGGGCACCCAGAGAAGAGGCTTGCTCACAACCTTAATATATGTTTCCCTGGAATTGAAAGTAAGGCTTTGATACATCTTCTTCGTAATAACGTCGCAGTTTCGGCAGGATCTGCATGTGCTACGATTTCAATGGAACCGTCACATGTTCTCAGTGCTATTGGATTACCGGAGCATAAAATATTCTCTGTTATTCGATTTGGACTGGGTCGATTCAACTCCGACGCTGATATTCAATTTGTTACTGACAGGGTACGTTCATGTATGCACAAATTATACAAACTATAATTTGAATGTGCTGAAGATCTTTTATGCATGGGCCAGCCCTCCCATCTCCATGAGAAAAACTCACCCCGCCCATAAGGGTTTTAGGTGGTTTCAAATCTGAGGAGTTATATAAGAGTAGAATGCCCTTGTCGATTTCACCAATCCCATTAGAATCACCTATATTACCTAAGTTTGCCACTTCACTCAAATCTCTCAGATTGTGGCGGAATACAATTTGACAGTTCCAAGTATTTGGAAAAATATCTCCCGAAATCTCCTCATTTTTACCTTAAATTTCAGACAGACCTGGCATTCTGATAATAAAACGTGCATTTTACTCACAAATTTAACTCAACTGTCAAATTCTATTCTGACTGTCTTGGACATTTTTGGGGCATGAAGCACCTCCAGAAGCCAAATGGCAAACTTGGGATATTAACATCAAACATAACTACCATAGATGATTGCCAAAGCAGCGGTTCTTATTCAGCAGTTGGATAACTTAATAACTGAAATCGAATCTCTAGAGGATAGGGAACTCAACGAATTGAGGGGACAACTTAATGCAGTTCATAAAGCCATATCAACGCTCAATATGAGTGGTCTGCCTATACCACAGGGCCTCATCGAAACTCAGCAAAAACTACAATCAGAGATTACAAATCATGATGATATGGCAGTTGTCTTAGCATATCTTGCAAGTGAATTGAAGAATATTTTAGATAGAACTCGGAAAGCAGAGAGTGCAAGGCGCCCAGCACAAGGGGTATCGACAAGAGCAGTTCGAACAGGTACATGTAACAAGGGGGGTAGTTTTGTCTCGCGAGACATCTTGAAAAGAACTTTAATTGAAGTCCTCCAAACACTTGGAGGCTCTGCGAGTAAAAAATATGTCGAAGATGAAATGGAAAAAAGGCTTCAAGGAGTATTGACCGATATTGACTATGAGCCTGTTGGTGACGGGACCGAACGTTGGAGAAAGAACACGGAATGGGTGAGACTTCATTTAGTCCATGAAGGCATAATGAAAGCTAACTCTCCACGAGGCATCTGGGAACTGAAATAAAATAGTTATCTATTTCATGCCCGCTTCTGAATTCTGAAGGATATCCTTTAATTCAGCCTCGAGATATCTTGGGTAATCTGTTCCCCATTTATCTATATGTGACTGCAATATCTTTATTCCTCCTTCTGCATAACGTTCTGCTTCTTTATAGTGTGGATTTTCATCCTTCAAGCACAGTAAGTCGTTATTTTCGGCAAGGGCAATAGATAAAACGGCCCATTTTTGTCGTTCAGGCATATTTTGAACAGGGATATGAGCCTGCCTATCCTTTACATCAAATTTCTGGTTGTGGGCCTTACCTAAAGCCATGGCAAGTATAAATAGATCCCTCTGAGTCTTCCCTGCAAATATCTTCCGGGACTCTTTGTCGATCCAAGATTCTTTCCCTTGAAACAGTTCGGCATGCACTTTGCCGTAAGCTAGATCCCTTGGTTCATTGAAGTGCCTAACAGACATGCGATCTCACCTGTGAGGTAGTCTTCGACTCATCCTCCATAATTTCAAAGAAATTTTCTGCCAACAGATATTCCTGTAAGTTTTGCTTGACATTTGTATCATATTCGGTTGGAGTTACGAGCAAAGTTAACTGAGTTCCCGATAAAAATTTAGGTAACTCTGTGGTGATATATTCTCTGTGCTCATCATCGATCTTTCCTAGTGGGGTATCTATGATAACGGGTGCATGGAATCCTGATATCGTCATCAATGCACTCATAAATGATAAACCAAGGATCATGTACTCCCCAGCAGAGAGATCATTAATGGCATTGTAACCGTGTGAATGGATGATCTTTACGTTAAATTCTTCATCGATCAGTACATCTTTAAAAGCAGTCTTCTTTCTGATGAGAGTTAGGAAGTTTTCCTTAGTGCTCTTCTCTACCTGATTCCGAATCTTTGCTTTTACAACATGTTCTGTATTCGCGAGTGTCGTGCGGGCATCCTGAACCAGTTGAAGTTTAACTCGAAGTTGAGCGTTCTTTTTATCTTTTGAGAGTTCTATCTTCTCTTGCTCTATTTTCTCTCCTAATGTTGAGTTTAAAGTGCTGATCCCGGCCTTGCACATTAATTGTTGCTGCTTGTTACGATTTATTATGCTTGTCAATTGATTCCGTCTTTCTTCATAACGCCGAATTTCATCGATGTTATGGCCTTTTATCTCTGAAGAGATATGCTCCAACCGCAACATCTTTCGTTCAAACTGATCCTTAAACTGAACAATTTTCTCATTGAACTTATTAATCCGATCCGGAAAATCGCTGATCTCTGAAAAAATATCCTCGATAGTTGTTTTTCCACTGATGCTGACCTCACTCAGCTCAGATAGAACAAGTTTTTTACTATATGCCTCAAGTTCTAATTTTGCGTTGCCAATGAGCTCATTCCCGCAGATACATCGACCGCGCTCAATAAGTTCCCGAACAAATGTTTCTTTTATTTTTGGGGGTAGTTCACCCTTGTCGACTTTATACTGTATGAGTTGGTATGCAGCCTTGATCTCATCTTTGAGAAGAATAAATGGAGCAATATCTACAAGATAGCCGTTCCTGTTAGCTTCTTCATCTTGTAGGTGTCTCTTTAAGGATTGTATATCCATCTTTAGGGAGTCTCGTTCCCGTTGCAACGCGGCGACGGATGCATCGTTGTGCTGTCGCAGGTAATCTTCCACCTGTGCCAACTCACGGCCATCCTTCTCAATTTCCTCGTGGAAGTTCCGTAATGAAACATTTTCACCTTCGATCTTCTTTTGCAATGTCTCAATTTGGCGTTGTACTGCTTCAAGTTGAGGTGTTGTTGCTTTTACGTTTTTTCGCAACTGTTTCTCGTATTTTGCTAAATTTTCAGTTGCCTTCACAACCAGATCTAACTGAGAAACGTTATCAATTGCCTCGGCAACTTCCTGGGGGCTGCTGAACTTGAAAAATTCTCTCAGCTGCTCACCGTCGATAAAGAAGAAATTGCGGAGTGCTTCAGGCAGCAGGTTATTGATTAATTTTTGAGTCTCATCACCCTCGACAATTTTATCTTGTCCACCGACAGGATGAATCACCGTCAATCTTGGAAGATCGAGATATATTTTGCCAATAGCAGTCCTCCCACCCTCAATATATCTTTTAATTGTCCACGGGCCAATATCGGTCTCAATATTAACGAGCACTTCAGCATATGTACTCTGATTTGGTTTCAATGCCGTGAGTTCTGTCACATTTATGATGGGCATGCCACCAAACTCTTGTGCTTTTGGGTCTTTATGAACTTCTACACCATAAAAGCACCAAGTAAGAGCATTGAGTATGTTAGACTTCCCGGCCCCATTCTTTCCTAGAATTACGGCAACATTTTTCGTTTTATCGAAGGAGAAATTGAGCGTTTGTGTGCCCTGAAACTGCCGATAATTGGTTAATTTAATGGATGAGATGGTAAACCTCAATCTAACATCCCCCGCACGACTCTGTCTACCATTAACTCATATTGGCCAGAAATCTCGCTCCAAGAGACGTATCTGTTCCAGATATCGAGTTCATATTGTAATGAATCCAGGATTAATTGAATCACAGTTTCATCAGGAGAGTTTTCATATATCGTATCCATAATTAGTCGGTTAATCTCAAGACCACTTGTCATTCTCTATCCTCCATAAGCAGAATATTTTCGTCGAATTTCAAATATCTCCCTCTCAACGTACCCCTGATTCATGGCATCTTTGGCAAATTCTCCTAATCGTTTTAGTTGAGACTCTAACATTTTTATGTCGATAGATGCGCAACGACCATCGATTGTGGTTGGTACGGCCGTAATGTCATATATAATTGCCTTTTCCTTTCCAGGAGCACGTCTGAGGACACGTCCACGTCGTTGGATGTATTCTTTTGGGTTTCCGGAACTACACATAAGAATAGCTCTCCGCGTTGCAGGAACATCAACACCCTCATCCAAACATCGAATTGCAACCAGTACATCATAATCTCCTTTTGAAAATTTGTCTAAGAGGTATTCTCTCTCGGTCAAGCCACAGTATTTTTCCTGACGTCGAGTTGCGTCCTCCTTGCTTGTAAAGCGATGTTGGACAATACCGCGGTGAGTTCGGATTAACTGTTGAACTGTTTCTATTTGTTGAGGAGAACAGTAGACAAGAGTCTGTTTAATCTCTTTCTCTTTTGCTAACGCGTTGATGAGTTTCGTGAATGCCGAGTATTTTGTACAAGTATTTTTTAAGATGTCCTGACGCTCACGAAGCATTTGTTCAAGCTTTAATCGTTCTGATTTTGTTCTACTCGTTTTACTACAGAGAATCGCTATCTGTCCACTTAATTTTGAGTATGCGTCCATATCCTCAGGCGTTAGTTCAACAAAGATGGGGAAGTATTCATACGGGGTTAGGTACGTCTCGCCAGTATCTGGGTTAGTTTCGTTTATGGCCTTGTGAAGATCAAAGGTGTACACGACTTTACCAAAATATTGCATGAGCTCCTGCGTCCCTAACTCATCAAAGTATCGTTCAGGCGTCGCACTTAGGCCTAGCCGGTAAGTATACAGTGGCAACAACGCTTCAAGTCTTGTGACAGCACCAAGGCCATGCACCTCGTCTCCTACGAGTAAGATTGGGGATCTTATATCGTGCATCAGTTCGATAAATGACTCAGAAGATAGGGAGTCATGCGTGGTAAGGATGATAAACTGTTTTTCTTTATTTAGTCTGTTGTCCAAAATTTTTGTCTTTAATTTTTCTCTCCACTTCGGGTTTGCACTGCTTACATAAATTAGAGGTAAATTTACGTTCATCTTATCTAAACTCTGTTCCCACTGATTAGCGAGATGAAGGAAAGGAACACTGATGATAGTAACGAGCTTCTGTTCCCTCTCTAAAAGTTGTTTGAGTGCACCAAGTGCAGTATATGTCTTTCCTGTCCCCGTTGCCATCTCAAAAATACCCCGACAGTTATTCTTGAACCAAGAATTGATCGCTTCATATTGGTAAGTACGGAGCCGAATTACAACATACGTCTTTGCTGTCTCCTCCAAAATTGGATTATTTTTATCCTGGAGCCAAGCTTTTTGTCGATCATTGAATCCATAGACACTTTTTGTTTGGGATTTGGCAATGCTCTTTAAGAGCACATCAATATCAACAGGCTCTCTTTCTGCAATAGAAATAACTCGTTGCTTGACTGCTTCCGGGAAAGAAATGACTTCTGTCTTTGCGGACCGGTTATTCCAGAGATCATCGAAATCTTCGATGTCTTGAGCAATGAATTCACTATTATTTATTTCCCAACTAAAGAATACCTTAAATTTTTCAGAGTTATAAGCCCATCCAGATGCACTTTCATTATTAGATCCACTAAAAGAAAGGTTATTACCCTCTTTATCCACTAATATACCGATTTTTTGGTGGAGTATCTCGCTGCCTATCCATCTTTCTTTAACATAGCCAATTTTTACTTCTAAATAGCCATGTGCTATCAACCATCCCAATAGCCTTACATGGTTGCGTTTAAACTCATCCTCAAGGGTAGTTAAATCATAGATCAAGTTACTTTCAATGATCTCCTCTGGACTCTGGGTTCCTCTTTCTATCTGCTCATAGTCTCTTTCTGAGAGGACAACATTTAAGATAAATTGTAGGTGCCCATGATTTCTGATGAAATCACTAAGACCTGTCGCGGCAGTCAAAAATGAACTTGAGGAAAAATAGCCCGTAATCCGCTTATAATTGATCGCCTCTTTTAGCACAGGGATATAAAAACACTCAAGGATATCATCTTTCTCAGAGGTATAGGAGTGCTTAATTTGGAGATCACGAAAAGACATTTCATCCCTACTCTATATCTTGATCCTCAAATAGTGCTTTCAGGCGTGCCTGTTGAAGTTCTCTTTCGAGTTCCTCCTCAAAGGATTCCATACTATTAGGTGTATTAGGGAAATCCGTTTTGTAGTCTCTCCTTGATAGTTCAATGAGTCGAGCGATTTCTGTGTAATCTCCATATTGCATAAGAAAATCCTTAATTTTCTTAAGGTTCCGTCCATCTATCTTGGTGTTATAGATTACTTTTATGAGATAGGCTATTAATGCCATCAACTCGCGCTTTTCCTTAGCCAACTTAGCGATTTTTTGAGGATAAATTCCCGAATATTCTTCTAAATCCAATTCTCTGAATTTTCTTAAACCTACCACATGTAAGATTTCACAGGCGTGATCCTGAACAACAATGTATGTATCCTGGTAAATCTCTTCAATCAGTTCATGGATATTTTCTGGATATTCCCAGTTATTATCAAGGAGAGATGGCGAGACATGCCTTTCGATTTCCCTTAGTGTATAACAAAGTATATAAAGATCATCGAGATAACCAAATTCTGCATTATCAACGATAACATCATTTTCCAGTACAAAATAACCAAGGGCTGAACTGACGAGTATCTTTGTATGCCAGTCAGCGTATTTATCATTCAAAATGTTACAAGCCAGATTAAAGAATGCTGGGAAGTACCTCACTAATTCCTTATCAGGGCCATTATAATCTGAAATTTTCTCTAAAAGAAGATCGTAATAGGACAGATTGCCCTTTATAGATGTATGGCATTGGGAGTGCTCTTCACCTAAATTTTCAGGTGCTGTATCAGTGATCTCGTTCTCTTGAGAAGTTACAGCATTATCGGTAACAAGGTAACCCTTATCATCAGCAAATAGCGAAATTTGAGTCTTTACTTTCTTCTTCTGAACCATGGGTTGGCCACTTTTTAGTAGATAGTAGTTTCGTGTCGGCTTCAAAAGAAGTTTTTTCCCATAGCGTTTTCCTAAAAGTATCTCTTCAAGCATTAGTTTTGTAATTAGACCGTAAACATCCTGTTTGCTCACAGTGGTTCCTGTTTGAGACTTGTATTCCTTGGTAATCCATTTTACAAGAGCCGTCTCTCCTATTTCATCTTCGGGATGTGATAAGAACGGATTCTGAAATATAATTGATAATAACTCTGGATCAACATTCTTTAAATTATCAGAAAATTCGATTTCCATCTTTTCACCGAAGTCGCGTTATAAACAGGCTTTTAATCGAAATTGATATTTTAATTTATCGTTTTACCTTTTGTAAGGTACTAATGTCTCATATACCGATTAAGGCAGATTAATTGGCCTTTTCAGTGGTATTGACGTTGAGAGTGACTTAACTTTCATCCGTGAGTTGCTATCGCCTCCCGCCCCCCTCGCGCGCATCACACCCCGCCGGCCGGCGCTGTGGCAGAAACCCCGCCGCGGGCGCCGGCGTAACCCCATGCATCACCAGCGGCCCGGCAGACCCACCCCAGCCGGCACTCTTCACCCCCCACCCATCATCCGTAACAGCACCGCCACCACCCCGCCCACGACCCCGCCCGCCCGCGAGCGCTGATCGTCGAAACCCTCCTCTCCTCGCCGGCCTTCTCGGCCCGCCACCCCTCCAGCGCCCGCAGCCGGCGCTCAAACTCCTCGTCCCGCGCTTCCATTCTCTGCAGCATCTTGCAGATCCACTTCACGTCCCGGTTCGTCTCGTAAATGAGCTCCCGGGCGGTCTTCTCGCCGGCCATC
>Ga0209723_1004905_pt1 | contig 14336 bp, 18 predicted proteins | sample BiotimSIPDNA_2_FD_185750 | JGI IMG/M metagenome (GOLD analysis project Ga0209723, IMG submission 185750) | Anaerobic biogas reactor microbial communites from Washington, USA - Biogas_R2 time_0 SIP DNA (SPAdes) (version 2) | ecosystem: Engineered > Bioreactor > Anaerobic > Unclassified | place... | reverse complement strand
TGTAACATCAAGGCTATTGACTTTTACCTGAAACATGGCTTTACAGTCGTTGGCATTGACCTGAGCGCGTATACTAATCAAGATGTCGAATCAAAAGAAGTGCGCTTGGAAATGGGTTGCGCTTTGTAAAGCGAGGTTAATTTGGCAAAAATAGATTTACACATTCATTCCACCAGCAGCAACGACGGGCAATTTACACCTATTGAATTAGTTGATCTGTGTAAGCAAGCTGGCTTAACTCACGCTGCCATTGCTGATCACAATTCAGTGAGCGCTATTGAGCAAGCTGTAAATGCTTCTTTGGGGTGCAATTTGCAAATCATCCCAGCTTTAGAATTAGACTGCACTTTTCTTGAAACGAACTTGCACCTATTGGGTTATGGGATCAATTTTCATGATAAGGTTTTTGAGGAAATTGAAGCCAGCGTCTTAGCTCAAGAACAGCAAGCTTCATCCCAAAGAGTGCAGGCAATCCGTGAACTAGGCATTGCCTTTGATGAAGATTTGCTTGCCAGCCTGGCGATCGAAGGCGTTGTGACCGGTGAAATGATCGCTGAAGCAGCTCTCAGCTATGATATAGCTAATACCAACCCCATATTGAACCCATACCGAAAGCCTGGCCGTAGAAGCGACAATCCATTTGTCAACTTTTATTGGGATTTCTGTTCAAAAGGCAAACCCGCCTATGTGCCCATGGCTTTCATGAGTCTGCAAGAAGCCGTGGAAGTAATCAAGCAAACTGGTGGCGTGTCAGTATTAGCACATCCTGGGGTAAACCTGAAAGAGAATGCCTTTCTGTTAAATCAGATCATTGCAGCAGGCATTCAAGGCCTTGAAGTTTACACCAGCTATCACAACACCCAACAAAGGCACTTTTACTGGCAGGCTGCCCAAGAACACCATCTCTTGATGACCTGTGGCAGTGATTTTCACGGCAAAACTAAACCTGCCATCAAGATTGGCAGTGTAGATTGCCAGGATAGTGAGCGTGAAATTCTGCAGGGTTTTATTGATCTTGGCGTCGCCATTGACCCAAGCTGGTTGTAAGCTTTGTGGTTGACAAAAGTTCTAAATTGGAAAATCAGTATTAAGCGTTAGAAAAGCGCGTTCGATAGGTCGCTGCGATACTGGCGCACTTCTGGGTGGTTCTCCCCTAAAATTTCCAAAAGGGCTATGTAAACTTCTTTAACCTCGTCATTGTGGTAATGTTTATCTTTGCGCAAAATATCAAGGAAACCATCCAAAGCAGCCAGGATGTTTCCCTTCATTGCCAACCGCAGCCCATTTTGATAGGCTGCCATCAAAGGCTCATCGGCACTCTCGCTGCTTTGAAACAGCCAGACAAAAGCTTTTGCTAGCGGTCTCAGGCGGGTTGCAGCGTTAAATTCATGGCTGGCAGGGAAATTGGTTAATAAAATCTGCGCTTCGCGCCCCTTGCCTTGGATCAGCAGTGCTTTTGCCAAAGCCAAGAGCGCACCTGGGTGATTAGGCACCTGTGAAAGATACTCTCGTAGAATCTTCTCAGCTTCCTGGTACTGACCGAATAAGATCAGGCTCTTACCTTTTTCAAGCATCAGGTCACCTGGGGTTGGCAGCAAGTGTTGAATAAAAGATCTCAGATTAGGTTCAGAAAGCACGCCAGAATATTCCGAGACGATTCGCCCATCGACAAATGCCTTCACTGCCGGCACATTGCGCACTTTTAACCGCTCCGCTAGCTTGGGATTTTCGTCCACATTCAAACGCGCTAAGCGGAATGCACCTTCCATATCAATTGCCAACTGGCCTAAAAATGGCGATTGGATGCGGCAGGGGATACACCAGGGAGCCCAAAAGTCCACCACAACAGGCGTTTGGTTAGAATATTGGACCACATCATGGTCAAAACTATCCTCGCTTACATCCACAATATAATCAGGCGTCATTCTTTATTTGCTCCACTATTAATTTTATCAGAACCCTTGCTAGCTGTCAGGTTATTCTCCGCTTTCATCAATTACACCAGGTTGTTTAATGTCTATTACATCACCATGCACATTGATTGTCACCCTAAAACCCATCATCCCTAAGTAAGCGCGGCTGTCTTCAGGGATGCCAGTCTCCATGAGTGCGTCAAGCTGCTTTTCCTTGTTTTTTAACTGGTTCTGTATCATCGCAACCGTAAAGATATCTTCTTGTCCAAGCATTTTTGCAGCTTGTTCACTTATTACATCTTCATTTCCTTCGACATGCGCAGTCATGTGATCCCACACCTGGCGGTCAACCTCCTGGCTGGAAATGTGTCGCTGAAAACCAGCATCATCCACCACGTAAAAAACCTCCTGCCCAATCATGGCAGTGGAAACAGGATTGTCAAATTCATCAAACACCAAGCCTTCAAAAATGGCTTTTCTTACCAATTTATCCTCCAAATATTTTCTTTATCTTTGTTATGAAAAAATTATAGCAATCTTGTATAAAAAATGAGTTAACAATCCTGTACAAGCCAGGAGAAAAAAGCAAATAATTACACCTTTAAATAATAATCACCCTGGTGCCGTTGTGCTCAGTATGATGGTATTTATTTTGTGGTACTTCTGGCGTCGTCCACAAGTAAATCCACTTCGCAGCCTGGGAAGCCATGTTGATGCAGCCATGACTCATTGGCACTCCAAAATTATTATGCCAATACGCCCCATGAAAAGCAATGCCATTGCTTGTAAAATAACTCACCCAGGGCACACCCGGTAAGTCATAACCGCTGTATCCCGAACCTGCCAGGCTAACCATATGCCGACACGGACGTTTTTGATTAGTCTGGAACTCTCCCGCAGGCGTGTAATAAGTCCCTTCAGGGTTGATAGTACCGCTTGAAATCGGTGCAGAAAATACCAAGCGTTCTTTTTCGTATGCATCAACTTTTTGTTTCTTTAAATTAACGAGCAAGTACTTATCTTCTGGATGCACATCTGCAGAGATTGGCTTTAATTCTTCATAAGGCACCAAACGCACTGCGTAAGCGCGCACATAATAGGAAGAATTAAAACGATCGTCCAAAATACGGTACCAGGCCACGCCCCACTCATCCACAATCCTTTCCCAAACCCAAAATGTCGTTTCGTAATAAAAGCGATACGCCCACCAATTGCTTCTAATTTTCTTATACGAGTCAATAAATGGAACAGTTACCTCCCCTAATCGACCATCTTCAGGGATAGGCTCATTGGAAATCTGGTTATCGCGCCTGACTGGTTGAACGTAATTCGAAGGCACAAATGCGTCTTTTCCAAACCGGAACCAAAGCGTTTCCCTGCCGTTTACACTCTCCGCGGTAATTTCCTCAGAAATATTTATGATCATATCCTGAAACAGGAGTCCCTTCTTATTAGCAGCAAATGAGGGAGAATCAAAATAGCTGATGTTGTTGCGGGCTACGCGGCCAAGTTTAGTCTTTTCTTTACTCAGGTACGTAAAAGCATCAAAAGGCACCAGTGACGAAAAAACGCCAAGTCCTAAACCCTTCAAAAAATCTCTACGGGTAAATTTATCGAGGAAAGTTGAGTTCTTCATCAAAATTAATAATGAATATTTACTAAGATGCCGACGTAAGCCCAGTTATACAACCAGCCAGCCTGGCTGGTTTCCATGTTGACACAACCGTGGCTCATAGGCGTGCCAAAATTGCTGTGCCAGTAGGTACCATGAATGCCATAACCTTTGTAAAAATACATGGTATATGGCACATCAGGTAAATAGTAACCTGGTCCAATCATCGTGGCATATAAGTGTTTAACATAGACATAATATTTTCCTGTTACTGTTGGTGTAGCAGGTAAACCCGTCGAAACCAGGAATGAACCAACCATGGTATTTCCTTCGTAAGCGTAAAGCATCTGTTGCGAGAGATCGATGTCGATCCACTTGGTGCCGCCTTGTTTGTTGATTGGTTCTTCGTAAGTGACAGGCTGCGTCGGTCTTTGCGTCGGGTAAGGCGTATTTGTCGGCGTGTTTGTGGGGGTGTTGGTAGGGGTTGCTGTTGGCGTTGGCGTGTTGGTTGGCGTAGGAGTATTGGTTGGCGTGGCTGTTGGTGTGTTTGTACTGGTTGCAGTCGGGGTTAGCGAGGGTTTAAATTGTTGAGTTGGTGAATAGACCTGAAAGCTGCTGCGTGCTGCCACAGGTAAAACCGGGAAAAAACCTAAAGCGTATAAGGCAAAGCCAATAAGTGCGAAAAGTAAGATTGGCCAAAACCACAACAAACTGAATTTTGGTTTAATAAGATGCTTGCTTTGCGTTAAAGGAAGTGTTGGGGTGGCTGGGTATTCAGGCTGCCATCTTTGGGCTGTTAATTTTCTTATGCGCTGGACTGCCCAACTCATCGCCTGGCGGGCAATGTCATTTTGTGGATCCAGCTCTAAAACACGCTTGATAAAACCAATACTGTCTTGGGGATCTGAAAGGCCACCGAAGATCAACAAAGCATCCACATTATCCGCATCCAATTCAAGCACAGCTTCTGCGCGGCGTTTAGCTAATGCGCTATCTTGCTGAAGTAAAGCCTCTTTCGCTTCACTAATCAGGTGTTGGATGACAATGTCTCGTCTGTTCATGCAAATCAGGGTGTGGGCGTAGGCGCAATGGCTTCATTGTTTAGATAACATTGAACACCAGCAACAATGCCATCTGCTATCAAATCTGGTTGTTCTGTCAAAATCTGCATATCGAGGTTCATAAAGCCTGTTTCAATGATTGCTGCCGTGGTAAGTGGGTTAATCTCATCAAAAGCATGGTAGTAAGTCATGTCTGTGGTAATGGATTGGTAGTGGTATGTCATACCAGTAATTTTGGCGTATCGATCAGATATGCAATTAACCAGCCGGGTTGAGTTTTCAAACTTGGATTCGGAAAGCGCAGCTGCAACTTTGAAACCAGTCGCCAAGTCGTTGATGTATTCACATGAATCAGCGTGAATTGATAACAACAACACACCTTTATAATCCAATAAGCGCGGATCAAATTCCTCCAGCAAGTCAACTTCATATCCTAAAGCAACCAATTTTTGCTGCACAAAGGTCGCTACGCTGGTGTTAATTTCGACCTCGGTCAGACCGTTTGGACAGACTGCCCCGCTATCGTTACCCATATGGCCGACAACAAGACCGATGCGGTTGGTTGGAAAATCAACCAGAGCTTCATCCTCTAAAGGTACATCAACCTCTTCAGCCTCCGGTGCAGTGAGGGCGCTTGCCATGCGCTCTTCAAGGCTTTTTGATACCAAACTCCCTGGTGTCCAAATCGTGAATAGTGTAGCAACGATAAAGGCAGCGCTTACAATAGTCTGGATGGATCGCCAAGTCAAGTTATCTCGAAGGCCTGAACCAGGTTTATGCGCCTGTTTGCCTTCATTTTCTTCTGTCTCCATTGGAGGAATTTCACTATCAAATATTTCTTCTGTCATATTTTAATCATACCTTATTAATGAAACAGACTAGTAACTCAATCTAAAAATAACTTTGATAAAATTTTACCCCGAAAAGATATAATTAAGATGGTCATTTTTACTATTACAGATTTTATTTCTAAACGTTTTAAAGGAGTTGCAACGCTCATGCCAGAAGAATTGTCATTAATAGAAAAAACTACCTTGCTTAAAATTGCTCGCAATGCAATTGCTTCGTTTTCAGAGAATAAAAAACTAGCTCAAATTAACTTGGATGAACTCACACCTGCGCTGCAAGCATTCGGTGCTTCATTTGTGACACTTACTATCCATGGCGCATTACGGGGGTGCATTGGCACTTTAAAAGCCTATCAACCCCTCGCATTAGACGTAGAAGAACATGCCATCGCTGCAGCCTTCCAGGATTATCGTTTTCCGCCACTCACGCATGTAGAAATTCCCAATTTAAACATTGAAATTTCGCGATTAACACAACCAGAACCACTGAAGTATGAGAATTACCTGGATCTCAAAAATCGCCTTCGGCCTGGCATAGATGGCGTAGTGTTATCAGATGGATACCGCAGCGCTACCTTTCTTCCACAAGTATGGGAAAAACTCCCCGATCCGGTAGATTTTCTCAGTCAGCTGTGCCTCAAGATGGGCGCAGCACCTACCTTATGGCAAAAGCGACACTTGGAAGTAAAAACCTACCAGGTCGAGGAGTTTCAAGAAGAACTGGGAAATTAATTCCCGTCCTAAATTTTTATAATGTTTCTAAAACCGTTTCGCCAACCTTTGGTGCATTGGAGACTTTATAAGCTTGTCCCATAAGGTGGTAGTAAATCAACATGCCATAGGCAGAGGTCAGCAATACGCCGATTCCACAGGCAATTGAACCAAGCGGGGCAATGAAACCGGCAATTATTGAACCAACAATAACCAAAAGCCAAGCAACAAACGAACGCTTTAGCATGGCAAATAATTCTTTAAATTTGAATGCCGCGCCCAAATTACCCTTTGCAGCATAATTTGCGGTTGCAACCGGCACGATTAACATCATAATTATGCCGTACAAAACCGCAAATAAGCCAAAACAAGCCATAAGGATGTAGAGGACAATAGTTAGGGCTTCGTTTGCATCATATAAAAAGTTACTTGAAAGACCAGCAATACCTCCAAGCACAATAATGGGCAAGGCGTAAACTAAATTGATCAAAAAAGCATTAAAACCTTTGCCCAAATCCTGCCCAAAATCTAAGGTAGGTAGGGGTAATTCAACCCCATCAATGACATTTTTCGCTGTGCGAATCATGTAACCAAGCAGGACAAATTGGCCAATAACAGGAATTAATCCGCATAAAATTGGAATAATAATCTTCTTGAACCAATTGGGATCCTTAAAAACGAAACTAAAGGCTTCTCCGAAATTCATTTTGTTATCTCCTTTATATATAGATTGACACACAAGAACTACTTTAAGATTATATTAATTTTACTAAAGATTTGAAAATTGTGAAAGTATTTAAATTTTTATCACATTTGGAGAAATTCAAGCACATTAACTACAAAAATTGTTGCCCGTTTTTGTTTTGGGTCTGGAGCTGGTGAACAATTTTCACGGATAATTTCAAGGGCACGCTGGACGCGCTCGTCTTCCACACCAATGAGCAAAGTGCTCCTGCCACTCCGTAAAAATCCGCCTGTTGAAGCAATAAATGTGACCCGGAAAGATTCTTGTGTGAGCATGTGCGAAACCACGTCGTTGTCTTCATCTCGAATTATTGCAATGATCAGTTTCATATTAAATCTCCTCACAATTTTCGATTTCAACAGTAAATAAATTGACACCACCAATTGTCACAGGTGTTGGCATCGGCATCGGCAGTGGCGCGTTCTCAATTGGGACCGCAATAAATGAGACTCTTTTACGGCAGGTTTTATTTAGAAGTTCCTTAGCCTTTTCCTGCTCTTCATGTGGAACCCCAATAAGTAATGTGGCATTACGGCGGCCTAAAAATCCACCGACGCTTGGCAAACGCGTAACTGAAAATTGTGCATATTCCAAAACTTCGGTGGCAATATCACAATCTTGCGCCTGTACAACCGCGATCATTAATACACAATTTTCTTTCATGGGAATATCGTCCTGTTGCTCCAAATCACTCATTCTATACAGTTCGAAATTTAGTTTTGTTACTTAAAACAAGTATACACCAAGTTAATTGATAATTTTCAACCTTTATTGTAAGCCAGGTTAATCAAACCAGTTCACAACCATATCTTCTAGGTCAGACAGGTCAACTACTTCTTCACTGACCACTTTACCAAGAACTGAAGCGCCCACCAAATGCACACTTCCGGGGTCACCAGATACTAAGGGGTGCCACCAAGGCAAACCTTGACCTTTTGCCAGCATGCGGTACGCGCATGTTTTAGGTAACCAGTTGGCATCATGGGCAATTTTGGCTGTAACATATACACAATCCGGAACGTTCTCATGCCGGTTTTCATAATCGGTGCATTTGCATGTCTCTAAGTCCAAATAACGGCAGACAACATTTGTGAAATACACAGTATCACTGTCAGGATCAGTCAACTTAAACAGGCAGCATTTTGCACAGCCGTCACAAACAGCTTCCCATTCCTCGGGGGAGAATTCTTCAATCTTTTTTGTTTTCCAGAAGTCTTTTTCCAAGCTATCCGTCATTCCTGTAAAGAATTTTCTTTCAATCTTTCAACATAATCCTGATCATGATTCGAGTTTTTAGCTAGAATAAAGCTAAAAGTGATTTCTTGCCTTTCGGTATAATAACACATAATGAACCTGTCCAAACACAACAAAAGATTCCAGCAATTCTTGCCAGCTCTCTTTATGTGTATGCTGGTGTTAGGTTGCGCAGGTCCAAAAACACCAGCATTTAAAGCTGAAGTTGAATCTTCCCCAACCCCCTCCCAAACGATCCAAACGCTAACAAACACACCAGAACCTAGCTCAACACACCTGTCAAATCCTGAACCTACCCTTCAAAAGAAGCTGGAATTGATGGCAGTAGGCGACATGATGCTGGATAGAAAACCTGCTTATGCAATAAAATCCATTGGGTCTATGGCCCCCTTTGAACAGGTAGCAAGCACCCTCTTAAGTGCAGATATCAGCGTCGGCAACCTGGAATGTGCAATCACTGAGCGGGGTACGGCCGAATCTAAAACATACACCTTCAGAGCCCCCACTCTCGCTGCCCAATCGCTCCAATTAGCTGGCTTTGATTTGCTCACCTTAGCCAATAATCACAGCCTCGACTTTGGAGAAGATGGTTTATTGGATACCTTAGAGGCTTTGCATACCAATCAAATCCTGGCTGTTGGCGCTGGTGAAAATAAGGCAAGGGCATTTGCGCCAGTAATTATTGAGAAAAATGGGATTAAACTGGCATTCCTAGCTTACTTGGATATCCAAAGTTGGCGCTATGATTACCAAGCGTGGGAAGCAAGCGATGAAGAGCCTGGAATTGCTTGGGCACATCCTGAAATCATGACCCAAGCGATTATAAAAGCCAGGGAACTGGCTGATTTCGTGGTTGTATTGATGCATTTCGGCCTGGAAGGTGAATACCCACCAACCCAGCAGCAGATTGAGATTGCCCATAGAGCCATCGATTCTGGTGCGCTCTTGGTTATCGGGGCACATCCTCATATAATTCAGCCACTTGAAGTATATAAAAATGGCTTGATCGCTTACAGCCTAGGAAATTTTGTATTTGACGGTTTTACAGGCAGTGCGAATCAATCTGCCATTTTGCACGTCACTCTATCAACAAGTGGCATCGAATCTTACCGATTAATTCCTGTGGAAATTGATACGAAAGGATTCCCCAACCTGGTATCGCCGTAATTACCAAACCATTTATATTTTAATTATTCTTCGTCACTTTAGATTGATACAACTCAGGATTTTTAAAAGGAATCAAGGCTAAAACGACTGCCTGTTCATAGAAGCTGCTGCGGGTTAATACATTATTGGTGAGCAAACCAACAGCGCCGTTGTTTTGCTTAGAGTTTTGTGTGCCAAAAACGATATCATCTGCATCACCCAACTCTAAACCTTGGTCGATTAATTTTGAGATTTCAGTCGGAAGGGTAAATATGCCTGTACGGGCTTGACCCTTTTGCGTTTTTGAAAGAACCACAACCCAGGCAAAGGCGACTTTCTGCTGATCAGTGGAAGCCACCCCACCCTCAACGCCGACCCAATAATCAGCATTTTCCATTAATTGCTTGGCAGCTTCGGCACGGTTGCGTGCACCTGTCAGTGTCTCCTGGTCACCTATCGGTTGTGCAGATACATTAGAGGGCACTTGTAGATTTTCTAGCGAAAATTGTTCCAACGGGAACATCTTCTTGAAGCCTTCTTGGACTGCTTGCGCCTTTACTGGGTTATTTGAAGCAATGATGATTTTCATCATGTTTTGTCTATTTTATCTCGCCCTACTTTTTATGCCAATGTAAAAAAATCTGCATTGTTGCCTTGACCCAATTTATTCCTGGTTATGGAATGATGAGAAAAACATAGGTTATCTTGCCAGGTTCAATGCTGACAACACGCTCAAAAAGCTTGCCTGCAACAACGGTCAGGCGATAGTCTCCCGCAGGCAGATCTGCATGTACAAAATTTTCATGGAGTAGGGCGTTCACGTAGAGCTGTGGGTCTTCGTATGTCCTGAAAAAATATTTTTTACCATTAACCTCGCCATTCTTATCAAGCGCTTCCAAGGTGAGCGATTTAGCAATTTCAACAACGCCTGATTGACGAATAACCAAACCCGTCAACGAACCGAGTGCTTGGCCATCCTGGCTGATCCTTTGAGACAACCATAAAGCTGGGTTGTCAGTCTTATAATATGAGTTTTCACCCAAACGCACTTCAAAATGCAAGTGCGGACCGATCGCCCAGCCAGTCATCCCAACCGTACCGACCTGGTCTCCTGCGCTTACACTATCCCCAACCGATACGCTGATGTCAAGCAAGTGCCCATAGAGCGTATAAATCGGCACCCCAAACCCTTCAATGTCATGTTCAATGATGACCAGGTTGCCGTAAAAAGCCAGTGCATCCGAATAGCTTTCATCATAATCTGTACCCGCAACGATCACAAGCCCATCTGCTGCCGCCAAGACCAATGTCCCAGCAGGGTTATAAAACTCAACCCCATGGTGCGGGGCATATTTGTTGCCGGCAGTGCTGCCATAAGGGTAGCCTACATCAATCCAATGCCGATCGGTTAAGCCAATCGGGCGCTGTAATGGCAAAGAAAGGTCGAGAATGCAATCAACATTACGGCATAAATATGGGTTTTGATTTGGAAAGGGGTTAGGAATTGCGGTTGAAATAGCTTCAAAATTGATTAATTCTAGCGCTGGTTCAGTCGCAAGGGTCGAAAAGCTCGCTTGGGTGGGTGTGTTTTCTGGCTCTACGGTTTTTTTCGGTGTAATAAACCGCATGGGTTCATAAGCTACCTCTGTTGGCGTAGCAACAGCACAGCCTACTAAAACTACCAGTAAAATCAAAGCTAACAAGTATTTCATTGACGACGCATTGCTTTAATTGCGTTAATTTTGTAATCCACTACGTTCTTTTAAGGTTAGGTTTAAATCTGCCAGAAAATTAGGTACTTCAGATTCAAGTGCAGCTAACTTTGATAACAACACAGCAGGTTGGGGTTCTGTTTCAATGCCCATACAGTTAATCCTGACGTTTAATGCCGCCCCTTTTAATGCTGCATTGGCCAAGTTTACAGCAGCGCCTGCATCTGACAGCGCATTTAGATTTCCAATTTCAGCAATTCGCACAGCCAAGCGCATCACTTGCAAAGCGTGCTGGGCTACCTGCAGGGGTATTTCTGCTGCTCTTAATGTTGCTTCGTAAATCGCCGTCGAACGCGCCTGTTGTAGGGCTTCGGTTTCTTTTGGTAACCTACGCGCAGCAATTATGCCTGTGTATGCGTTTGCATCTAATTGCACCGCCTCACTAAGCATATGTCTTAAATTGTCCGCCTCTTCAATCATCGGCCAAATTTCTGGCTCTACCGCGGCGTATTTTGCCTTACCAACCGTCAACCTGCCCACCATAGCAACCAGGGCAGCTGCCATTGCACCAGCGTATGCGCTAGCAGACCCGCCGCCTGGTGTGGGCGTGCCATCAGCTAAAGCATCTACCAGGCTAGCTTCCTGGTAAGTTGTTTCAGCCTCACCAACCTCTGCTCTGGAAAAAATCCTTGATTCCAGCAGCTGCTCACCCTCAAATTGATCTGCCTGGAGATACCACTGGGCTGCATCAATTAAAGCTTGGTTAGGCACTAAGCCAACAATTTCCGTGTGATGGATAGAAACGCCATAACGTTGGGCTTCCCGCCGTATCATTTCAGTTACTTGCGCCATTGGAGAGCGTTTATAGTTGGTCAGGTTCATCGATACCTGGGCTAAACCTTCAACCAAAACGCCCATGGCTTTTACATACCGAAAACCGCCCGAAGAATTTCTGACCCTGCGGGCAATTTTTTCAGCAATGCTGACATTATCGCTGGTGAGGTAAACATTATAGGCAATCAGGGGATGACGCGCACCAATTACGGTCGCACCGGCTGGTCCTAACTCGTGCGGTCCAAAATCTGGTTCTCTTTGTTTGTCTGTAGCAATAGCCTCTTTAAGCCCTTCGAATTGTCCCTTGCGAATCTCTTCTAAATTTTTCCGTTCCGGTTTGACCGCCGCTTCTTCGTATAAGTAAACTGGAATGTTGAGGGTATCTGCCACTCTTTTTCCCAGGCGACGAGCCATCTCAACACATTCCACCATGCTTGTGGCAGAGATAGGCACAAAGGGTACTACATCCGTCGCACCAATGCGCGGATGTTCACCTTGGTGAAAATTCAAATCAATCAATTGTGCTGCTTGTGCTATTGATTGGTAAGCTGCTTCTTCAACTGCCTCAGGCGGACCGATGAAGGTCAACACAGTACGATTGTGGTCCAGGTCTGAATGACGATCAAGCAGCCTGATTTTTGGGACAGCTTTAATTGCCTCAATAATCGAGTCAACGACAGCGCTGCGCCTTGCTTCTGAAAAATTTGGAATACACTCAACCAGCTTGTCGACCATAATTCAGCACCTCTACCATAAGAATGCCTAATTATACCAAGCGAAACTTTAAGCGCAGCGCTTTTGTGAAATTCAACTTAAATAATAGAATTCTTTGTTTAGACAACTTCCATTGTTACAGGTGTTGTTTTTACCAGGTTATCTGTCACAGGGCAGCGTGCTTCCACTTTTTTAAAGAATGCCTGCTTTTCCTCAAAGGTCAACCCAGGTGCATCCACGTCAGCGCTCACCTTAATACCAACAAACCCAGCCCGATTCTCAGTTGATTTGCCCATTAAGACATCCAAATCAACATCACCCTCAACCGCCACAAAAATCCCATTCATTTTTATGCGCTCTTGCTTTGCAACAATCACAGCTACCGTGGCGAGGCAGCTGCCCCAAGCAGCGAGTAAGTAATCCAATGGACTGGCTCCCTCATCCTGACCGCCCATTTGGGATGGTTGATCAACAACTAAGGTATGGTTTCCAGCCTCAACATCAATTCTAAATCCTGTGTTGGATTTTGCAGTTATGTTTACGGTTTTCATATTTTTATCCTTTCCTAAAACAAACTTATTTATTATTATAATTACTACGTATATATTTTTTATTATTATAATATAAATAATATATATACAATTTTAACGCATAAGATATGTACTGATGATCATAAAATAAATATTGATATTAACTTTGATTTTCTCAATTTTTTTTGTCTTTTTTATTGATTTTATTAATATTCACTATTGACTTTTTTTGTAAAAGTGATAAAATGGGGGTTAGAATAGACTGATTTAACCAAGGAGAAATTAAAATATGCGCCGTTTACCAGAAAAATGCCCTATTTGTGAATCGGATGTATATATCACTCGCTTTTATTGCCCAAAATGTGAAACTAACTTTGAAGGACATTTTCAAGCACATTCTGGTCCTTTCGCAGATTTAAGCGAGGAACAACGCCAATTTGTGCTGACATTTGTGCGTTGTGAGGGGCGTTTCAACCGCATGGAAGATGAGCTGAACCTCTCTTATCCTACCTTGCGGAATCGACTTTATGACGTGATCAGGGCTTTAGGGTTTGAACCCGGCAAAGAGGAAGAACGTACGCTTACAGCCCAAGAACGCTTACAAATTTTGGATGACCTCGAAAAGGGAAAAATCAATACAATCCAAGCGCAACAGTTACTACAAGGTTTAGAGCTCGAATTCAAGAAAGGAGCATAAAAATGGCCTCAACTGAAGAAAGAATGCGAATTTTGCTGATGATCCAGGAAGGAAAAATCAGCGCTGCTGAAGGAGCAAGGTTGATAGAAGCCTTAGATACGATTTCTGAGAAACCAAAAGCACCCAAAATCCCAGGTCCAGTTGAAGGAGAACCGTTTTCTTCATCGACAGCCAAACCACGCTTTATGCGTGTCAAAATTACGGATACTAACACAGGAAAGTCTAGGGTAAACATCCGGCTGCCTGTCTCCTTAATTAGCTCCGGCATGCGCCTTGGCGCAAAGTTTGCCCCAGAAATTGAAGGGCTTGACGAACAAACTCTCAATACCTGGTTAAATGCCGGGGAAATTGGCCAAATTGTTGATGTATTAGATGATGAAGACGGCGAACACATCGAGGTGTTTCTCGAATAAATCCTGTAATAAATCATCTCTGATATAATCTTTCATCTCAGTTTACAGCATTTGCCATGCAATCGGTACGTGCAATTTAGATGGCAATTGCTGTGTTTTTTTTGACAACTGCTAAACATGGGAACTAATCAACAAAAAAGAACACC
>Ga0209723_1004898_pt1 | contig 14353 bp, 12 predicted proteins | sample BiotimSIPDNA_2_FD_185750 | JGI IMG/M metagenome (GOLD analysis project Ga0209723, IMG submission 185750) | Anaerobic biogas reactor microbial communites from Washington, USA - Biogas_R2 time_0 SIP DNA (SPAdes) (version 2) | ecosystem: Engineered > Bioreactor > Anaerobic > Unclassified | place... | reverse complement strand
TCCACCGGTTTCCTTCCTTTTTCCTTTTTTATTTTTTCGATTCGACGGGTTCGCCCTTTTTGGCTACCCGGGCGGCGGTATCGAGGACCTTCTGCAGGCCGTATTTATCCACCATGGCTAACAATCCGGTCTCCACGTCCTCCATCTCAATCCCTTCCTCGACTTCCTCTTCCCGCTCCTCGTAAATCAGGGCGTCATTGAGGCACCACTTGACACAGAGGGGAACTTCCTGGGGAGGGTCGTCTTCACACATATCGCATTTGAGCGGAAGGCCGGAATCGGGTTCATGGAAAATGTCCCGGGACGGGCAGGCCGCCCGGCAGAAGGCGCACTCTTCGTACTCCCTGCCATCGATGATGTATTTGTCCCGCCCCATGCACTCGGCGGCTGTATACTCGCCGGCATAAACGGGAAGATACAGGTCGTTTCTCACGTCACGATACATCCGGATGCGCGACCTCTCCGGATTGATGGTGCTGTACTTCGGTGTGGAATGGAAGGCGGAGCAGATCATCTCGCATGCCCGGCAGCCATTGCATTTCGACTCGTCAATCTTGATCGTCTTTATTTTTTTCTTTATCTTGGCCATTTTAGAAAATACCTCTCTTCTCAAAGTCTTCAACAACGAAACCCAGATCCAGTGACTCCAGAGACTCTTTTGTCGGAATGCCTTCCGTATCCCAGCCCTTGTATGCGCAATATCCATCCAGCAGCTGCTTTTCGTATTCGGGAAGTCTCTTCGCCCAGTGATCTTCAGGCGGCATATCGTCGATCTGCCTCCACCCTCTGCGGACGTTGTTGGCCCGGATTAACTGACGATCCCTCTTGGTGATCTTGATCAGCTCTTCTTCGCTTATATCCATTCCGGTCGCCGCGGAGATGATTTTCGGGTAATTGTGAATATGATAAGGGGGCTTCAGGTGGAATGCCGAGATTCCGGTGCAGACCCCGCACATGTCGTCGATCAGGTGCATCCGTTCCATCCAGTCCACGATCTCAAAGATTTCCGGGATGCCCGGGAAATACGGCAGGGCGTGTTCGCCTTTCATCTCCCAGAGCTTGAACCACTCCTTGAACCGGTCATCGGGAACCTGGAACCACTCCTCCACATACGCCTCTCTGTCCTCCGGCTTGGAGTAAGGCATCTGGGGCCACTGCCCTTCAATCTGGGTGATGTTCAATTTTTCGTTGGTGCAGTACATCAGGTAGTAAATGGGGTTGACAGCACCGAGCTTGAGAGGCACCTGCTCATGTTTCCGAATGTTGTTGTGGGCGTATTTTTCCGCGCCCTTGCCGATCGTTTTGCCCGCCCAGTAGGTGCCGTCGGCGAAGATGTTGCCGATCCCTTCCCGGCGGACGATGCGGTCCAGCATCCAAAGGAATCTTCCCGCATTATCTTCCGGACAGGGAGGATAGGCATCCGTTCCGGCAAAATCTTCCTCGGTCAGAATCCCGGCTTCCTTCAACTCGAAGGCGTAGGCAACGACCTGGGGACAGGAAAATCCGTCCACGCCATACTCGATGGCCTTTCCCGCGGTCTGGAGACCCCACTCCAGGTCGTCCACGAAGGCGCCCATGGCGTAGGTCAGTTTCGTGAAGCATTTCATCATGTAAGCGGCGACTCCCGGAACGGAGATCAACGCACCGCATTTGATCGGACAGTTGTAGCAGCTGATCAACCGCTTCCGCGCGCTAAGCTGCTGCCTGGTCCACGCCTCCTCGATTTCAGGGGTCCAGAAATTCTTTCTCCGAACACGGGAATTTCCCCAGGAGAAGTTCTCCGTGTGCCACTTTTCGTCACATTCCAGCATCTCCTGCGGAGACCCGAGAATGGCCATGATGGGCATCATCTTGGGAATCGGATTCTCCTGCCGCCACCACATGTACTCCATCTGCCAGTTGTTGATCTCGATCAGTTCGGCCGGACGGGCCACATTGAGGTCCTTGGTTCCCCGAATGGCGATCGCCTTGATTCCCTTGTCTCCCATGACGGCGCCCAGCCCCAGACGGCTGGCGCTGGACCGGCCCTGTTCGATGGAGGCAAAAAAGACCCTGTTTTCACCGGCCAGCCCGATGGCCGCCACGTGAGCCCGCGGTTCCTTCAATTCCTGACGAATCAGTTCCTGAGTTTCCACGGAGCCTTTGCCGGACAGATGGGATGCATCCCGGATTTCCACCTTGTCATCCTTGATCCAGATGTAAACCAGTTTCGGGGACTTGCCGCGGAAGATGATCTTGTCGTAGCCGGCGTACTTCATTTCCGGCGAAAAAAATCCGCCCATCATCGAATAGGCCACGAAATCCGTCTGGGGCGAAACCGATGTAATCATGGTGCGGTTCGCTCCGGGACAGGACGTGCCGCATAAGAGTCCCGAACTGAAGATGAGCAGATTCTCCGGATCGAAGGGCTTGACTTCAGGACCGACCCTGTCCCACATGATCTTCGAGGATGTCCCCACGCCCCCAAGTAAAAATTCCGTGTCTTTCGGGTCCGTCTCGACCCTCTCAACGTTGCCTGTGGTTAAATCAATCTCCAAATTGTACCCAGTTTCTGAATACCTCATAATTTTCTTTACCCCTTTATCTTTTTAGATATTCTTTAAATGTTCGTTACGCACCTTTTGTGATAATTTAAGCATAACAGACCTATCCGTCAACAATGAGGCGACTTTTTTTTAAATGGAACAACTTTTATTTTTGGCCCTCCTAATCAAAATCATAACTTCATATTAGGCTGATATTGGATGATTTATTAAATAAACAAGAATTTAAGGTATAGCTGGTTTTTTAATGAACGAATCGAAAAGTCGCTTTTGTGGATCAGACACAAATTATCGCCGGATGTCGTTCGATTGTGTTCCAGTGTAATTAATGGTCAGGAAATAAATGTTTATTATGCTTAAAAAATCATTTTATTTGCGAGTGGAATATCTTTTCCTGCCGATAAAAGACAAAAGTCCTGTTGACTCGAAGGAACAAATCCCCGGGGAAAGATGGTTGCAGCTATTCAGTATGCAGGTTGAATTTGAATAATTGTAATAAATTTCTTATGGAGTCAGGCAAAAATAATTTGCCTTAAACCAATAAACAGAGATATCAGGAAAATCGTCATTCAGGCCTGCTTTCAATGGAGAATTTTCATCAATAAAAAGCGGGCTGAACAGCCGACTCATCCAGGAACCTCCGGATGACAATCACCTGGCAACCTTTTGTTCCGACACAATCATCGAACGGATAATGTTAAAAGGCGCCAAACTGGCAGGGCTTGATCCGAATCTTCAGGTATTCGCAGGCCTCAGCAACGGCCATTCCAGTAATATCTCTTTTGTGAGCGATATGCCACGCCATCGCACAGGGCAGAAATTCCCTTTGCAGGGCTTTCCGGATTTCTTCTTCCAGCTCCGGGGAAACCGTCCGGGCGGCTTTTACTAATCTATTCTGCGGATGAATACAACCGAACAGTCCTAACTGACACTTACTTAGATGGATACCAATCGAGTCAAGCATGCGACCCACTGTCAATGGCGATTTGTCAAATTCCGCAGCGATCTGCATGGCTTCCGCACAGCTTATTTCACCGTCCTTTGCATGGCGCCGGATTTTTTCATCGAGAACAGGATTCCTTTCCTGTTTACTTTTCATCATATCCGGATTCTTCATGTTGCTTTCCCTCCCGGTTATCAAAACAGGGTATCGAGTTGGTCGGCACTGTTGTTTCCCTGGTGTCGGATCTTAATTCTTTTCCGTGGCACGACCGCAATGATTACATGATATCTCATTGACATACAAGCCTGTTCTGCCTATATAATTTTCATCTTACAAAAGCGACGCCTTTTTAAATCAGATGCTTTTGAAAATTCCTCTGAGTAACTATAGTATGATCTCATCAGCAGCCTTTCCTCTTTTCATCTCTTCTCTGCTTCAGCAGGAACAAGTTTTTCTCCTTTTTGAAATATTATAATGTTCACTGAAAAAGTACTGGATTCAATTGCACCCCAGCAAAGAAAAAAATCTAATTCAGGAAACCGTAACGAGGTCAAAAATGGAAAAAGCCGCTTTAGAAAAATTATTCCATTCACAAAAAGAATTTTTCAGATCAGGAAAAACCCGCGACATCAGCTTTCGTATTGAATGTCTGACAAAGCTCAAACAGGCAGTCGCGGCTCATGAACAGGAAATACTGGAAGCCGTCTATCAAGATCTTCATAAAGATCCTATGGATGGTTATTCGACCGAGCTTGCCGGATTTTATGCTGAAGTAAAATATGCCTTGAAGAATATTTCCTCCTGGGCTCAAATCGAATCGGTGGAAACGCCGGTTTACATGCTGCCGTCAAAAAGTTATCTGCAGAAAGAACCTTACGGCCTAACGCTGATCATTTCTCCCTGGAATTATCCTTTTCAGCTTCTCATGATGCCCCTTGTCGGCGCCGTAGCAGCCGGCAATACCGCCCTCCTCAAACCTTCGGAACTATCCGCCCACACTTCGGAAGTATTGGAAAAAATAATCAACAATGCATTTCCTCAGGAATACCTGCATGTGGTGCAGGGCGGGGTGGAAGAGACGCAGGCGCTTATCGCATTGCCTGTCGATTATATTTTCTTTACCGGCAGTGTGTCGGTGGGCAAAATCGTGATGGCCGCGGCAGCCCGAAACCTGACCCCCCTTACCCTTGAATTGGGAGGTAAAAGTCCGACGATCGTTCATGAAGATGCAAACCTGGTGACAGCCGCCCACCGCATCAGTTGGGGAAAATTCCTCAATGCCGGCCAGACCTGCGTGGCTCCGGATTATGTGCTGGTGCATCAATCAAAGAGAGATGCCTTTATCGAAGAACTGATAAAAGTCATTCAAAAATATTACGGGGAAGATGCCTCCCGACATAAGCGTTATTGCCGAATTATCAATGACCGGCATTTTCGACGGCTGACTGGACTTCTGGACTCACAAAAAATAATCCACGGCGGTGGAAGCAATGCTGAAGATCGCTATATTGAACCGACGATTCTGTCACCTGTGGACTGGGATGATCCAATCATGGGGGACGAAATTTTCGGACCGATCCTGCCCGTTCTTACCTATTCCGCTCTGGACCACATTATCCATAAAATCAACGAACGGCCTAAACCTCTGGCACTGTATTTATTTTCCGATGATGAATCGGTCCAGAAGCGAATCACCGAAGAAATTTCCTTCGGCGGCGGCGCCATCAACAATACGATCATGCATGTGGTCTCCCATTTTCTGCCTTTCGGAGGCATAGGTTCCAGCGGGATGGGTAAATATCATGGGAAATACAGTTTTGATACCTTTTCACACTATAAAAGCATTCTCAAAAGTTCGAGCATTGTTGATCCCGTGAAACTTGCCGAACCCAACAAAGGCAGGGTCATAAATATATTGGAAAAAATCATGAAGTGATGCGTTCTGTATGCAGAAAAAGTAAGATCTGTTTCGGAACAATCGGATTGACCCGGGAATCGGCTCATCAGCTTTTTAAAGGTGGTTAAGTTCCGGGCTGAATTATTGTGCACCAAGCCGAAATATCATGTTGATTATTTGATAACATCAATCGATGATCCTTCCTGTTCCGTGCTTCGTTAACATCTAATACAAGGGCAAACCGTTGGGCAAGTAACGATTGACAAGCATGGAAGGGGTCGTATAGATTGAATTATTACTTTTTGCCAAGGAGATGTCATGCCGGAAATGTTCCAGGTTCTTCCGCCTGTGGAAGCACTCAAAGTCCTGTTCGATCAGCTTTCTCCGAATGTCATGACGGAGAATGTTGATACGGCTGAAGCGCTTGATCGCGTCCTGATTGAGAAATTGACCGCTCCGTCTTCACTGCCCTCTTTTCCACGCAGCACGATGGACGGTTATGCAGTGCGTGCCAAAGATACCTTCGGTGCGACGGAATCGCTGCCGGCCTATCTCAATGTAATCGGCGAAGTGCCGATGGGGCGCGGCTTTGAATTGGAGGTCGGTCTGGCTCAGGCGGCCATTGTTTACACCGGCGGCATGATACCGCCCGGGGCTGACGCCGTCGTCATGGTGGAGCGGACTCAGAAGCTCGATGCGAAAAACATAGAAGTTCTACGCGCCGTAGCGCCAGGAGAGAACGTCATTGAAGTCGGTGAGGACGTAAAAGAAGGCGAACCGCTGTTTGACTCGGGACACATCCTCCGCCCCCAGGATCTCGGTGGACTGATGGCGTTAGGCATCACGAAAGTCACGGTTGCCGCCCGACCGCGTGTGGCGATTGTCTCCACTGGGGACGAGGTCGTTCCTCCGGAACAGACGCCCGGCCTCGGTCAGGTTCGGGACGTCAACACTTACACCATAGCAGGTCTTGCGGCCCGTTCCGGGGGCATCCCCCAGCAGAAGGGGATCATCAGGGACGATTATGATTGTCTCTTTTCCGCAACCCGTGAAGCGCTGGATACTGCGGATGTACTGGTGGTCTCCGCTGGATCTTCCGTTTCCACACGGGACCTGACAGCGGATGTCGTTAATAACCTGGGGAAACCTGGTGTGGTGGTCCACGGTGTCGCAGTAAGGCCCGGCAAGCCGACCGTCCTTGGGGTCTGCAACGGCAAGCCTGTGATCGGCCTTCCGGGCAACCCCGTCAGTGCAATGGTTGTGGCGGGACTGTTCCTGGTGCCGTTGCTCTGGCGGCTGCAGGGCTTGGTGAAGCCGCCTGCCCGACAAAGGGTGACGGCAATACTGGCCCATAACATTGCGTCGGTCACCGGTCGTGAAGACTTTGTGCAGGTCCGGCTTGTGGAGCGTGAAAGCGAGCTCCGGGCCGAGCCGATTTTCGGCAAATCCAACCTGATTTACACCCTGGTCAAGTCTGAAGGAATGGTATGCGTGCCACTCGATTCCAATGGTTTACACAAGGGCGAACGGGTCGAGGTGGAGTTATTCTGAGAATGTAATAAGAAAAAAGGAGACGGGGATGAGCAGGAACAGGAAATTTTATCTTGAAGATATTCCTCTGGATGAAGCATGGCGTCGGTTGATCATGGCCATGGAAAGCTCCGGATCGTGGGTCGCATTCCCCGGCGAGGAGCTGCCGCTGGATGAAGCGCTGGGTCGCGTGACGGCAGCGCCCGTGTGGGCGGCCTTGTCTTCCCCGGGTTATCATGCCAGCGCGATGGACGGTTACGCGGTCCGTTCGGCGGACACGATCGGCGCAACCGAGACATCGCCGAAACGCCTCAGGATCGGTCCCGAAGGACCGGCCAGCTATGTCGATACCGGCGATCCGATACCTTCCTGGGCTGACGCGGTCATCCAGATCGAACATACCCAGCATATTGAGGAAGAAGTCGGCGGCGAATTAATAGAAATCCAGGCCGGCGTTGCCCCCTGGACAGCGATTCGCCCCATGGGTGAAGACATGGTCGCCACCGAACTGGTACTCCCGGCCAATTATCGGCTGAAACCGGTGGACCTGGGAGCGCTTGCCGGTTGCGGACATGCAACGGTCAGCGTTCGTCGCCGGCCGCGTGTGGCGGTGATCCCGACGGGGACCGAACTCGTTACGGTCGAGCAGGCGGCGCAGGCGGGATTAAAGACGGGCGATATCATCGAATACAACTCACTGGTACTGGCTTCCCAGATCCGCGAATGGGGCGGCCTGCCCACCAGATACCCGATCGTGGCTGACGATTATGAGCGCATCCGGGAAACGGTGCGGGAAGCGGCGGTCACCCATGACCTCGTTCTCGTCAATGCCGGTTCCTCGGCGGGGAGTGAAGATTTTACATCGAGTATTGTTGAGGAACTGGGAACCCTGCTTGTTCACGGCGTCGCAATCCGTCCGGGTCATCCGGTTGTCCTCGGCACCGTGACCGAACGCCACACGCCTATCATCGGCGTTCCGGGCTATCCGGTTTCCTGCGCCCTGACCGGGGAAATTTTTGTGGAGCCCCTGATTTCCCACTGGCTCGGATTGACGCCAAGGGAAAAACCCAAGGTGAAAGCAACCATCAGCCGCAAGCTGCTCTCGCCGATGGGTGAAGACGAATGGGTGCGGGTGACCGTCGGGCGGGTTGGTGAAAGAACCGTTGCCGCTCCCCTGTCCCGTGGGGCGGGCGTCATCACCTCCCTTGTCCGGGCGGATGGAATTGTCCGCATCCCGAGATTTTCGGAGGGGGTCGATGCAGGGCAGGATGTCACCGTAGAGCTGTATCGTGACCCGTCGGAAATCGACCGAACCATTGTTCATATCGGGAGTCACGACCTTTGCCTCGATATCCTGTCTCAATACCTGGCGGATTCCGGTCGCCGCTTCTCCAGCTCCAACGCCGGGAGTCTGGGCGGCTTGATGGCCCTGCGACGCGGGGATGCTCATCTGGCAGGTTCCCATCTCCTGGACCCGGCTACAGGTGAATACAATATTTCCTATATAAAGCAATACCTGCCAAATTTACCTGTCGTGCTGATGACCTTCATGCAACGCGAGCAGGGGCTGATCGTGGCTCCGGGAAATCCCAAGGGAATTAAGGGACTGGCCGACCTGGCGCGTGATGACGTGCGCTATGTCAACCGCCAGCGCGGAGCAGGCACACGGGTCCTGCTTGACTATCATCTGGAAAAGCTCGGGATCGAACCTGGGAATGTAAAGGGTTACCAGCGTGAAGAATATACTCACCTGGCTGTTGCCGTTGCTGTGCAATCCGGAGCGGTGGACTGCGGTCTGGGCATTGCCGCTGCTGCGCACGCACTTAGGCTGGATTTCATTCCCTTTGAGAAAGAACGTTACGATCTGGTCATTCCCCGCATACACTACGATAGCGACCTCCTACAACCACTCTTCGATCTGATTCAAGGCCCCAACCTGCGACGCGTCGTTGACGAGTTGCCCGGCTACGACACGACTCACATGGGGGACATCGTGATCGAGCTGTAGTTGCCCTGAAAATATCCCTTTTTTTTGAATTACTGATGAATTCAAGGCCTTTTCATAAAGTTGTTGATTTATGAGTGCGTTATGTATTATGAGACATAAGTCATTGATGATGTCATCAACAAAAGGAGGAAGCAGGCCATGAAACTGAGTGCACGAAATGTTTTAAGCGGCACGGTGGCAAGCGTCAGGAAGGGGGCGGTGAATACCGAAGTCATCCTCGAACTGAAGGGCGGATCGGCGCTTGTGTCGGTGATTACCAATACAAGCGCCGACAACCTTGCCTTGAAACAGGGGACCGCGGCTTTCGCCATCGTCAAGGCAAGCAGTATCATCGTCGGAACGGAACTGGAAAAGGCCAAAATCAGCGCACGCAATATCTTGAACGGCACTGTGGTGAAGGTTGTCGAAGGGCCTGTCAGCGCTGAAGTTGACCTGGATGTCGGCGCCGGCAATACGATTGTTGCGGTGATTACCGAAGAAAGCGCAAAAAGATTGGGGCTCAAGGCAGGAAGCAGCGCCTACGCCATGATCAAGGCCAGCAGCGTTATTATTGGTGTTGAGTAAAAGGACCGATACATTCTTCCCGAAGACGGCTGTTTCTCCCGCCTTTGGGAAGAATATCCCGTGCTGTGGAAAAAAGGGAGAACGATTCTCGATTATCCGTAATTCCCGCCATCGCATTGCCTGATACCCCCTTCCCGTGACTGAAGAAAGATGGATGCAGTCGTCAGCACAGGATAAAACTCAACGCTTGTAGAGCAACATTGTCGTAACGACCTGATTGGCGTGAGGATGGCGCGAATCAAGGGTCTGTGCGTTTTCCATCCACATATTCCGGTAAGAAGCCGGTCATATTCTATTTCTGAAAGGAACTTCAATGATGAAATCTATGTTTAAGTATCTGGCAACTGGATTCATGATGATTATTCTGGCTCTATTTCTGTTGACCTCGATGGCCATGGCCGGGGATGTGAATCTTTCCGTCGCCGCGAGCATGAAAGACGCCGTGAACCAGCTCACCGACAATTTCGCCAAAAAGAATCCCGGAGTGAAGTTCATCAAGAACTACGGCGCTTCCGGCGCATTGGCCAAACAGATTGAGAGCGGCGCACCGGCGGACATCTTTATTTCCGCCAATGAGAAATGGATGGATTATCTGAAGGAAAAGAAGCTGATGGACGACCGAAGCATCGGCACTTTTGCCTATAACGAGCTGGTTTTTGTGGGGAAGCCGGGTATGAAAGTCAGGAGTATGCAGGATCTGGCAGAACTGGAAAAAATCGCCATCGGAAGTCCCCAGAGTGTTCCGGCGGGGGAATACGCCATGGCTGCACTGAAAAAATCCGGCATGGACAAAGAGCTTGAAAGAAAGCTGGTTATGGCCAAGGACGTGCGGGCGTGTCTCATGTATGCCGAACAGGGTGAAGTCGATGGCTCCTTCGTTTACAAGACGGATGCCCTCCTGGCCAAAAACACTAAAATCCTTTTCGTCGTGCCCCAGGAACTCTATCCGCGGGTAACGTATCCCAAAGGATTAACTGCAGCCGGCAGTAAAAACAAGGATGCCGCTGCCTTCTTCAATTATCTGAATTCGGCTGAAGCCAGAAAGTCCTTGGAACAACTGGGGTTTACGGCAAAGTAATCAGGTGAATATGCCGTCCTTTACCTCTGCCGATTATTCCGCAATATTTCTGTCGATGAAGGTGGCATCGACGGCAACCCTGCTGTCGCTGCCGGTCGGCTTCGCGCTGGCCTGGCTCATGACCTATAAACAGTTTCGGGGGAAGGTTATCCTCGATGTTCTGATCAGCCTTCCCCTGACCCTGCCGCCGGTCGTTATCGGTTACCTGTTGCTTCTACTGCTCGGCAGAAACGGGTGGGTCGGGAAATATCTGCTCCAGCCGCTCGATATCAGACTGATCTTCACATGGAAAGCGGCAGTCATCGCCACGGCGGTGGTCGGGTTTCCCCTGCTGGTTCGTGCAATCCGCATCGGAATGGAAAGCATCGATGAGGGGCTTCTCCAGGCAGCACGCACCCTCGGCGCCGGAACCTTTGACAACATCATCACTGTTATCCTTCCTCTCTCTTTCCGGGGAATTCTGGCCGGTTCCGCTCTCATGTTCGCCCGTGGACTGGGCGAGTTCGGGGCCACAATCATTGTGGCAGGCAACATCCCCGGAGTGACCCAGACGATACCGCTGGCCATTTATGAATATACAAGCTCTCCCAGCGGGGATGTCATGGCGCTGGCACTCTGCATAGTGTCTATCTCCCTGTCGGTGATCATCCTCCTGTTCCACGAGTTTTTGTCACGGCGGCTGGTTAAGGCGGACTGACATGGAACTGCGGGTAGATGTACAGAAAAACTTCGGCTCCTTCTCTTTTGCTGCAAACTTTACGGCCAGCGGGGTATCAACGGGGGTTTTCGGTCCCTCCGGGAGCGGCAAGTCAACTCTTGTGAAACTCATTGCCGGCCTTCACAAGCCGGACTCCGGCGTTATCATAATCGATGGGGAAACTCTTTTCGACAGTTCCCGGCGGCAGAACATCCCTGTGGAAGAGCGGAGGGTCGGCATGGTCTTCCAGCATCCCAATCTGTTTCCCCACTTGAATGTGAAACGCAACCTCTTGTATGGGTACAGACGGTGTCCTTCCCAGCACCGCAGGATTACACTCTCTGATCTGGTGGATGTGCTGGAGATCGGACACCTCCTGGATCGGGGGGTGAACAACCTCTCGGGGGGCGAGAAGCAGCGGGTTTCCATCGGCAGGACCGTACTTTCCAACCCCCGCCTGCTTCTTATGGATGAACCTCTCTCCGCCCTGGACGACAACCTGAAATATCAGATCATCACTTATCTGAAAAACGTCAGTAAGCGGTTCGGGATTCCCTACCTGTTCATTTCCCATTCGCTTAAGGAAATGCGCCTTATGTCCGATCAGGTCCTGGTTGTGGAAGACGGAAGGATCACCGATCAGATGCCAACCGAACAACTGGCGCTATCCAGAATGGGACAGAGCCTTACCGGATACATCAACATTCTGAAGCTGAAAGATCCTCGACTTCGCGACGAGTTGCATGCCTATCCGTGGGGTGATGGCGAGCTGCTCATCGTTGCCGGTGAGGGCCAGCCGGGAACACTGTTCGAACTCTCGTCACGGGATATCATCCTCTTACGTCGATTTCCTCATGCAATCAGCGCCCGGAACCTCCTCAAATGCACCGTGGTCGACGCCTTCCCCTCCGGGCACAGGATCGGAGTCAAACTTGACTGTGGTGGAGAACACCTTGTGGCTGAAGTGACGCTGCCGGCGGCCAGGGAACTGGAAATCGAGACGGGGCGCGAACTCTACGCTGCGATCAAGGCCTCGGCTTTCAGACAAATCATGTAAGTTGTTCTGATCAAGGTTATTTGTTTAAGACAGATGCCTTATCACGGAAGGTTTCCAGCCGCATATCATCATTGTCACCGAACACTTTACGGCGTACCTGATAAAGCGGAGGAAGATCATTGCTCAGGACGGTAAACATTTCTCATATTTCATCATGGTCAATTAATTGGATCGCAACTTTTTCTCCTGCCTTTACTTCTGAAGTATTTTCCGGGATAACAATCAGACAGTTCGCTCTGCTCATTGAACGAAGTACGGATGAGTTCTGATTCCCTGTTGTTGAAACATAAAACTCGTTGTTTCGAATAGAAAAATGCCCTCTCAGCAGAAAAGCTTTGCCCGGTTGCTTTTTGAGATCCTCCTCAAGAATTGCATTAAGAACCGGCTTTCTGATCCTTTTTGCACCCATTAACCTGAGTAACGCCGGTCGGACAAATTGAAGAAATGATGTAAGAGTCGAAACAGGATTTCCTGGCAGGCCAAAAAACAGTTTGTTTTCTTTAACACCAAAAGTGCACGGTCTCCCGGGTTTGACCTTAATCCATTCAAATTTTGTTTCAATATTCAGATCAGAATAAATCTCCTTAACAAAATCGTATTTCCCCATGGATACGCCGCCCGTGGATATAATGACGTCGGATTTCATGGCCTTCAAAAACATTTCCCTCGTATCTTTCAAGGTATCTTTCACAATGCCCAGATAATCAGGGAGACCGCTATATTTTTTCACTTCAGAGTATAAAGAATAGGCATTGCTGTTTCGAATCTGACCCATTTGAACTTCTTCACCGATTTCGGCCAGTTCATCGCCTGTAGAGATAATCGAGACAGTCGGCTGTTTATAGACTTTAATCGTTTGATAATTCAGGGAAGCAAGGATGCCTACATCCGCGGATCTGAGCCTGTCGCCTTTTTCCAATACCTTGTCGCCTTTTTTGATATCCTCTCCGGCGAATCTGCAATTACTGTATTTCACTGTCTCATTGAATATTCTTATGTATCCGGCTTCTTCTTCCGCATCTTCAAACGGAATGACCGAATCAGCACTTTTCGGGAGGGGCGCACCGGTCATTATTCTTATTGCCGTTCCCTTCAACACCTCTTTGCCATCCAGCAGGCCACCAGCCCTTATTTCCGCTATAACTTGAAGTTTTACAGGACTTGTCTCTGTTGCTCCCTTCGTGTCCGCTGCAATGACCGCGTAGCCATCCATTGCGGAATTATCTCTTGGAGGGATCATTGTACTTGCTACAATGTCCTCATACAGAACACGATTGGCAGATTCCATTATCGAAATGCCTTCATCGGTCAGAGGTTTTACAGATTCTAAGATTATTTTTTGAGCTTCGTCGATGGATATGGGTAAATTTATATTTTTCATTCCTCTTTTCCAAACTGTTATTATAAAAAATAATTGTTGAGCCATGATCAGTTAAAGGAATTCCGGCCAAATCACAAATGCCTGCAGGAGAGCTCAACGATAAGGTTCACTTTTAGAATCAGTCAGTTGTTACATTTCTTCCTCGAGTGTGACTTTTTATTGGTCTGACTTTTTTATGAAGACGATAATGTCATTTCACCGATGACAGGTTCAAGAATCGGGTCAAGTTTCATCATCTCACCAAGCCGTCTCGCGTCCACCGTGCCAAGAATGCAGGAGGCCAATCCCAGTGCCGTGGCTGTAAGACTGAAGGTCTGATAAAAGCAACCCAAATCCTGTAAAACAAGTCGAAAGGCGATTTTTTCATACTTCCATGCGTCTCTCAGAAAACGGGAGGTTAGGACCAGATGGATATGCGGAGGTCCCGCACCGGGGATCAGGAAGTGAGGATTGCTCTGCAGATAGGCCTCCAGTGACGTCTCATTCGCAGCGATGGACTCCAGCCGATGCTGTTCCGGATCGTAGCGCCAGGCACCCGGAGCAAGGCCGATGCATTGACGCACCAGAGGGTAGATTTCCAGCGAGTGCAACCCGCCGCCGCTGGGTGACGGCCGCAGTGATCGCAAACAGTGATTGATTGAATCATCCTGAATTT
>Ga0209723_1004896_pt1 | contig 14354 bp, 18 predicted proteins | sample BiotimSIPDNA_2_FD_185750 | JGI IMG/M metagenome (GOLD analysis project Ga0209723, IMG submission 185750) | Anaerobic biogas reactor microbial communites from Washington, USA - Biogas_R2 time_0 SIP DNA (SPAdes) (version 2) | ecosystem: Engineered > Bioreactor > Anaerobic > Unclassified | place... | reverse complement strand
AATTGCACCACTTAAGGTTCCTGCGATATCACCTATGACATCATTAAAATAATTAGCCACTTTGTGGGCATTGCTTTTAATGCGGACTGCCTGTTTGGCGCCGAATACCTTTTTAGCGGCCCGGGCGTTATAGGGCGCCAATTGTGCTGCTGTAGCCGCTGTCCCTAATATATCAAAAAAAATACCTAAAAAAATAACAAATAGCAGTAGAATGATGGCTATAAGCACATTATTCACTGCTCTGACCAAGGCCTCTGATCCTAAACTCATCAGCAAAGCTATTAGAAAAGTAATGACACCAACCAATAACCCTGCCATCAGATTTGCCTTATTAAAAAAGCTGTTCAATTATAATGGTACCTCCCGGTATGGAAATATAACGCTGGCAAAAGGTTGTCTAATGAGTAAACGCTGCGCCATAGGTCCAGAAGGTTTTCCCAGCAGGATTCCCGATTGTTGCCAGAGGGGCGGTTTCCCTTTATTCCTGCCCGGTATCGTCACCAGATACCATACTGGATTACCACTAAGGACGCACTTTAATCCCCATTAAACCGTACCATAACGTACACAGTCTAGGAGTTTTCCTCAGCAGCCCACATCAATTTCTAGCCTCTTTTGCAGTAACCGGTTTCAAAGCGAATCAATAAAACCCTGGCCGGGGTTTTAAAGATCCACCAGGCTTATTCGCCGCCACCACTCAAGGCAGGCTACACTGCACCCAGCTTTTACCAAATGCAGGTTTTCTCCTCCGGGCTTTTGCCCGGGTGAGCCTCCACGAACACAAGGGTCTCGCCCGCATGCCGTTGCGGATTGCCCTTGTATTCTTAACTCCCAGCAATGACCCCCGACTGGGCGTCAAAAGCCAAAACCAGGAGCTTCATCGATGTGCCCTCAACGGATTTTTAGGCCCGTCTTCAAAACTGACAGAGCTGACTAGAATACTGCAACCTTTTGCCAGTCACTTTCCGACTATATATTTTATCATATCATTAAAATAAATCCAGTCATATATTTTGTTTAATTACTGCGTCCTAATAAGTAATAGGCCAGATAACGCAGAAAATCTGCTTCAGTGCCAAATCCGCGCAAATTATCGATGCAATTAATGACGCTTTCCCGGGCCATCTCCTGTGCTTTTTCCATACCAAATAAACCTGGATATGTTGCCTTATGACTTTTTTCATCACTGCCAATGGGTTTGCCCATATCCTGTTCATTGCCAATCACATCTAAAATATCATCGGTAATTTGAAATGCCAGCCCGAAATTTTCTGCATATAATGTAAGTTCTTCCAGGCTCTCCGCATCCAGCCCCCCAAGAATGGCACCGGCCCTTAATGAGGCCACAAACAATCTGCCCGTTTTAAGCTCATGTATTTCCCGTAAATCAGCCTGGTTTATATTCTGGTCCTCGGACTTCAGATCCAGGACCTGCCCGCTGATCATCCCATTACTCCCTGCGGCCAGTGCAATTTCGCCGATAACCCGCAGGAGTCTTGTTCTTTCCAGATCATTATAACAAATTGCCCCGGCCAGAACTTCAAAAGCTCCGGTAAGCAAGGCATCACCAGCCAGAATCGCCATATCTTCACCAAAAGCTTTATGACAGGATAGCTTACCACGGCGATAATCATCATCATCCATAGCCGGCAAATCATCATGTACCAGTGAATAACAATGGATCATTTCCAGGGCACAGGCAGCGGGAACAGCCCTTTGCAGCTCCATCCCGGCTATTTCAGCCCCCTCGAATACCAGGATCGGCCTGAGTCTTTTTCCCCCATTATACATGGCATAATTCATTACATCATGGATCGCCTTTTTTTCAGGATATACTTGTTCCAGACATTCCTTTATACTGTTTTCGGCAAAATTCTTTTTCTGCTGCAGCCATTTATTGAAAAGGGCCTCTTCCTCTGCTGTGAGACTTTTTTTCGACTCATTCATTTATCTCTACCTCGGTCAATTCCAGCACACCCTGGATATTTTCCAGCAGCTGCTGTATCCTGCCATCGGCCCGTTCCAATTCTTGCTGACAATACACAGATAATTTGATACCTTCTTCAAAAAGTTTAATAGATTCTTCAAGCTCCAGTTCTTCACTCTCTAAAGACCTGACTATTTCCTCCAGTTTCAACAATGCCGTTTCAAATTTGATCTCCATGCTGAAATTTCTCCTTTTTTAGGATTTTTGCCAGTAAACGATGCTGCCTTAAATTAATGGTGATTTCGTCTCCTATTTGTACAGTTTCGATATCACGCAGGATCCTTTCTTTCTTTTGAATAATGGCGTATCCCTTTTGCATTAGTTTTAAAGGACTCAGGTTGTCTAATTTTACCATGGTCAGGGCCAAACATGCAGATTTATCCTTATAGCTGTTATTGATGCTGCTTTGCAGCTCAGCGGTAAATTTGTCTACCAGATTTTTCTTATTTTTAAGTATGCTTTCCGGCTGCTGCCAGATCCTTTGCATCATGACCCGGTCCAATGATTCTGCCCGTACAAGTAAATCTCTTTGTACAATCTGGATAAGACGCTGACGATGTTTTAACACCGTTTCCAGAAGAGCTGCATTATCCGGCACCGCCATCTGGGCAGCCTGGGTAGGCGTGGCTGCTCTTATATCGGCAGCGAAATCGATCAAGGTGGTATCAACTTCATGTCCAACACCGGAAATAACAGGGATTTTCGACTGGTAGACTGCCTCTACAACTATCTCACTGTTAAAAGCCATTAAATCCTCAAAAGATCCTCCGCCCCGGGCAACAATCATCACATCTATATCATCTAATTGGTTTAATCTGTTGATAGCGGCAGCTATTTCTCCCGGGGCTCCTGTGCCTTGAACCGCGGTATGAGCTATCACTATATCCAAATTCTGGGCTCTATGACGGAGTACCTTCAGGATATCTCTTAATGCTGCGCCATCCTGAGACGAAACGACCCCCAGCCTTCTGACTATAGGGGGCAGGGCTTTTTTATGATCCCGGTCAAAATATCCTTTGGCCTGCAATTCTTCCTTGAGTTGCTCCAATTGCCAGTAAAGGTCACCCATCCCATATAATTGCATCTCCTGAACATAAAACTGGTATTTCCCTTGCCGGGCAAAAACAGCCACCGTTCCGCGAGCTAAAACTTCCGCCCCATCCTGGGGGGTAAAACGCAATTTCTGTACCCGGCTTTTGAACATAACACTGCTAATCACTGCATCCCGGTCTTTTAAGTTAAAATACATATGCCCCGATTGCTGATATACTTTGCAGCCGGAGACTTCTCCTTTAAGCCAGCAATCGGCCAGAGTAAAATCGTTTTCCAGTAAACCACTTATATATTCATTTAATTGACTGACGGTAAAATATTCTTTCATCTTTCCTGCTTTCCGCAATATTGATAAAAAGGAAAGGCATGCTAAACCTTTCCTTTATTGATATCAAATATTTGCCCGGTCTGATTCAACCGCATTTTCCGTTATTTCTCACTCAATACTCTGTCCAGAATAGCATTTACAAAACCGGCAGAATTTTTATCACCATACTTTTTTGCAATCTCAATAGCTTCATCTATGGCTATGATCGATTGTTCCGGTTCCGTAAAAAGGATTTCAAAACTGGCCATGCGCATTATATTGCGGTCCACCGACAACATTCGGTTTAACGCCCAATCTTTGGAATAAGATGCTAGTTTTTCATCGATTATCGGCATGTTCTCCAGACATCCCTCAATCAATTGCCAGGAAAAACCGCTTTCTTCCTCGCTTAACTCCTGTTCTGCTGCTAAATATTCGAAAGCCCTGCGGGGGTCAGCCTGGACCTGATCAACCTGAAAAATAACTTTAAAAGCAAATTCTCGCGCTTTCCTTCTGCTCAAATATATCTTCCTTCCGGCAGATTTAACTGTCCCTGAAGATTTTCCTTACCCATTGTTCAAAATTTTTATCCTCATCGATGCGTTTACCGATAATATAACCCAGAACGATACAGACAATTATAAACAAGGTTTTCCAAAAACCAAAAGACAAAAACAAAACCGCCGCCAAAAGACCAATTAGTATGCCGATGGTTTTGCCCCGGTGCTCTTCCCAGATAAAACTTAGAAATCTTTCCAACATACGCTGCCTCCTTAACGCCCGGCCTGTTTTGCAGAGGGACCCAGATCGTCAACCAGAACTCTTATACTGAATACTTTGAGTCCGCCGACTGCTTCCAGTTGTTGTCTTACAGCTGTCTGTATCCTTTCACTCATTTCCGGAACATTATAATCAGGATTGATCATGGTGTGCAATAGAACATCCAATCCTTCAGGCTTGCTGGTGATAGTAGTTTTAATTTCTTTTATCCCTTCTACCTTTTTGACCGCTTTCATAATGATGACTTTGATAGCCGGAATCGTCATTGATACCTGCCCGTCAACACCTTCTGTAACAATAACAGTAGTTGCTTTGGGTTCAGTTTTCTCCGTTTTTAGTGAATATACCAGAGTTATTATACCCACAACCAGTATAACAACCGCTCCTCCGGCTATTGCCATCCGATTCTGTGAATTTGACATGAAAAAAGCCAGATAATCCATTAAATCTGTTCTTCCCATTGTAAAAACCAGAATCAATGCACCTGCCGCGGCCAGCAAAAGGCTGTATAAAAATAAAACGATCCTCCAAATACCGGTCATTTCCACACCTCTTCCCGTTTAATCAAAAAACGACTGCACGTCCATAGAGGACGGGCTGCTAGAATTCGGTCATTTCATCCCCGGCGTCGAGATCCTGTGCTTCGCTTTTCTTCAGTATTACAGAAACAATATGGACATTGACCGAGGATACCTTAAGCCCGGTCATTGTTTCAACCGCTTGTTTGACTTCTTTTTGAACTTCCTCTGCTACTTTGGGGATTTGATAGCCATAATCGATGACCAAAAAGATATCAATCCTGGTCTCTTCCCCCGTGACTTCGACCCGGATACCTTTGCCAAAGTTTTTCCTTCCCAATTTCTCCACCAGGTCGGTGCCCCAGCCGCCGCTCATGGAGGCTACGCCTTCCACTTCAGCCGCTGCCAATCCAGCCACCGTTGCTACAACCTCATCCGCTATTTTAATGGTCCCCAATTCACTATTTATTTCTGATTTATTTACTTCCATTTAGTTACACCTCCAATTAAATTATACTCATTATTGTATCAAATGACATTGATAGTATCAAATAATGCCTGCGCCGATTATTGGTCATCACTCATCCGCCGTTGGATGAAATTAGTATAAATCTCCCCCTTCTTAAAAAAGGCATTATCCAGCACTTTTAAATGAAATGGTATAGTGGTTGCTATGTTTTCCACTTTAAATTCCTGCAAGGACCTCTTCATCCTCTGTATGGCTTCCTCACGGGTCCTTCCCCAGGTGATCAGCTTACCTATCATAGAATCATAATACGGCAGTATTGTATAGTTCTCATAGGCGGCTGAATCAATCCTTACCCCTGGACCGCCTGGTATAATATACTTGCCGATCTTTCCCGGCGACGGAGAAAAATCCCGGGCGGGGTCTTCTGCATTTATGCGGCATTCAATAGCCCAGCCATTAAATTTTATATCTTCCTGCTTTATGCTCATTTTTTCTCCGGCAGCTATCTTGATTTGTTCTTTGACGATATCGATCCCGGTTATCATTTCAGTAACAGCATGCTCCACCTGGATACGGGTATTCATTTCTATAAAATAAAAGTTTTTATGTTTATCGACCAGAAACTCTATCGTTCCGGCACTATAATACTGAGCAGTCCGGGCAGCCTTCACCGCTGCCTGTCCCATCCTCAGCCGCAGCTCCTCATCCAGAAATGTGGATGGCGCCTCCTCCAATAGTTTTTGATTGCGTCTTTGTAAGGAACAATCCCTTTCGCCCAAATGGACAATGCTGCCTTCTTCATCCCCGATTATTTGAAATTCAATATGACGGGGCTCCTCAATATACTTTTCCATATAAATTTCATCATTGCCGAATGCAGCCCGGGCTTCCATTCTGGCCATTTCCAGAGCATCTTTCAAATCGTTTTCATTCTGCGCCAGCCGCATCCCCTTACCGCCGCCGCCAGCTGCCGCCTTGATCATTATGGGGTAGCCCATGTTATTGGCAATTTCCAGAGCTTGCTCATAACTTTCTATATTACCGGCACTCCCTGGCACCAAAGGAACCCCCGCTTTTTGCATCAATTCCCGGGCCTTGATTTTATCACCCATCAGCTGAATCACTTCCGGCCGGGGACCGATAAATTTAATATCATGGGTTCCGCACAGACCAGCGAAATAAGCGTTTTCTGCCAGAAACCCATACCCCGGATGGATGGCATCTGCTTCCTTGTTTTTAGCCGCCGTAATTATATTAGGTATGTTCAAATAGCTTAAACGTGCCGGTGCATCACCTATACAAACTGCTTCATCCGCCATTTGCACATGTAAACTTTCTATGTCTGGTTTTGAATACACTGCCACGGTTTTTATCCCCAGTTCCCGGCAGGCTCTGATGATTCTGACAGCAATTTCACCGCGATTAGCTATTAATACTTTATTGAACAATTGCTCACCCCTGTTCAGTCTCGATCAGGAACAGTATCTGACCATATTCTACTGTATCACCATTTCCAACCGCTATCTCCACTATTTTACCGTCAACATCAGCTTTTATTTCATTCATCAGTTTCATGGCTTCAACAATGCATAATATCTGGCCGCTTTCGACCTGATCGCCCAATTGCACAAAAGCTGGTGCATCAGGTGACGATGCTTCATAAAAGGTACCAACTATCGGTGCTGTCACTTCATGACAATTTGCTTTATGGGGTATTGTTCTGGACATATCGACATTATTATCTTTCCAATCTGCTGGTATAAGAGTTGTTCCGGCCTGATCATCGATTGTTCCCGCTGCAGATTTTCTCAGGAGCAAGCTATAGTCCGGCCTTTGCAGATTTATTTCTCCAATTGATGTACTATCCAGCAGCAAGATCAATTCTTTGATATCTTCCAGATCCATTTCACCATCACCCCCGGATCTTCTCTTACCATTCTTCAGCCCGGGCAATTGGACTGCAGCTGTTTTTTGCCCGGTCATAGTTTCTGCTGCGACTGCCGGGGTTTGATCTTTTCCTTCTTTATTCTGCCGATATTCAAAATACTTCAGTGCTACCTGTGGGAACAGGGCATATGTTAATACATCTTCATCGGATTGCGCAAATGGTGCTGCCTCCTGTTGGCATTTTTCCCAGGCCGGGGGCAATAAATCAGCCGGGCGAACAGTTATTGTCTCCAGGTCTCCTATGATTTTCCGTTTTACTTCTTCATTGATGGGTGCCGGGGGATTTCCATAAAGACCTCTTACATAATCTTTCACTTCCCCGGGGCACATCTTGTATCTTTCACCAGTAAGGACATTCATAACCGCTTGTATACCAATGATTTGACTGGTAGGTGTGACCAGGGGCGGATAACCCAGATCTTTTCTCACCTGGGGGATCTCGTGCAAAACATCATCCCAGCGGTCGACTGCCTTCTGTTCTTCCAGCTGTGAATAGAGATTGGTTATCATGCCGCCAGGGATTTGGTGATCAAAGACTTTCATGTCTGTAATCCTTGTAACACCGCGTTCAAAGCCTTTTTGTTTCCTGATCTTTTCAAAATAATCCGCTACTGCAAACAAATCACCCAGTTCCAGGCCGGAATTCCACTCTGTATCCTGCAGTGCCCTGACAATGGTTTCTACCGGCGGCTGGGAAGAGCCAAAAGCCAGAGGTACAGTAGCTGTATCAATAATATCTGCACCAGCTTCAATCGCTTTCAAAAGCGTGGCTATTGCCATACCTCCAATATAATGGGTATGCAGCTGGATGGGCAAATCTATACTCTCTTTAAGGGCCTTGACCAATTCAAATGAAACATAGGGGGACAACAACCCGGCCATATCCTTGATGCATATAGAATCAGCTCCCATGGCTTTTAATTTTTTGGCTGTTTCTACGAAATGATCCAGAGTATGGACTGGACTTATAGTGTAGACAACACATGCCTGCACATGTTTTCCCGTTTTTCGGGCAGCTTCTATGGGAACTTTTAAATTACGCAAATCATTTAAAGCATCAAAAATTCTAAATATGTCAATGCCGTTTTCAGCTGATTTTTCTATGAATTTTTCCACAATATCATCAGGGTAATGGGCATAACCAAGCAATGATTGTCCCCTTAAAAGCATCTGCAGTTTCGTTTTTACAATTTCCCGGCGTATAGCCCGGAGCCTTTCCCAGGGATCTTCCTTAAGGTATCTTAAGCAAACATCGAAGGTGGCGCCGCCCCATACTTCCAGGGAATGATAGCCGGTATTATCCAGCTGGTTTAAAATGGGCAAAATATCTTCCGTGGTCATTCTGGTTGCCCATAAACTTTGATGCGCATCCCGCAAACTGGTATCGGTTATTTTGATCCTGCTCATATTGGCCTCCTTGAAACACGATTAATATCGCCCGGCACAGAATTTTACCATTATTGTCCGGTTATATACATATACTCAGGCCTCTGGCCTGAGTATAACACTCTGACTTTTAAATATTATAGAAGCAAAGCCCCATGTTGACAATGTTTTTAATTTTGTATTACTGTATACAACTAATACTGCTTATCCCTGTATATCATACATATTTCTTCCGCTCCATTTCCGGTTGTTTTTTCAATAAGGGCCATTATCGCCTCTTCCTGCTGCGGTAGATTCTTACCCGTCTGAATCACTACCAATACAGTTCCGGGCCTGGTTATGACCACACAATCACAGAAACCTTGCGCTTTGATCATTCCTTCGGTTTGGAGTTCCTTTTCTATATCACCGGCTATTTTCACCAGTTTTGTCGCTGCTTCCGGCTGTGCTTCTTTAAGTGCCGGATTATTAACGACTTCCTGCAGCATTTCTATTTGCCGGCTGCGCATCAGTTCCCTTTCGACCCGATATTCGGCAAAAAAATCATCGGCACCTAAAATCATACTATCAGTTCTCATATCGGTGCTGTCAGCCTCCTTATAAGGAATTTCCGGATTGCTGGACGGCATCTGATTTTCCACCCGGTTATGCAGTAATAAAAATATTGCCAGAACAATAATACCTGTTATCAAAATGGATAAACCCACTTTCTTAAAATTCATCACCATTGATATCACTCCTTTCCCCCGGCATAACACTAATTTTGTGTGCAGGTATGTTTAAAAGCGTTGCTGTTGCTGCCAGAAGTTTTTCTTTAACCGCAGGATCCCGGGCTCCCTCCGCAACTATTAAAACGCCTGTTATGGGAGGCAATTTGCTTTCTATTAACAATGGATTACCGGATGATACCGCCAGTTCCCGGGTTGTTTTGACTTCCAGTGATTTCTTGGCCCCTCCCTGGGAATCCGTTTCCGCAATATCGTTTTTTTCCTCGACAACATTGCTAAGATAAAATTTCTCCCCATCAGAAGATACGGTGATACTAACTTTTATATAACCCGCCCCCTCAATCTGGCCCAGGATATTCTTTAATTCACAGGTCAATTGCTCTTTTACACTATTACCCCCGGTAAATTGTTGCTGCATTTCCTGCGGGGACTGACTGTCAACCCGGGGGGAAGGATCCCACAAAAGTGCCAGCAGACCCACACATATGACAATTATTATGATATACCTGCCTTTTTTGCTTTTGATGAAAGCTCCTCCGTTTTCCTTGCTGCCCCCAATATTTCTCAACCATTCATCCAGCATCAGCTGTTCCCTCCCTCAAATATGATATTTATTTGTTCGGTATTAATCCCGTACAAATTATTTAATAATGCCATGATTTTGTTTTTGATTTGCTCCTGTTCTTCCAGGCTGGCCTTTATTTCTGCCTGGTTGTCACCAAAGACTATCACCTCATTGCCCTGTTCTTCCTCTATCTTTATTTCCATATTTACAAACAGCAATATTTGCTCTACTGTTCCGGAATCACCTTTATCGATGCGGGCCTTCACTTCGTGAACTCCCGGCACAAGGGAAGCTATAGCACCGATTTGACCTTGCATTTTTTCCTGAATTTGTTGATCATTACTCTCCATTACCTGCTGATTGATATCTAATCCCTTTTCCAGCATTTTATCTTCCAGGGCCTGATCATACTTATGATCCCACAAGTCTATTTCCAAGCCCCGGTCCTTAAAAGCGATATTTAATAAGGGGTTCAGTATAGCGATTAAGACAAACAAACCCATGGTAAAACTCACAAAAGGTTTAAGACTGCTTTCGGGCAAAAGCAGTTCCAGAAAACTGGCCACAATAATGATTACTAAAACGGTTTTTACTATTTCCGCTAAAATATCCAAATCCCGTCTCATCTCCGTTGCATACTCTTTTAATTCATCCCGTAATGACTGGTCATTGCTACCACAATGGCAATCATCACAAAAAACATCATCCCCGCTGATGCTACCGCAGCCAGCATCAACATCAGATGATTGCCCATTGATTCTAATACCGCTGCCGTTTTACCGTCTCCCATCGGTTCGGCTACGGCAGCGGTAAACTTATATATAAGTGCTATCGCCGCTATTTTTAAAAGAGGAAATAGCAACATGCCCAGAATAATAATAACGCCGAATATTCCAAGTGCCTGCTTGATCATAACAATATATCCCGCTGCCACTTCTATGGTGTCGGAAAGCATCTTGCCTACTACCGGGATGGTATTATCCGTGATGAATTTTGTTGTTCTTAAGGCTATTTTATCCAGGGCTGAGGCATATAAAGAGCGCAATGTGATCAAACCCACAAATATCGTCAAAAACAAGCCCAGGGACAATTGGGCCAGCTGCCCAAACAATTTTGTCAGCCTTTCCACTTTCACTGTATCTGACATCTGACTGGCAACACTTAAAACAGCTGACAGAATTATCAAAGGAAACACAATGTTTTTGACGGCGTTGGCAAAGGCTGCTGCCGTGGTCATCAGCAACGGAAAAAGTATGGCCGCCGAATTAATATTGCCCAAAGCAGCTACCAGCATTAACATTTGCGGCAGCATCGCCATCATAAAGGTGACCATATTATCAAGGGTCTGTTGTCCGATTTGCAGGACAATCTTGAAGGACGATACCGCAATCGCACTTAAAGCCAGGAAGCAGGCCAGGTATGATATGCGGGCTATTCCGGAAGAAAAAGATATCTGCAAATTGCTGATCAATGCTGTTACTACTGATAGTATGAGCAATTTACCCAGCAGACCGGAATTAGCTGTGATTTCTTTAAAAAAATATTTAATAATATCGGCACTGATTTCCTTAATATCAAACTTCCAGTCTCCCCGCTGAAAATCAACCAGCCATTCTTTTAACGATTTATTGTCCAGATAACGGCTGATTTCCGCATCCAAATTATGCTTATATTCTTCCAGCAGTGTAAAATCTATTTCGGTTAAAGTATCTTCCAGCAAATGCGGATTTCCCGCACTGCTGTCTTCCGCTGCCATCAAAGGCAGCGGCCCAATGAAAAGTAATACCAGCAATATAAACCAACCAATTTTCTGCATAGATCCCACCCATATTTCATGACATACTTTGATTAACCGGGCATCAATTCCAGCAGGGATTCCAAAATTGCAACTATAATAGGTATGGCCAGTACTCCAATGATGATTTTGGCAGCAAACTCAACCTTTTTAGCAATGGCCATTTCCCCGGCGTCCATACATATCGAAGCAGCAAATTCGGCCAAATAGGCCACCCCTAATATTTTCAAAATCGTGGTGAAAAAAAAATAGTTGATTTCTGCCCGGCGGGTCAGCTCTTTTAACACTTCGATGATGGCAGCCATTTTATCCATTAAAAAAGTAAAGATTACCACTGCAAAAATGATACTGAGTAAAACCGCCATTACTGGTTTTTCCTGTCGCAATATCAGCAGCATTACTGTTGTTAGCAGGGCTAATCCCACAATCTGAGCTATCTCCAAAACTCTCGCCTCCCGATTAACCCCGGATAATTAGAAAGGTTGGTTATAGATTGAATACTGAACGTACTACGGTAAAGAGCTGGCTCATCAATTGAACCACTATTATCAGTACCACGATTACACCGGCCAGTGTAAGCATTTCCGCCTGTTCTTCCTTTTTGGCCTGTTTAAGGACAATGGATAGAATGGAAATTAATATGCCAATACCAGCGATGCGGAAGATAATATCAATATTCATGCCTGACCTCCTTCATCATCGGCTTTACATTTTTATAGCAGCAAAATAACAATGACTCCCCCCAGTATGAAACCTCCATATGACCATATTTTTCGTCCTGCCTCCGCTTCCTGGGCCGCTGTTTCCTCCAGCATCTTCAATTCCTGCTGGATTAAAATGAAAAATTTTTGCTGTTCAATGCGATCCGAAACTCCCAGCTGGGGTCCCACTGATGCCAGTAATTCCAGTTCGAGGGGTTTTAATTCCGACTCCCTTTTAAGTGTTTTCAGGCCGCTCTGCCAGGCTTCATTACCAGTGACCCCTGATTTTTTTTCCAGTTGGGCAGCACATTCCTTAAAAAGTCCCGCCACTTCAACATCGGTAAAAATGCCTGTTCGTTTCATGGCGTGGGATAATGGTGTTTGCATATAGGTGATCTCCTTTTCCAGAAAACCCAGGGCAATGCGCAGATACTTTAACTGCCGCACACGTTTATCCGTCCGCCGCGCCCCCAGCAGGCCCCACATGCCGAAACCGGCAATAACCAGGCATATTCCCAATGTTTTGATCCCCATATCATGCCCACCTTATTATTTCTTCCACTGTGCCGGGACCTTGCCGTCGGGACAATACGATCCCCCTCTGAAACAATTTTTGTTCCAGCAAGTTTTTCATTACCGGACGCCGGCTTAATTCCTGCATATTGCCGGCATGGACTGAACTTATAACTGATACTCCGGCATTTATGCATTCCTGAATCGCCTCGGCGTCCTCTGTCCGCCCGATTTCATCAGCAATGATTACCTGGGGAGACAGGGAGCGCACCGCCATTATCATACCTAAGGCTTTGGGACAGGCATCCAGCACATCAGTACGGGGCCCGATATCCAGTTGAGGGATACCACGATAACAACCGGCAATCTCGGAGCGTTCGTCAACTACCACGACATTGCGCTGGCCAGAGAGGGAAATATTGCGGGTGATATCGCGTAAGAAGGTAGTTTTGCCGCAGCGGGGCGGTGAAATGATGAGAGTATTCATAATTTGTCCGCTTCCCGGAATCACATTTTTCAAAACTGGTTCGGCACAGTTTTTAATTTCTCGGGCTATGCGCAAACAAATTCCGGAAAAATCTTTAATAGTTCTGACTTGATTTCCTTCCATTACAACCTGTCCGGCCAATCCCGCCCGGTGTCCCCCTTTAACTGTTATGAACCCCCTTTTTATTTCTTCCTCAAAAGCATATAGTGAATTATCACTCAAAGAAGCAATGGTGCGATAAATATCTTCACCGGTTACCACATATGTATTCCTGAAATCTTGGGCTAATTTACCTTTAATATCTATGGCATAATCTGCCTCGCCAATTTTCATAACCAGCGGTTGTCCTGAACGCAAACGTATTTCCTCTAAAGAAGTGAACAAACTCTCATCCAAATGCATAATTATTTTCTTTATCGGCGGCGATAAATAAGGAATGATTTGCTGGTTCACCATTTCTTTATCCCCTGTCATTGGCTCACCCCCTGCCTTATTTATATATTGGATTGAAGTGTAAATTATTCCATCTAACCGTAACTGCAGTCGGATTTAAGCTGACAAATTGGCCGGGAGAATTTAAAAAGGGATAATCCTTTAGAACTATCCCTGACAGGTTTTCTTGTATGAATGTTTTTCAATTCTGCTTTTAGCTGTTGCCAAACTCTATTTCTTCAGGAAAATGAGTAAAATCATGATCAAAGGAGCCGTCATTGATAAAAATTATTTCATTACAGCTGGGGCAGGTGATTTCTAAACTGCCATCCTCATCATCATCTGTTGAGCAAACCTCGAAAAATATTTCTTTTCCGCAATTTTGACATTTCATTTCAATAAATTCTTTTTCCTTCCAGAAACCTTCTTCCCGATTGAAAAAATCTGCCTGAATACTTTCTGCATCTTCCTTGAAATCTTCCCATTCGCTTCTCATGTTTACCATGGTTGCAGCCATGTCGTCTAATACCGCTAAAATACCGGAAATTATCTTCCCCTGGGGACTGGCATCACTGATATTCAGCCCTGCACTTAAACCCTGTAAATAACTTATTTTCTCAGAAATATCGACGGACATAAAAAATCCTCCTTTTAGAAATAATCCAACCAAGAATATTATTTCTAAA
>Ga0209723_1004895_pt1 | contig 14355 bp, 15 predicted proteins | sample BiotimSIPDNA_2_FD_185750 | JGI IMG/M metagenome (GOLD analysis project Ga0209723, IMG submission 185750) | Anaerobic biogas reactor microbial communites from Washington, USA - Biogas_R2 time_0 SIP DNA (SPAdes) (version 2) | ecosystem: Engineered > Bioreactor > Anaerobic > Unclassified | place... | reverse complement strand
GCATTGATACATTGTACAGGAGGAGACTTTCTAAGCGGTTTCCAATTCCGGCACATCGGTTTCCACTAGACCGGAATGGTGGTTTCCTATCACCGGACAGGTGGTGTAAACTGCTCCGGAATACTCAAAAGTCAATTTCACGGTGGAGAAAGGAGATCTATTCACCATCCTGGGCCCTAACGGCTCAGGTAAATCCACCCTGCTCAACTGTATCGCCAACGTCTATAGCCTGAAGAGGGGCAAGATCATCCTCGACGGCCAGGATATCGACCGTCTGGCCCCTAACCAGATAGCCCAGAGGATTGCCTATCTGCCCCAAAGCTACCAAGTCGCTTATGGATTTTCGGTGCGGGAATTCATCGTCATGGGACGGGCGCCCCATCTGGGGATGTTCAGCAAACCTTCTCAGCAGGACTATCGACTGGCTGATGATACCATGGCCCTGATGAACCTGACCCATTTCGCCCACAAGGCGGTGACCCAGATCAGCGGGGGAGAGCGGCAGCTGGTGTCCATTGCCAGGGCCATCGTACAGCAACCCGAGCTTATACTTTTCGATGAGCCTACCTCGGCTCTTGATTATGGCAATCAACTGCGGGTGTTGAGGCTCATCAAACGTCTATCCGGTGAAGGTTATGCGGTTATCATGACCACCCACAATCCCGATCACCCCATATTGCTGGGGGGGCGCGCCGGGGTTTTGTCCCGGAACGGGCACATGGAGACCGGCCCGGTAGGAGAAATCCTGCAGCAGCAGCGCTTGAGCGAACTGTATGGCATCAAGATGCAGATCGTCTATGTCAACGAAATCGCCCGCTACGCTTGCGTACCGGAAAGCTTGTAGTTTTAGCCGGCTCACCAGGTCATACCGTTGGGCATAAATCCTGGCCGACAACATCGTGACTGTTCATTAAATGCATCGATAAGAAAGCTCACCTCAGCTGGCCTCACTCCTAATATTATGCCTGGTGATCATAAACCTGGTTCCTGATCTTACCGCCTTATATCCCGGTCATTATCCTTCCGGTCTCACTCAGATCATAATCACCCAAACCCTGGATATCAGCGCGGAACTGAGTCGAGCGCAGGATATCCATCATCGCCTGAAATTCGGGACGGTCCAACATTTCATTCTTGACCACCATCTCGTAGCGTTCTTTCTGCAGCGGGATGAAATCAATACCTCTTACCTGCAGAGAGGCTTTCTCGATTCCCAGCGCTGCATCGGCTTCACCTCTAGCTACTACGCTGGCCACTGCCAGATGGGATGATTCCTCCCGCTCGTAACCTTGGATTTGCTGACTGTCTATCTGCAGCTGCCTTAATTGCTCATCCAGCAGGATCCGGGTCCCACAACCGGTCTCCCGATTGCAGATACGGACATCAGGCCGGGCCAAATCGGTCCAGTCTTGGATCTGCTTGGGATTGCCGGCTTGTACGTAGAAGCCCTCCATGCGTTGGGCCAGGTGGATGATGGTCACCGGGATGCCCGGCAACAGGTAACGGACATAGGGCAAGTTGTAGCGACCGCTGTCTCCATCCCAAAGGTGGGTGGCAGCCATATCTGCCTGTCCCTGGTAGAGGGCAGACAGGCCGCTGAAACTGCCTACCTTATACCGAAACACCCGCAAGGGCTGCAGACGACGCTCCAGGTGCTGGGCTAGAATGTCCAGGATAATATCATGGCCGCAGATGATTATTTCGGCAGGGCTCGAGTCTGCCATTTTTTCGATGGGGCTGAACCGGGTCGGTACCGGGTCCATGCTGGCCGACAGCTGCCCCGTCCGGGTAAATTCGAAGGATTTGCCCTGCTGGCGGAATTGTTGGACATCGCGGGGGTCGATCCGCAGTTTGCGCCCAATCCGGTAGGCGGGTAACTCGCCCCTTTTTATCATCTCATAGACCGTGTTCTTGGTTATCTGCAACTGGCCGGCAACCTCTTCGGGGGTCAAAGATTTATCGTCCATGTATTTATCCTCCTAAAGTTCTTGACCATAATTCTAACATAGACTAGAATACTGTCATAATTTACTTGAGTTATTTTATTAACATTTATGTTATGTTATGTATTGTGGGAATCGACGTTGAAACCAGCCATATGTGTTTATGTACGGTATTATAATCTAGAGCCGGAGATTACCTACGGATAGGGGACAGATGGCTCAGGTTACTGCAATCAGAAGGGGGGACAGCACAGGTTCAACAAGATCAGATTAGGAGGGGAGATACATAGTGAAAAAGCAGTTAATGCTATGGGGATTGATCTTTTGTCTGCTGGTTTCTGCTGCCGGTTGCAGTAAAGAGGCCAGCCGGACTGATCAGCAGGCCCAACCAGTCAACCTGACGGTAGCCGCCGCGGCCAGTCTTACCGATGTGAGCAAAGAGTTATCCAAGGTCTACATGGCCGCACATCCCAACGTTACCATCACCTATAATTTTGCCGCTTCGGGGACTTTACAGAAACAGATCGAAGAGGGAGCTCCAGCCGACCTTTTTATCTCGGCCGCAAAAAGCCAAATGGATAACCTGGCTGCCAAACAGCTTATTATCGCTGCTTCCCGGCAAAACCTGCTGGGTAACGAACTGGTCCTGATCGGCCCTAAGGACAGCGGTCTCACTGGTTTTGACGGTTTGACCGGTGCCGCAATCGGTAAGATCGCCATCGGCACCCCGGAATCGGTGCCGGCTGGTCAATATGCCAAAGATACCCTGATCTCCATGGGACTGTGGGACAAGCTGCAATCCAAGCTGGTTCAGGCCAAGGATGTACGGGCGGTGCTCACCTACGTGGAGACCGGCAATGTAGATGCCGGCTTGGTTTACCGCACCGATGCCGCCACCAAGAGCACAGTCAAGATCGTGGCCGCCGCTCCGCCTGGCAGCAGCAAACCGATAGTATATCCGATGGCGATCCTGGCCAGCAGTAAACAACAGCCGGAAGCCCAGAAATTTGCTGATTTCCTGGCCAGCGAGGAAGCCATGCAGGTATTCGCCCGATACGGTTTCACCCAGCCGGCTCAGTAAAGCCATCGGCGTATGTATTGGCACATCGAGGACTGGTTTCCGGTAATCCTGTCTCTGCGGGTGGCTTGTCTGGTGGTAATCCTGGTGGCGGCCCTGGGGTTACCGTTAGCCCGGTTCATGGCTCGCCAGGATTTCCATGGTAAAGATGTCTGTGAGGCTTTCATCACCCTGCCCCTGGTCCTGCCCCCATCAGTCATAGGCTACGGATTGTTGGTATTGATAGGCAAGAACGGGATGATCGGCCAAGCACTGGCCAACCTGAATATCAACCTCATCTTCACCTGGTATGCGATAATCCTGGCTGCCACCGTGGTCGCCTTCCCGCTGTTCTACCAGACTGCCAAGGCGGCCTTCAGCAGTGTCAACGTCGATTATGAAAAAGCGGCCCGCACCCTGGGCGCAAGCGAATGGCGAATCTTTTTCACGGTGACTTTGCCCCTGGCCTGGCCTGGGGTGATGGCCGGCCTGGTGCTGGCTTTTGCGCGGGCATTGGGCGAATTCGGGGCCACTCTGATGGTGGCCGGCAATATACCCGGCCAGACCCAGACTATTCCAGTGGCCATCTATTATGCGGTGGACCGGGGCGATGATGTGACCGCCCGCACCTTGGTGTTGATAATCACCCTGTTCAGCTTCGCCGTTATCTGGGGAGTCAACCATTGGCGTAAAACTATTTAGAAACAGGTGTTATGAATGAACATGCTTGATGTCCGCTTTCAGAAAGATCTTTGGCATTTCGAGCTAGACATTGCCATTCGATTGAACAACCAGATCCTGGTGCTGTGGGGACCATCAGGCTGCGGAAAGACCACCATCCTAAACCTTCTGTCCGGGCTTCTGCGGCCGGATGAAGGCAGTATCAGACTCAATGACCGGGTCCTCTTTTCATCTATGGACCGTATTGACATCGCCACCCGCGACCGTCATATCGGTTATGTGTTTCAAGATTATGCTCTTTTTCCGCATAAGACGGTACTGGAGAATATCCGTTACGGAATCGGTCGTTGGTCATCAGAACAGCTGGCCACCAACCACGATCCCGAGCCTTTGCTGGAATCTTTCGGATTAAAACATCTGGTCCATCGTTATCCCAGTCAGTTGTCGGGCGGAGAGCAACAACGGACTGCCATCGCCCGGGCCTTGGTGGTGAATCCCCAATTGCTGCTGCTGGATGAGCCTTTCAGCGCTCTCGACCACGACAACAAGGTGAACTTGCGCCATGTGATCAAGGATTTGCACCAGCGGTGGCAGATACCCTTCATAATTGTAACCCACGACCGGGAAGATGCGGCTTTCCTGGCTGATGATGTGGTGGAAATAGAAAGAGGCCGCATCAAGCCGGGTAGTGCCAGTCAGGACGGCAAAGTGCACCATTTGATTCAGCGCCGAGGATTGTCATTGAACCTGGGCTCGCCCAGAGGCTGAAGACCAGTGGTTCTAAGCAGTCTGACAGTGGAGCTTAACGCTGCCGATGTTTTGAACGGACACCAGCCCTATTGACCCTAACTCATCCATACGGTCAGATACTGGCTGTGTGATTACCGTCGGCCCGACTGCCGGGAATGAGTATTTTGCTGCGGCCAGCAATTCGCTGGTCGGCCCGGAAGCACCGCCATGTCCATGGCCCTGCAGTTCAAGTCTATGGATTCTACCGAGGGAGATGTTCCCCTCGTCGCTCTTGAACGAAGGCGGTTTACAACTTGGCCGGCCTATGGTATTTTATATACGGTAAATGAGACCATGAAGGTCTTGAATCGCCGTCGAGGTTACATATTTCACCAGAACGCAACTGAAGACAGATGGCATAATCGACCCATGAAGGGCAGTCGGACGAACCTTCCTGGGTCGTTTCATTTTGTAAAGGAGTCGATATTATGCACATGGCGGATGCTCTGGTTTCACCGTTGGTAGGAGCATTCCTGTAATCCCTTAGCACGATCTTTGAAAAAAGAGACGCCAATCCCTACAATGAAATTGTGCTGAAACCCGCAAAAGTAAGGCACAAAATCAGAGTTGAGGAGGCGTCCCTATATGAAAAGTACACAAAACCAGAAGATTTCGCAAATCAAATTTTCGACCCTGGTGGTAGGTATCGATGTGGCCAAGGAGACCCACTACGCCAGAGCCTTTGATTTCAGAGGCATGGAGCTGGCCAAGCTGCTTAGATTCAGCAACACTGCCGAAGGCTATCAAAAGCTGGAAGAGTGGACGCAAGAAATTTGCCGGCAGCGACAAAAGACGGACATTATCGTAGGCTTCGAGCCCACCGGACATTACTGGTTCACGCTGGGAGATCATCTTAAGTCCCACGGCCACCGACTGGCGATAGTCAACCCGTTTCATGTAAAAAGGAGCAAAGAACTGGATGACAACAGCCCCAGCAAGAGTGACAGCAAAGACCCCAAGACCATCGCCATGCTGGTTAAGGATGGCCGTTACCGTGAAGTATACATTCCCGAGGGCTTGTATCAGGAAATGCGGGTAGTGGTGGCCGAAAGGGATCGGCTGGTGCAACGACTGATAACCATCAACAACAATGTGAGCCGGTGGATTGATATCCACTTTCCGGAATATCCAACCGTCTTCAAGGACTGGCGAGGCCAGGCCGGGTTTTTAACCCTGCGGCACTTTCCGACCCCGGAGAAGATCGCATCAGCCGGAGCAGAGAAGATAGAGGCAATCTGGAAAAGATACATGAGACGCACAGCCGGACTCAAGCGAGCCCAACAGCTGGTTGAGGCAGCCCAGTCCAGCATCGGCAGACAAACCGGTCTGGTGGCGGCAGAAGCCGGCCTGCAGAACCTGCTCACTGAATATGAGTTGTACCGTCAGCAATACGCAGACTTGGAGCAGCTCATGCTGGATCTCCTACAGCAGGTCCCTAACGGAGAGAAACTGCTGGCTATCAAAGGAGTAGGCCTGGTAACAGCGGCAACCTTTGTCGGGGAAGTAGGCGACATCAGCCGATTTCAGGACCCCCGTCAGATCCAGAAGCTAGCGGGATTAAACCTGGTAGAAAACAGCTCCGGTAAGCACCAAGGCAAGACCAGGATAAGTCACCGGGGCAGAAAACGCTTAAGGCACGGCCTGTTTATGGCCATGATAACCATACTGGCCAAGAATCAGGAATTTCGGATGCTGCACCAGAAGAACCTGACCCGAGAGAAGAACCCTCTAACCAAAATGCAATCGATAATCGCGCTGTGTGGCAAACTGATCCGGGTATTCTATGGACTGTTAAGAACCGGAACCGACTACAGTGCCGAGAAGATGCTGGGCGACATTGAACGGGGGATGAAAACAGCCGCGTAAACTGAGCAGATCATTTCGGTTCAGAGTTGCCTAAGCCGCAGTAGCTCACGAGAACCAAGCAACCAATATGAGAAGCCACAGAAAATGAAAAGCCGGGACAGTCAGGTTGAATCATTCCCTCAGGGCGTTGACCCAGCTTAGGAGCATTACTGACGTTCCACCTCTTGGCTAGGCAGGACGAAGGAATTTAGGGCTTTAGACCCAGGAAGACATGGGAGGTTTGCTGCCAGGAGTTGATGTGGAATCCCAACGGCAAGAAATATGGGAGAACCGCGGTCTGTTGGGCCACGCTCATCAACACCTAAAATTGCAGAAGATGCACTAATCAAGAGGAGTTAGCTTCATTAATGAAATTGAGATACTGTGAAAACAAGAGTAATTGCAAGAAAATCAAAGTTTATTAAGGGAGGAAGGAAATGAATAATGGTGAAAAAGACACGAGAGTACAGGTGCCCACTCAAGCATGGGTAACTGCGTTCGCAATCATGAATATTGATGAGACCTTGCAAAACACACCCAATATTTCTTTAAGAGAATACATTGACATACAAAAAGAAAAAACAAATGTCTGGAGGAATAATCCTGATATATCGATCTATAATGACAGCTTTTTGTTTATGATGGCGTACGCGTTTCTTGTTGTACCAAAGGAGTCAATAGCGAGATTAAATTTGAATATATCCTGTAGTAGCATAGACATAATTTTACAGAAGATGACCATTAGGAAAAACAAAAAACAACATGATCTTGGCGAAAGCGAAAACATTATTAGGCATATTAGAAATTCTATATCTCATGCAGATTTTAATATAGATGACGAACGCAACATAACATTTATTGACCAGCACCAGGGAGAAGTTACTTTTAATGGAGAAATGGGAATAAATGAGTTCAAGTCCCTGATAGCCGAATACTTTAATATATTTTATAAATGCTATCACCAGAAATATATTGCCGGCAAAGCATAGTCTTGGATAGTACCAGGGAAACCTCTGCCCATATCAGGTCAATGCATTTTCAATGGACAAGCTGAATGGTCTCTTCCGCAATGTGCCCAAACAAAATAGAATGCTTATGGATGTCAAGGGATTACTAGACCGCCGGGAAAATGAAGCTGCGGGATATAGGTATTGGCGGTTGTGAGTTCTGCAGCATGCCGGAGGTTTGAATGGGTCCAATAGCTTTGTTTGACAAATCTTTTCTTCAAGCTCTAAACATAGATGAATCGGTTTGGCTAAATCACTATTTTATGTGTATTATTGGAGATTCGCTTGTCCAAATAGGGGAAGAAAAAATGAAGCGTCTGTGGTTGAAAAGATACTCGGTTAAGGGGCTTAATGGTTACAAACGATTTTTACGTATAGTGAAGTATAATGCCCGATAGCTGAAAAGGATTACCCAATTACTATGAATGATATCGTAAAAGTTGACCACTTCGGGTCCATTTGATACTGAATTAGTTTACCACCCATAATCAGTCTTCCCGTAAAATGTAACCAATTTTACCGGGAGGACGTGAAGGGTGTGATTATCGAAATGGACATGTACTCCGAGATACGAATCCGCTATTCTAACGGCGAATCTATACGCTCCATTGCGGCCAGACTAGGAGTTGCCCGACAGACCGTTAAGAAATACTGCGAAGGAGCTACCCATCCCCAGGTTCGCAAAGTATATCAACGGGACGCGGAAGTCGTAACGGATTCAGTCAGACAATTCATCCTGAGATGATTTAAAGAAGATGAGGATGAAAATCTGCGCAAGCAGAAACATACTGCCAAAAGGATATATGACCGCCTAATTAATGAATCCGGTTTCAGGGGGTCCTACTCGACCATCCGCCAGGCAGTCCGTGATCTTAAAGCAGTCCAGGCAGTTCCGCCCCAGAGTTGCGTGCCCCTATCATATGCTCCCGGTGAAGCTGTGCAGATTGACTGGGGTGAAGCTACCGTCTACCTGAATGGTCAGAAGACCAAAGTATATCTCTTCTGCGGACGGCTGTGCTACAGCTGCGATATATTTGTTCAAGTTTACCGGTCCGCCAACGGCGAAGCATTTCTGGAAGCTCAGCAGCTAATGTTCGACTTCTTCGGTGGCGTCCCCAGACGCGTGATCTTTGACAATGCCAGGGTAGCCGTTAAAGAAGGTTTCGGTATCTATGCCAAACCGCAGGACAGATACCTGGCCTTCAGTGCTCACTATGCCTTTGCCACTGACTTCTGTAACCCGGCCAGGGGCAATGAGAAAGGCCTGGTCGAAAACCTGGTGGGCTATGCCAGAAGAAACTTCATGGTGCCCGTACCCAGAGTGGCTAATATCGAAGAACTTAACCTTAAACTCTGGAATGACTGTTTGGCCTACCGGCAAAATCACAAAGTGGAAAATCGCCAACATCCGGTAATGTACCTTTACCAGGAAGAACAGATTTTGCTTAGCTCTATTCCGGTTTACCGCTATGATACCAGTAAGACTGTTATGGCCAAGGTAGGTGACTTTTCCACGGTGCGCTTCGAGAAGAACAATTACTCGGTGCCCACCAGGTACCTGCGTAAAGAGGTCACCGTTAAAGGCTATGCCAACTCCATCAGCATCCTGCATGATAATCAGGTCATAGCCAAATATCCTCGGATTTACGGACATGGCCGAACCCAGTACCGTCTGGAGCACTACCTGGACCTGCTGGAACGCAAACCTAGATCGGTTTTCCAGGCCAAGCCGGTTAAGGAAAGCGTCACCCGCGAACTGTTGGAATGGGGCCGACAGCTTCCCGGAGGCAACCAGGAGATGGTCAAACTCCTTAGGTTATGTGTTGATTACGGCGAGCAACGTATCCTGGCCCTAAAGGATTCCCTGCCCCAAGGGATAGTCCCTACCGTGGATGTGATCAGGAGTTGTCTCCATGAAGTTCTTCCGGTCCAGGCCATTTGGAACAAACAAGATATTGCCATCACCCCCACCGACTTGAGTAAATATGATGAGAGGTATGGGGTAGCATAGCAATGAATTTAACAGCCCAGACGATAGAACTATATGCCAAACAATTACGCACTCCGGCCTTCAACCACTACGAGGATATTATACGGCAGCTGGGTCCGGATAAGGGTTACGAGGATTTCCTGATCGCGCTTATGAAAATGGAACTGGACTCCCGCCTGGAGAGCAGCCAGCGGCGCAAGATCCGGGCAGCCGGGTTCCCATACATCAAGACTATGGATGAACTCGATTGCAGCCGCTTTGAACATCTGAATGAGGCATTCATCCGGGAGCTGGCCAGCTGTGATTTTGTCAGCAAACGCCAAAACGTCGTAATGATTGGCAATCCGGGCACCGGAAAAACTCATTTATCCATTGCCTTAGGTATCAAGGCCTGTATGCAGGGTATGAACGTAAAATTCTACACGGCTGCCAACCTCTCTAATGAGTTGATCGAGGCCCAGGATTACAAGAAACTGCTCAAACTGGAAAAACAAATCGCCAAGGCTGAGCTGCTGATCATCGATGAACTGAGTTACCTAACCTTTAATCGCCATCAGTCCGAGTTGCTGTTCAAAGTCATTGCCGATCGATCGGAACGGCAGAGTGTTGTAGTATCAACCAATCTCAAATTCTCGGGCTGGATAACCATGTTTGAAAACACCACTATGGTGACGGCCTTGATCGATCGGCTGACTTTTAGGTCCCATGTTTTGAACATGAATTCGGAGCGTCCCTATCGCGCTGAACAGGAAATCCTGACCTAGACCTGGCAACTACCTTGGGGAGATACTCGCAGTAATGTATTTCCTATTTTTAAGCCCCAAGTGGTAAACTTTTTCAGCATCACTAGTGGTAAAGTTATTGGGTGTCATTGGTGGCAAACAAATTCGGTGTCACGTGGTAAACTAATTCATTGACATTCAGAATCCGAGAGGCCTGAGCAACAGGGAAAAAACCCAGGTGATCGGCGCGTTAAAGACTACCTACTCGATAACCAGACTGATGAAGAAGATAGGGATTGCTCGCTCTAGTTACTATTTGTCTTCGGTATCATAAAAGTTGACCACCCCAAACACACTTTCCTGTATCTTATGAATTGTGAGGAAACATAGGATACGGGAGGGAAAGGAATGATTGGGATGGTTAGTAAAGAGTATATCAGGAAACAGCATTATGTTGAAGGGACACCGATTAGACAGATAGCGCGGGACACTGGACATTCCCGGCAATACATACGCAAAGTAATCAATGAAGCGGTGCCCACTATCCCGAAGTACAAATTGCGCCAGGCTAAGAAACGACCGGTGATGGATCCCTTTAAAGATATAATCACCGAGTGGATTATTCATGATCAAACCAATCCCCGCAAACAGCGTCATAATGCGGCCAGGATATATGAGAGATTATGCGAGGAATACGGGTTTAAGGGAAATGATTCTACTGTTCGGCATTACGTCAGGGATTTGAAGATCCAACTGGGATTGGATAAACAAGAAGTTTTCATCCCCTTGGAATATGAACTGGGCAGCCATGCCCAATGCGACTGGGCAGAGGCTGAAGTAATCCTGAAGGGTCAGCGGCAGAAGATATATCTCTTCATTCTCAAACTGTCTGGCAGTCGGGATCCATTCATGATGGCATTCCGCTCCGCCAAACAAGAGGCATTTTTCGAAGGCCACAGAAATGCCTTCGAGTATTTTGGCGGGGTGCAAGATCAGTTGGTGGCGGTTCATCCCAGGTGCTACGAGCGCGGCCAGGACATACTGGAGCTCAATCACTACCTGGATGTCCTGGAGCGTAAACCCTTACCTCATCAACATAACCTTTGATATGTAATCTGCACCGGGCATAACGTCCGGGAACCGAGTAGCGGTTGCATTCGAAACGCACCGTGCTCTCTTTAGACCCAGATCGCTCCTCCCAACCTGAGCTGTTTTGACCAGCTGTTAGGGGGAGGGGCAGCCTAATGGACAAAGAGACCAAACTTAGGGAATATTGCCGAAGACTACGGTTGCCAGCTATTGCCCAGAACTATCAGGAGCTGGCCTTGCAGGCGCAGAGCGATCATTTAAGCCACGAAGAATATCTGTTGAATCTCCTGGAAAGAGAGAGCAGCCACCAGGATGAGAGTCAGGTCAGAAGGCTGATCAATGCAGCTGGTTTTCCCTTGAAGAAGACTCTACTGAATCATGGATTGATGAAGCAAACGAGGCCTACGATTTGCCGCATGCTTTCCGTATAGCTAAGTGAGCGCAATACATATCGTGACTAAGAAGATTGAGATTATTGGGAGGATAACCGGGAGAAGGAGAGAATATTTGGTAATAATGTAAATAACCTTTGCGTAGTTGTATTGTTGTTTTCTCTAATTCCATTATTGAAAATGCCGACCCCGATGTGACTAAAGACTTGCTGCGTAGACTGGACGAAGTCTAAGGCAGAGGTAATGGAATAGTGATAGAAGAACAACCAAAACAGGGCTAACTGGAACACAATATTTGACAGCAATAAAGAAAGAGGTTAGTTCTTTTCATGCGGACTTGCGTCTCGTCATTAAAGAATCTACCTCTTTGTATCAAAATTATAATTTTGTTCAATTATTTTACCCTAAAGTTGCTATTTAATCAAACAATTTTGCAGAAAGGGTATAGGACTGATATGTTACCTGGTTGCAATAACAATAAACTCCTAAGTAAAAGGGTGAATCCAGAGTTAGTATTCCTTTATCAAAGATGGCAGGAATTGCTGGAAACTCGCACCTTAGATATGTATCAATACAATATACTGAATGCATTTTTAGCTTGTATAGAATTACAAGATGTAATTGACAAAACTCTAAACGGATTGCTCTCTGCCCGGCAGAATGTGGTTGATGTAATGAATGAAGCATTAGAGATTATGAAATCTGATGACATACTGAAAAAATATGATAATTCAACATGGATAACATTGATGAGAATCTTATCGTCTCAGATTGGGAAAAAGGGAAAAGATGAACAGGAAAGTGATTTCAAAGTAAGTCTGTTCCGTTTGAAACATCAATTGTCAAGACCATGCAGTATTCTAAAAGGTGAATATACCAAATACATTGTTGATGAATTAAAAGAGGACATAAGACAGCAAAATAAACATCAAATGGATCGACATTTATCAGTTCTAATCAGCCAATGTATTCACCAGGGATGGTCAACCAAAGGTTTATTTAATCTATCATTCAAACTTGAGGGGGATTGTACTTTAGATTCAAAATTACAACGGTTTTTCACACCAATCTTATCCCCAGCCACCAATTGCTTTGAGATATATCATAGTATCAGGATTACAACACGGCCAGGACTAAGTTCAACCGCGGTTAAGCTGACGATTCAAAGCTTAGGCATTGACTTAAAAAAAGGAGTCGAAATAATCACGTCAGATAGTGAAAGACAGGGGTTGTACAACTTATTAGATCCAGACAAGTATTATGCAATCATTATTGGAAATACGTTTGATATCCATACAGCAGTGCTATCGGCTATAAATACTTTGCAAAGCAAGCTCAGTATAGCAACTTTTTATAATACGATAGACCCATTTATAGCAAGTTCCCCCAATATTATTGCATATGATACGGCAACAAACCGCGGCCTTTCTTTGAAGATTACTGACATATTCAAAACCTATGACTATGTAGACACCGCAAATAATGTATTCGAATCAACTAAAAATTTATTCAATGATGATAATCATAACGACACGATGTCCAGACTGAGTTCTGCCTTCTTATATACGAATTTAAGCAGGTCGTCACCTTTCCAGGAGACCAAATTCATTACATTGTGGATTGCTCTAGAATCAATAATGAGAACTGGACAATATTCGGATATTATATCTCATGTTAAAAAGGTGTTGCCTTCAGCTCTATGTGTCCGATATTTCTATAAGTTGATGAGAAATTTTGCAGAGGATTGCATTAGATGTGGTATCGAGCGGTTGGATTCGCCACTAGATATAAATCTGAAGCATGCTAACAAAGAAGAGGTAGTCACGAGCCTGATTTCCGTTTTTAGAGAACAAAGCAAGTTTGATTTACTGTATCAACAGTGTACAAGAAATGAGTTGCTTTGTTATCGATGCCAGGAACTTAAGGAAATCTTCTGTGATTGCAACGTAATGAAGCAAAAGCTTGATCATTACAAGACGAAGGTTCAGTGGCACATTCAACGACTTTATAGAATCCGAAATGAGATTACTCACTCAGCTTTCCACAATGACCGTTCTCTTGTTATTTATATAGAACACATGTATACATACCTGTCTCAATTGATTTCGGAAATTGTTTTTTACCTGGCCCACAAAGAGGCCAAGTCAATTGAAGATGCGTATGCTTGTTTAGAGCATAACTATTTAACCTTCATGGATATCATTGATCCCAAGCACCAAACTGTACCTACCATAAATGAAGTAGTCCCAAAAGGGGTCATCGATATCATATAAAAATACTGAAGAGGGATTCTTTTTTTGAATAACTGTCGAAACAATTTACGCTGCCATCAATGTAAACGTCAAAAACTTCACACATATGGAGGAGGCTGTGGAGATCAGAGCAGGTAATTATTTGTGATTGGAAAGATTTGGTTTGATCCAAATCAAAATGTTGTCAAGGAACCCGTCCCCGTGACATGCGCGTGATTGTTGCAGCTAGCTTTCCTCAAGTAGTTGTTGTCTCAGTATGTTTCTTCCTTGAAGATGTATGGGAGCAACTTGGAGACATCCGTGTTAGGAGGAGTAAAAAATGAAATGCATTTATTGCAATCAGACAATGAATCAGATAATAACCGCTACCTGTGCAAAGTGGGGAACCTACGAGATCAAGATTGATGGTATTCCGGCATATGAATGCCCAGAATGTGGTCAAAAGCTGTTTTCTTCGGAAATGATTATTCCAGTTGGACGGAGCCATAGTTCCGGAGAGTGGTGAGCCACCCTTCCGGAACCTTAGAGCCACCGTTCCGGATTTCTAAGCCATTGGTCTTAAATAGATCTTTTTATGCCGTATTTTTC
>Ga0209723_1004893_pt1 | contig 14355 bp, 16 predicted proteins | sample BiotimSIPDNA_2_FD_185750 | JGI IMG/M metagenome (GOLD analysis project Ga0209723, IMG submission 185750) | Anaerobic biogas reactor microbial communites from Washington, USA - Biogas_R2 time_0 SIP DNA (SPAdes) (version 2) | ecosystem: Engineered > Bioreactor > Anaerobic > Unclassified | place... | reverse complement strand
CGCTTGAAAAAGGCGAACGCCAGATGATTTACTCCATCTTTCATTTTGGAGACACCTTGGCCCGCGAAATAATGATTCCGCGCATTGACCTTTTGGCCTTGGATATCAATTCGACCATTGGCGAAGCCCGCAAAGCCTTTATTGATGCAGGACACTCCCGTGTACCTATCTTTGAAGAGACCATTGACAACGTGGTTGGCTTGTTATATGCCAAAGACCTGCTGGGCAATTTAAGTGATGATGACACCATTGCCTCCCAAAGACAGTTACTGCGCACGGCTTATTTTGTTCCGGAAGCAAAAAAGGTGGATGAGTTGCTGGCTGAAATGCAGTCCCGCGGGGTGCATATGACCCTGGTGGTGGATGAATATGGCGGTGTAGCTGGTGTGGTAACCCTTGAGGATATCGTTGAAGAGATCGTCGGGGAGATCCGCGATGAATATGATGAGATTGAAGAGCAGCTATTCCAGCAGCTTGGGCCTTATGAATACACATTCTTAGGGCGCATCAGCCTCGATGATTTGAACGAAGAAACCGGCTTGCACCTTGCCACCGAAAATGCAGATACCCTGGGTGGTTTCATGTATGGCGAAATGGGGCATGTGCCTGCGGTAGGTGAGAAAGTGCAGACTGAAGGGGCAATTTTTACCGTGCAGGAAGTCGTCGGTCGGCGTATCTTAAAAGTCCATGCGCTACTCACCCAACCCGAAGGCTCTGAAAAGGAGGAACACCATGCTAACCGAGGCGATTAAAAAAGAACTGGTATCGCAGGCCATCGAAGCCCAAAAAAGCGCTTATGTGCCCTATTCACACTACCAGGTCGGTGCGGCTCTACTAACAAGCGATGGCAAGATTGTCCAGGGCAGTAATATTGAAAACGCTGTCTACCCCCTAACGCTCTGTGCTGAGCGTGTGGCTGTTTTCAAGGCTGTGTCGGAAGGCGAGCGCCAATTTGAAGCAATTGCTGTGGTCACCCGCAATGGGGGTACGCCTTGTGGTTCATGCCGGCAGGTTTTGCGGGAGTTTGCCAAAGATATCTTGGTATTAATTGCTGATGAGGAAGGCGTTTTACATCAAGAAGTAACGCTTGAGCAGCTGCTGCCGTATTCCTTTGGGCCGGAAGACCTGGCAGAGTGATTCTCTCAATAAATTACCTTTTCATAAATCCTTAAATGTCACCCAAAGAAGCCCGTTCGTTTCATGCGCAAGCCATTGTGTTGCGGCATATGGAATTTGGCGAGGCTGACCGTATCCTGACTCTCTTCACCTTGGAAAAGGGTAAAATCAAGGCTATTGCCAAAGGGGTGCGCAAAATCAAATCCCGCAAAGCAGGTCACCTTGAGCCATTTTCCCTGGTAAATTTGTTTCTTGCCCAGGGTCGCGACCTGGCCATCATCACCCAGGCGGAAACTCAAAATGCCTTCATCAAGATTAAAGAGGACCTCACCCTCACAAGCTATGCGGCTTATATGGTGGAATTGCTCGAACGCTTCACTTACGAAGAGGGTGAGAACCGAGCCTTGTTCAAGCTCATTATCGATTCATTTATGCGTTTAGAGCACTCGCCTAACCCCACCACGGTTGTACATTACTACGAAATCCGCCTGATGGACCTGCTTGGCTACCGGCCAGATTTGATAAACTGCGCCAGTTGTTCCAAGCTGATCCAACCAGAAGACCAATACTTCTCTGCCCAAGCTGGCGGTGCGCTTTGCCCTGATTGTGGCCGGCAGGCACTGAATGCTTGGCCTGTTTCTATGCCTACCTTGAAATATTTTCGTCATTTTCAGCGTTCTAAATACGCCCAGGTAAAGGACTTACAGGTTCCTCCAGAAGCAGAAGCCGAACTCAAGCTGTTGATCGAACGCTACCTGACCTTCCTGCTGGAACATAAACTCAACACGCCGCAGTTTATGCGAGATATTGCCCGAGTTGATTAAAACGCGAAGCTAATTGCCAACTTACATTAAAGAACTGGGGGAGTGGATTTATTGGGTATAATCTATCCATTCATAAAAACAAAAATTGTGAATTATTATAAAACTCATCTGGAGACTTATCAGATATGACTGATGCGTTAGATTTTCAATCGATAATATTTACCTTACAAACTTACTGGGCGGAGCAGGGCTGCCTGGTCTGGCAGCCTTATTACGCGCAAGTTGGTGCTGGCACCATGAACCCGGCTACCTTTTTGCGTGTTTTAGGCCCAGAGCCCTGGCGGGTGGCTTATGTGGAGCCTTCTGTCCGCCCTGATGATGGGCGCTATGGCATCAACCCAAACCGCATGCAGCAGCATTATCAATTCCAGGTGATCCTAAAACCGGACCCTGGCAATCCCCAAGAACTTTACTTGAAATCGCTGGAAGCCTTGGGAATAGACCCACACCAACATGATATCCGTTTCGTCGAGGATAACTGGGAATCGCCCGCCTTAGGTGCTTGGGGGCTAGGCTGGGAGGTCTGGTTAGACGGGCAGGAAATTACCCAGTTTACCTATTTTCAACAAGCCGGCGGCAAACCCCTGGATGTTGTTTCGGTAGAAATCACTTATGGTTTGGAACGTATTGCCATGGCGCTGCAGAAAGTTAATAATTTTAAGGCGATCCAGTGGAATCCTGAACGCACGTATGGCGATGTTAACCTAGTTGCCGAGCGTGAACACTCCACCTATTATTTCGAGGTGGCTGATGTGGCTCGCCTGCGCGAGATGTTTGCCCTCTTCGAAGGCGAAGCCCTGCAGGCTTTGGCTAAAGGCTTGGTGCTGCCTGCATACGATTACATCATCAAATGCTCTCATACATTCAACGTCCTGGATACACGCGGCGCCGTGGGCGTCACTGAGCGCCAGGCTTTATTTGCCAAAATGCGCGATCTTTCCCGCAAAGTAGCTGAAGCCTACCTAGCCCAGCGCCAGGAAATGCAGCATCCCTGGCTACAGGAACATGATTCAGAACAGCCTGTAAAACCCCCTTCTAAGTTGATGGGCTTACCACCCAAAGCGCCTTTCCTGCTTGAAATTGGCACAGAGGAATTGCCCGCCGCCGATTTGCGTTCTGCCTTGGATCAATTGCATACCCTCACAACCACGCTCCTGGACGCTGCCCGTTTGGAGCATTCTGAGGTAAAAGTATGGGGCACCCCGCGCCGCTTGGCTGTTATTGTTGAGGAATTACAGACTCACCAGGCAGCCTTGCAAACAGTGGTAAAGGGTCCGCCGGCAGAGCGTGCCTTTGACTCAGAAGGGAAGCCTACTAAAGCCGCTGAAGGCTTTGCCCGCAGCAAGGGTCTTACAGTAGAGCAGCTGATTGTCAAAGAGCTGGATGGCGGTCGTTACGTGGTTGCTGAAGTTTTAGAAGCGGGCAGGCGGGCAGAAGAGGTGCTGTCCGAAGCCTTACCCGGCTTAATAACCGGCCTAAAGTTCAATAAAACCATGCGCTGGAATGAGAGTGGGGTTACTTTCTCGCGCCCAGTACGCTGGCTGCTGGCCTTACTCAGCACCAACCCGGTCTCCTTCGAATATGCCGGCTTGAGCAGCAGCTATAAGACCAAGGGTTTGCGGCACGCAGAACATCCAATCGAACCCATTGACGACTTAAATGCTTATCTCGACTTCATGAGCACCCAGGGTATAATTTTGGACCCTGAAGCACGAAAACAGAGCATCCTGCAGCAAGCTACGGCTTTGGCTGAAAGCATCGGTGGTCACTTGAAGGATGACGCGGCTCTATTAGAAGAAGTGACCCAACTGGTGGAACGTCCAACCGCCCTGCTGGGCAATTTTGATGCGAAATTCCTTGAGTCACTCCCTTCAGAAGTACTGATTGCTGTGATGAAGAAGCATCAGCGCTACTTCCCCGTCTTTGATGCCGAAGGCAAATTAATGCCCTACTTTATTATCGTACGCAATGGTGATGCTGCGCATGCTGAACTGGTGGTTGAGGGAAACCTGCAGGTAATTTTAGCCCGCTTTGTTGATGCCGAATTTTTCATTAAAGAGGACATGACAAAAAGCCTGGCAGAATTTTTACCTGCTTTAGACCTGCTAACCTTCCAAAAACAATTAGGTTCGATGCTCGATAAAACCCACCGGATAGAAGCCCTTACCCGCATCCTGGCTGACAAATTAGCCCTGGATGAGCAGGATCAGGCAACCGCGGCAAGCGCGGCCAAGCTTTGCAAGGCAGACCTTGCCAGCAGCATGGTCGTAGAAATGACCTCCCTGCAGGGGGTCATGGGGCAGTATTACGCATTGGCGTCTGGTGAAAACCAAGCTGTTGCTGAGGCCATTTTTGAGCATTACCAGCCCCGCAATGCAGATGACGAAGCCCCTAAAACTAAGGCCGGTTTAGTGATTGGCATTGCTGACCGCTTGGATAGCCTGGCTGGGCTGTTCTCGGTTGGCTTAGCCCCCACCGGCACCAAAGACCCCTTTGCCCAACGCCGGGCTGCCTTGGGCTTGGTGCAAAACCTGATGGCATGGGACCAGGACTTCAACCTGGCTTGGGGATTGAGGCAGGCCGCCGAAAAACTGCCCACAACAATCACAGATGAGACTTTACAGGATTGTTTGGCTTTTATAACCGGGCGGCTGCGCGGCTTGCTCATAGAGCAGGGTCACCGCTATGATGTGGTCGATGCCGTACTGGCAGTGCAGGGCGCAAACCCTGCTGGTGCCAAGCGTAACATTGCAGCACTGGAAAAGTGGGTAGCGCGCCCAGACTGGTCTGAAATTTTACCTGCCTACAGCCGTTGCGTCCGCATTACGCGTGACCTTGCTGAAACTTATCCTGTGAACCCAACCTTATTCCAGGAAGCCGAAGAATTTGACCTTTACCAAGCCCTGCTTAACGCGGAAAAGACACTTGGCACGCAAGAAGATATCAACGCTGCCTTGGCTGAAATTTTGGTCCTCATCCAACCCATTAACACCTTTTTTGATAAGGTCTTGGTGATGGTCGAAGACGAGGCCCTGCGCCACTCGCGTCTTGGCATGCTGCAGCTTATCGCCAACCTAGTCAAGACAGCCGCGGATCTATCTTACTTGGAAGGATTTTAGTTTATTCGACCGATGGAAAAAGATGCCTTAGATCACCTCATGCAGCAGCTCTTTCACAGCATTCCCAGCGCTAGGCTGAGCGATCCGCGTCACGAGGCGCTGCGCAATGAGCTGGAGCGGGTTATTGGTACCCTTGAACCCTTAGAAGCCATCCTGCTGCGACTGAGATACGGTTTATTAGGAGGTTCAGCCTTATCCATAGCGGAATTGGCATTTGGGATGAACCTGGGCGTAGAAAAGGTTCAAGACCTGGAAGCAAGCGCACTGCAAAAACTGCGCGAGCGCTGCTCAACCCGCAAAATTACGCGTTATCTAGGTACGCCTACAGAACAGGCACAGTAAACCCAGGCGAAGTTAAGCTAAAAAAGACTATAAAAACACATTGGTATGGTAACCACATGACAGAAAAAGAAAGAATGCTTGCAGGCAGGCTTTACATTGCACAGGGTGAAGAATTAGCACGTGAAAGTAAGAGAGCTAAGCGGCTCACCCGCCAATTCAATCTCACATCTGAAGAGGAATTAGGCAAAAGGCTTGAAATATTACGAGACCTGCTGGGCAGTGCCGGGAATAACATTTATATCGAACCGCCCTTCCGCTGTGACTACGGCAGCCATATTTACATCGGCGACAATTTCTATGCCAATTATGACTGCATCATCATCGACGTGTGTGATGTAAAGATTGGGATGAATGTATTCTTTGGGCCGAGGGTTTGCCTTTACACAGCTGGCCACCCACTTGACGCCGAGGTGCGCAACACCTTGCTGGAGTTTGGCAAACCGATTACCATTGGGGATAGTGTCTGGATTGGCGGCAATACCGTTGTTAACCCAGGCGTAACAATTGGTAGCCAGGTGGTCATCGGTTCTGGCTCAGTTGTGACCAAAGATATCCCTGCTGGCGTTATTGCCGTCGGCAACCCCTGCCGTGTCTTGCGTGAAATCAATGATGCAGACCGTGCCTATTGGCAGAAATTGCAGCTTGAATATCACGCTGAATTAATGTAAAGTAGTATTAATAAATAATTTTCTCACTGTATAACAGAGACTGTTTAGTAAAAGGATCAGATCATGAAAGCATTAGTTATCTACGATTCGTTTTTTGGTAATACCGAAATGGTGGCAAAAGCCATTGCCGCAGCACTAGCCACCAAGCTGGAAGTCACCGCTATCAAAGCCGATCAAGTTGAGCCGCAGCAACTCAGCGACCTTGACCTTTTGGTGGTCGGCTCACCTACCCGCGCCTTCAACCCTTCCCCAAATACCAAGTCTTTCATCAAAGGCTTGTCACCATTAACGGGAGTAAAAGTGGTTGTCTTTGATACGCGTCTTCCTGTTGAGGAAGCAAACTCAAAAGTCCTCGTTTTTCTGGTGAAGCTATTTGGTTATGCCGCTGAGAAGATGCTGAAAGGGCTTCAGAAAAAAGGTGGCCAGGCACTCCTGCCAGCGGATTGGTTCGTCGTCAAGGACTCTGAAGGCCCCTTGAAGGATGGCGAGCTGGAGCGAGCCGCAGCCTGGGCAGGGTCAATGCTGGCAGCACTGGGCGTTTGAAAATTCTAAAAACAGCTTTTAAATTTACTATCAATATTTGCTTGATTGTTTATTAATAAAACCATGCTTAAAAAGCTTTTCACCCTATTACTCATCATCATGCTGCTCTACCTGGCGCTTGGCACCGGGTTTTATTTCAAATGGGAACACGAGTTGGAAGCTTGTAGAAACTTTCGCGCAGCGCAGGGTGAGTTTGTGGAGCCAAAAGTATTTGGTGGAATTCTGGGGGCAGTCATGGGCATCACCAGCTGGCCATTCAGCTTGTATGCCAACCTGCTGCACTTTGGCAGTGCTTTTTCTACGCCCTGTGATAGGTAACTGGCTTCAGAGCCGGGTGTTTTCCCGTTATAAGAAATAAAAAAGCTGGCTCAAGTAGTGAGCCAGCTTTTTGTTGTTTACGAGATCGTCTCCAGGAATTGCTGCGAGACTGCCCTGATGTCATCCGTCGTGCGAATGCCATTCCATTCATCACCAGGCTGCACTAGGTTAGCCACCACGATGTTAGCGCCGTTAAAGATAGCCGAGCGGGCTTCGCGCAGATCCACACCGCCCGCAGCAGAAATGAGCACATCATACTTGCTGCGGATGCGATTGATATGCCTGTAGCGGATCATCTTCGAGCGGTTGCTCTCCTCGTCTCGCCCGCGATGGATCACCACCACGTCTGGCGGTTTGGATAGGGGACGCATCACCCTCAAGGGATCATCCACGCCCAGCATGTCAATCATGGAAATCATATTAAGCGCCTGACAGCGTTCAATGAATAAATCAAGCGTTTCCACCGGGCAGTTACCAATCACCGTGGCTGCTGTTGCGCCAGCCGTGCGCGCCAGGTCCACTTCGCCAACCGCACCATCCGAGGTTTTCAGGTCAGCCACGACATGCCCACGCCACATGCGCGCAATGGTTGCAATGCCGCGAGTGCCCTCCCGCTTGATGAATGGCGTGCCGGCCTCGATCAAGATGCGTGGGTCCTGGACAATCTTGGGCAGGGTCCCCAACACCATGCCCACGTTGTAGTTAAAGGCTATTTGTAAGTAGCGGATGTTATTATCAAGGATGGTCATCGTTTACTGCTTTGGCTGAATGAAATCTGTGAGCTTCCCTAAGTCTGAAGGTAGGAAGAGTACCAGCTTTTCGGATGGGTCTGAGGCAATATCCCGAATGGTTTGAAGCGTGCGTAAGTGCAGCGCGCCTGGGGTAGCAGCTAAAGTTTCTGCCGCATCGCGCAAATTCTCAGCAGCCGCCAACTCACCTTGCGAGGCAATGATGGTAGCGCGGCGTTCTCGCTCTGCTTCGGCTTGCCTTGCCATAGCCCTTTTCATCTCAGCCGGCAATTCCAGCTCTTGGATCTTGATTGATATAATATCCACCCCCCAATCGCTGGTCTCGTTATCCACGATTTCCTTGATTGCCTCAGCAATTTGCAACCTTTCAGTCAAAACCGAGTCCATTTCGTTGTTGCCAATTACATCCCTCAGGGCTGCCTGGGTGTATTGCCGAATCGCAAAGATGTAATCTTCGATCTTGATGATGACAGCTTCTGGGTCAATCACTTTGAAATACACTACGGCATTCACGAGCATAGGGATGTTATCACGCGTCATGACTTCTTGCCTGGGTACCTCGGCTGTTGCCAGGCGCAAGTCCACCCGGCGCATTCTCTGGAAAATTGGCCAGATGAAAGTCAATCCAGGTCCACGTACACCAGTGAATTTTCCTAAAGTGAAAATTACACCCCGCTCGTACTCCGTCAAAACCCGCAGCCCGCGCATAAAAACCAGGACCGCCAAGACAATCAAGACTGACAATAAACACAGTAAAACAGAACCTATACCTAAACCATCTTCGAGTGACATATTATCTCCTTATCTAAACTATTTTCCTTCAATTAATTCTACAATAGAAATAAGCCTTCTACCTGATATAATCTAATTAAAAGACTTAAAAAATATTACAGGCAAAAAAGCTTGCCTGTTATTGGAGGTTGTATGGAAATTACTTGGTATGGGCACTCCTGTTTTAGAATAACGGAACGCGGCATGGCCTCGGTTGTGACAGATCCTTTTGACAGCGATCAGGTTGGTTACGCCCCCCTTAAATTAAAAGCAGAAATTGTGACGGTGAGTTGTAATCACCCGGGTCATAATTTTATCAAGGCGGTCAAGGGCGATCCTCATCCTATCTTGGGTCCTGGCGAATACGAAATTGGCGGGGTGTTTATCACCGGTGTGCAGACCAATGGGCATAAGAGAAAAGAAGATGAGCAGCACAACACCCTCTACGTGATTGATTATGGCAACCTGACCGTTGCTCACTTAGGGGAGATCACCCGTGTACCCACCCAAACTGAAGTTGAAACCCTTGGCACAGTGAACATTGCCCTCGTCCCGATTGGTGATGAATCGAGCCTCAACGCCTCTAAAGCAGCTGAAGTAATTAGCCTTTTAGAACCCAATATTGTTATCCCTATGCATTATGCCCTGCCTGAAAGCAAGGTCAAACTAGATCCCTTGGCAAAATTCCTGAAAGAAATGGGCTTGACCCAATTAGAAACGATGGAATCCTTTAAGGCAACCGGGGTGACTGCCCTGCCTGAAGAAACCAAGGTAGTCGTACTGGACAGGCGAGAATAGTCCGTATCAGAGGGTGTTAGTATGGCTATAAAATTCATCATGACCTGGGATATCCAGCCTGGTAAAGAGCAGGAATATTTTGAATTCGTGGTGCGCACCTTTATGCCCGGTGCCAACCAAATTGGATTAAACCTGGAGGATGCCTGGGTGACCATTTACGGTGATCAGCCCCAAATCCAGGTTGGCGCTTTAGTGCCCGATATGTTAGCAGCCCAAAAAATCCTCCAATCCGATGCCTGGCACGATCTAAACACAAGTCTTCAGGAATACGTTGACAATTACCAGTTTAAATTAGTGCCCCTAAAGGGAGCCTTCCAGTTTTGAGATGCGTATAGCTGAAGCATTGCTCAGTTGGTATAAACTTAACGCCAGGGTGCTGCCCTGGCGTTCTGATCCCCAGCCCTATAAGGTCTGGATATCGGAGATTATGCTGCAGCAGACCCAAGTTGATACCGTCTTACCCTATTATGAGCGCTGGATGGTGCGGTTCCCAGATGTTTGGGCTTTATGTGACGCTAGCGAGCAAGACATCCTAGCTGCTTGGGAGGGACTCGGTTACTACAGTCGTGCGCGTAATTTGCATAAAGCTGCCCAGGTGATCTGCACCCAGTGGGGCGGGGAACTGCCTGCGGATGTGGATGCCCTGCTGCACCTGCCCGGTATCGGGCGTTACACAGCCGGGGCAATTGCCTCGATTGCCTTTGGGCTGGACGCACCCGCATTGGATGGCAATATTCGCAGGGTCTATGCGCGCTTGTTCAATATCAAATCACCACTTGGCACAAAAGACACCGAGCAGGCACTTTGGTCGATTGCCACGGCAGAATTGCCAAAGGGGCAAGCTGGTGATTATAACCAGGCCTTGATGGATTTAGGCTCAGAGGTATGCATGGTGAAACAGCCCGCCTGTGAGCGCTGCCCTCTGGCTGAATGCTGTCTTGCATACCAATTAAGCTTCCAAAACCAGCTGCCAGTCCGTAGGGTGAAACCCAAAGTCCCACATCACCAGGTCACAGCTGCGATTATTACGCAGGATGATCAGGTGTTAATCTGCAAACGTCCACCCGGCAGCTTGTTGGGAGGGTTGTGGGAATTCCCGGGTGGTAAGATGCAGGAATCCGATGCGGACCTAGCAGACTGCCTGAGGCGGGAAATCGTGGAAGAGCTGGGTGTGAGTATTACTGTGGGGGATCCCTTTGGCATTTACAAGCATGCTTATACCCATTTTAAAATCACCTTGCATGCCTTTTATTGCAGCTTAGATGATCACAACCAACCCACAGCATTACAGCATTCACAGATCTTATGGGTCACAACCCCCCAGCTGGCCGATTTCCCAATGGGAAAGGTGGATCGCCAGATTGCCAATCGATTAATGGAGATGGATAATGAGCGCAGAAACAATCCCCTTTGAGATTCAGCGTGAAAATATGGTTCGTGAGCAAATTGAGAAAAGGGGCATTAAAGATGCGCGGGTCCTTAAAGCCATGCGTCATATCCCCCGTCATGAATTTGTCACCGATGAGGCAAAAAACTGGGCTTACTCAGATTCGCCCCTTTCAATTGGTGAAGGTCAAACCATTTCCCAGCCCTTTATCGTGGCTGCCATGACTGAGCTGCTGCAGTTGAAAGGCCACGAGTGCGTCTTGGAAATTGGCACCGGCTCAGGCTACCAGACTGCCATTTTGTGTGAGTTGGCCTCCCATGTTTATAGCGTTGAGCGCATCCCGAAGCTGGCAAAAATTGCTGAGAAAAAATTGGCAGAGATGGGGCATGCAAATATCCAATTAATGATAGGGGACGGCACACTGGGCTGGCCTGATCATGCACCATATGATGCCATTATTGTCACCGCTGCCGCACCAGAGGTACCGCAAGCTTTGTTAGATCAATTGAAGCCGGGCGGACGCCTGGTCATTCCCATCGGGCCGCGCTTTTCCCAGGTGCTGCGCGTCTGGCAGCGCCTTGAAGATCGCTTTGAATGCCATGACAGCATAGGGGTCATGTTTGTGCCATTGATTGGCAAGCAGGGTTGGCCTTCCCCGTTCTAACCAGTCCCAAACTGGCGGTCGCCCGCGTCGCCCAAGCCGGGCAAAATGTACGCATGGTCGTTTAAACCCTGGTCGATCGCGGCAATGTGGATGGCTACGTCTGGATGTGCGTTGTGAAGTACCTCGATTCCTTCAGGAGAGGCAATCAGCCCCAAGAATTTAATTTTTCTAACCCCCCATTTTTTCAAGATATCAACGGTTGCCACAGCTGACCCGCCCGTTGCCAACATGGGGTCCAAGATCAGGCAGACTGACACAGTGGGTTCAATCGGTAGGCGGTTGTAATAAGCTACAGGTTTGAGCGTGCGTTCATCACGGTAAAGGCCGATATGCCATACTTCTGCGCTGGGCATCAGTTCCCAAACACCTTCAACCATCCCCAAGCCAGCCCGCAGGATCGGTACCAAGCCGATGCGCTCAAGCAGGTCAAAGCCATCTGCCTCGGCCAGGGGAGTTTGCACCTTGACAGGCCGCACCACTAAATCTGCCGTGGCTTCATAAGCCAACAAGGCCGCCAACTCACGCACTAACTCACGGAACTTCTTGGGTTCGGTTTGATAATCGCGCAGGCGCGTAATCTTATGTGCAACCAGTGGATGAGTGGAAGGATAAACATTATTCATTTTTTTTCTCCATTATGAGCGTTCTTTGCATATAAAAGGATAAACAACGCGCCAGTCCACAGCAGCAAGCTTAATGCCAGCAGCCAGGTGAAGGCGTTAATGTAAGAAAGAAAGCGCACCGGGATAGCAAACAAGCTGATCAGCAGGGCAAGTACCTGGGCAATAATTGCGATAATGGAAAGGGACTTGCCTTTCCGCAGCAAAAACTTGATCCGCTCTGAGCCAAACAACCCCAGCAAGAGCAGGCTGACCTCAAGGGCAATCCCAAACCCCAGTATCCAAAACGAAAGTTCAGAGCCGTTCTCCAGGTAAGCCAAAACCGCGCCGCCCAGGAACAAAATATAAGCAACTACAGACCAAAATCGAGCCGCTTTGCTCAAGCTCACTTTGTCGCTCCCAAATAGCCTGTGCCGCCATTTCGTTCAGCTTCTCTGCGGTTCCATTGACCAGGCAATATCAGCGGCACCAGCGCGCCTATGCCAACTAGCACGCCAAGCAAAAACAGGACCACGCCTATTAATTGGATGGGTGGTAAAGCGATTCCCAAAACAAAAATTAACACTGCCATCACTAACATTGCTGCGGCAATGATGGCTAGCAAACCCGCCAGGTGTTTGCCTTTTTTCTGTGAGGCCATGAGCAACCCATTAATATGACCGCTCTGCCCATTCACCAGGATAGGGTGTATTTGCCCTTCATCATCCTGGTACCAGCTGGCATACATGGGCAGCAGGAACTGGGTCCAGTTCATATCTTTATAAGCTGCCTGCAAAACAAAATTGCGTAAATGTTGTGCACTGGCAGCTGCCATACACTCCTGGCCGGCTTTTTGCTTAAATTGCTCTTCTGCGCCTTGCCAGGCTTCACTCGGGTCAAGATTAGGCAGTTCTATTAATGCCTCCCCAAGATCGGTGCTTTCGAAGGGCGTTACACTGCCCTGGTCATATTGGCCAAGTTGGGACAGGCGCAGTTTATGCGAGTCAATGGCAGGCACAGCCACATTCTCATAACGCCTGGATACGCTGCCCAGGCGTTTCTCATAACGGGTGCGTGTTTTTACCTCGTCACGGTTTTCCCAGCCATGTTGGCTGTAAGTGGCTTTAGCACTTTTGACCTGGTAATCAAAGCCCATTTCTGCCTGCCATTGGCCTTCGACTGTGCTGTCTACCAGGTACATCGGCCAAAACAAGGCCCGGCAATTTTTTAATAAATTGGCGCTGTTTAATCCATCTGGTGCTAACCAGATGCCCTCACAGAACGTGTTGAAAACGGATTGTAGTTGCGTCTGCCCGACTTTAAACGGCAGCATGAACTCTGGAGAGATCTTTTGCATTAAAACAGGCTGGGCTTGCAATTGACCCCGCCCACATAAGGGGCAGCGTTGTTCAAGCGCTGTTCTGGGAACCAGGAAAACCTTTTCGCACTGATCGCAACCAGCCGGGATCCGGTCAGTCTGCCAGGCAGTTTCACTTTCTGGTTGGATCGTTCTTGGTGGAAGAGGATTTTCAGTCATTAACCGGACTCCGATACTGAAGCTTTATTGTAAATGACAAAGCTGATTATGAGACCTACAACAAATAAGATCGCGCCAAATGCAATAAAGGATATGCCGATGCCGCCCAGCAATAGCAGGGGCAGCCCAACCAAACCCAGTAATGCGCCTGGTGCCAGGCAGGCACCAATCGCCAGCCATACCTTGGACCAGTCCACTGGTTTTTGCCCGGCCACTTTGCCAGTTTGGCCGTTAACCATCACCTGGTAGACCTTGTCCTTGTAGCGGTAGGCTGCCAGGTAAATTGGGAGGAGGATGTAACGCCAGCTCTCATCCGCAAAATCAGCTGACATACTGAAATTACGCACATAGGTGCTGGGAATATCGTCGTGGCACGCTTGTTTAGCGCGCTCCCGCATTTCCACTTTGGCTTGTTCCCAAGCTTCGGGCAAGGTTACGTCATAAGCTTGGGCTTGCAGGCCGGCCAGGTAATCAGCCTGGTAGGCAACTAAGCCCCCCATATCGAAGGGCAGGGTCTTGTATAAGATGGTTTGTGATAGGCGTTGTGGGGCAACACCGCTGATAGTCAGGTCGTCAACCGGCACATCAACCTGGCCCTCACGCCAATGCCAGGTGATATGCGTCCTGGTCTCCCAGCGTTTTTGGGCAGCATTATAAACCCGCTGGCTCACTTGCTGGCCAACTTCTGCTTCCCATTCAGCACTGATGTTGGCGTCAAAGGTCCAGAACGGCAAATACACCGCGCTTAATCGTCGAATCATAAACCCCGCAGAAAGCTCGGGGGGATGAAACCAACCCTGCCCAAGCCAGGTCAAAACCAGCGTGGGCAGCTGCTCTTTGGATAATTTAAAAGGTACCAAGAAGCGCGGTCTCAGTTTTTCCTCTTCTGCGACCTGCACATTAACTTTGTTTGAAGCGCA
>Ga0209723_1004892_pt1 | contig 14357 bp, 12 predicted proteins | sample BiotimSIPDNA_2_FD_185750 | JGI IMG/M metagenome (GOLD analysis project Ga0209723, IMG submission 185750) | Anaerobic biogas reactor microbial communites from Washington, USA - Biogas_R2 time_0 SIP DNA (SPAdes) (version 2) | ecosystem: Engineered > Bioreactor > Anaerobic > Unclassified | place... | reverse complement strand
AGAACAGCCATCGCACGTGCGATAATAACTAATCCAAAACTTTTACTTGCTGATGAGCCTACAGGAGCTCTAGATTCAAGAGCAACAGACTCTCTTCTAAAACTATTCCGTAAGATAAATGAAGATGGTCAGACTGTTTTGATGGTCACACATTCCATAAAAGCCGCAAGCCACGCTTCCAGAGTCCTTTTTTTGCGTGATGGAACAGTTTTTCACCAGATATACAGAGGTGAGTCTACAAATGAAGAACTGTATCAGAAGATATCCGATACTCTAACAATTCTTGCAACAGGCGGTGGGTTCAATGCATAATTTTATGTATTTCAAGCTCGCAGCCGAAAATATAAAGAAAAATGCCAAAATGTATATCCCCTACTTAATAACTTCAATCATAACAATTATGATGTTTTATATAATGATCTTTTTGGCTTATAATCCAGGGCTAACCGGAATGAAAGGTTCAAGCTCAGTAGGAACTGTTTTAAACATGGGTATATATGTAATAGGCATATTCGCAGTCATCTTCCTTTTTTATACAAATAGTTTTCTGCTTAAAAGGAGAAAAAAAGAGATTGGCTTATACAACATCCTTGGAATGGAGAAAAAACATATTGCCAGAATTATGACCATTGAGAATATATACTCATATCTTATAAATATGATTTCAGGCATTTTCTTCGGGATTCTTTTCTCCAGATTAATGCTGCTTCTACTTATTAAAATTCTAAGAGCAGGTACTGGATTTGTGTTCAATATATCTCTTAAAGGTATATATATAACTTTTATTTTCTTTACAATCATCTCAGCTCTGATTCTTCTAAACAATATACGCCAGATACATTTATCCAAGCCTATCGAACTGCTTAAAGGAGGAAATGTCGGAGAAAAGGAACCAAAATCAAAATGGATTATAGCTGCTACTGGTATTCTGACCATGGGGACAGGTTACTTTATGGCAATTACAGTCAACAATGCTGTATCTGCATTGAATTATTTTTTTATTGCGGTTATTCTAGTAATAATCGGCACTTACTGTCTTTTTACTGCAGGAAGTATAGTTTTGCTGAAAATCCTTAGAAGGAACAAGAAATACTATTACAAGACAAACCATTTCACATCTGTATCTGGAATGATTTACAGAATGAAACAGAATGCAGTCGGTCTTGCTAATATCTGTATTCTTTCTACTATGGTGCTTGTAATGCTATCATCTACAGTTTGTCTGTATATCGGTCAGGACAACGTCCTCAATAACAGATTCCCGACAAATATAGGGATAAATACCATATTTTCAAATAAGGAAGAGTCAGAATCAGTAAGCAATACCGTAAAAAAAATTGTACAAGACAGCGGTTACAAAATAGAAGCATATAATGAATTCAGATACAAGGTATACACACTGGAATTCAATAAGGAGGAAAAAACATTTCTTCCAAGCACTGATATCACCCTAAACATAGATAAGATGTATCTTGCTTACTTTTTTCCAATTGAATCATATATCACGCAGACAGGCTCTGATGTCGTTCTTAATGATGAAGATGTACTTATATACAGTCCTGATGAAATTGATATTTCAGATAAATTCTTGATCCAAGATCTGAATTTCCATGTTAAAGGCATGGTCGAAAACCCTGGATTTACAATTCAGACTAGCGGTTCATATATGAAGCTGGTTTACATATTCGTAAAAGATGAGGAAATTATAAGCCAAATTCACAATCAGTTTGGAGATTATTATGGTGATTATTACAAATTGTCTCATGTTATCGGTTTCGATGTCATAGAAAACGAAGACAAACAGACTAAATTAGTATCTACCTTACGTGATACGCTTGAAAGCACAGATGAGTATAAGAATCTTACTTTTCAAATATATTCAACAGCTGAAGAAAGATTCGACTTTTATGCTCTTTATGGCGGATTGTTCTTCTTAGGGCTTTTCCTTGGAGCACTATTCATAATGGCAACAGTACTGATAATTTATTATAAACAGATCTCTGAAGGATATGAAGATAAACAGCGGTTTTACATAATGCAGCAGGTCGGTATGAGTAAAGTGGAAGTAAGAAAATCTATACGGTCCCAGGTCTTGACAGTCTTCTTCCTACCTCTTATATCAGCCATTGTACATATAATATTCGCATTCAAAATGATAACGATGATGCTGGAATTACTTAATCTTACGAATGTCTCTTTGTTCGTGATTTGTACAGTTGCAACAGTAATCATTTTTACAGTTTTCTATACTGCAGTATATTCGCTTACTGCACGTACTTACTACAAAATAGTTGAATAAAATCAACAACCAGTAACTATACAGGCTTTACTACATATCTGTTCAGATAACAGGAGTACCTGGTGAGATCCTCCCTATATGGAGCTAAAACCACTATATCTCCTGTTTTTTTATCTTCATAAATCCCATGATTAGAGTAGTCCACTACATTTGATGTATTAGCTTCCAGATCATGATTTTTTCTTTTAGTGTCGATAATCGTAACAGATTTTTTTATAATTCTCTTAGTTTCTTTTTCGATTTTTGCAATGCATAAAGGATATCGTGGCAGATTTCCCTTTGGGTTTTCCTCATTGATAACACCTATGTAATAGATATCTCCGTTACTGTGATTAAGAACTTTAGGTATGCACGAAGAAGAATACATAATGCTGCCATCATCATATAGAAGCATTTCGGGTTCTGACCATGTGTAACCATTATCAACAGAAATACTGTAGAATTTTGCACCTGTAATAGTGTCTGACTGGCGGTAATTGCTATTACGCATAATCATCATAATTTCATTATTATTTATCACTCCGTATGTCGGCTCATACAGCCCTCTGACGGATTTATCCAACCCTACAGTGACATATTCCCCTAAGTCCCATTCATAGTCCAAAGTTTCGCTGTTCCAAAATGCTTTAAGAACACCTGCTTTCATATATCCCATACCAGTAGGGTTCAAAAGAGTACCATCTTTATCCAGCATCTGTATCTGCACAGAAACTAAAAGACTGTTGTCTTTTGCACGAACTATAACAGGTGACACTGATGCAGCCATATTCACTCCGAATTCGACATCTTTAATGAACTGTTTAGAGTTATATGAAGACCCCTTCTGGATAATGTATTTTTTATCAGTCCATGTATACCCATCATCAAAGGAAAGCCTATAATACAAAGTCCTCATCCTCCACAAGGATGCAAGCTTATTCTCTTCCCAGTATGTATCATTTGCTACATAAATCATTACTTTCGCATGAATATCAGTATACAATGCTCCATAGCCGCTTTTAACCCAGCTGTTTTTAAAATCGTATACATATGATTTTTCAATAAAACCTTGTTCTACCCATGTGCTGCCATTATCTGACGATCTTAAAAGCAAACTGCCAGTATTGCTGTCTGATGCATTGAATAAATCAAAATTCATCAGCATGTCTTCTGAATTTATGCAGTATGCAACTGATGGCCCTAATATGAAATAGTCTTTGTAACTCAGATATTTATCATTCTTCCCAATAATTTCAAAAAACATCGTTCACCTCTCTGTATTGCTTATTATATCATCACTTACAGTGTTATCTTTTGGAATACAAATAAAAATAGTAACTGCTGCGAGGAAAGACAAAACTAAAAACAAGTTTTCATGATTCAACTATATAGCCAGAAAAACACCTATTATTGTATAATATTCATGAGGTATTAGGAATGGCGGCTTTCGAGAGAATTAACTTCGGTATACCCAGCTTGGACTCTCTTTTAGATAATATCAGGTTTGGAGATAATGTAGTCATACAGGTAAGTGATCTGAAAGACTATATTATGCTTGTGCGTATATTTGTTCAGAATTGTTTAAGAGAAGGGAAAAAAGTAAACTACATAAGGTTCGCTTCTCATGAAGAGATACTTACAGATAAGGATACCACAAACACTTATATACTGGACCCTAATCATGGATTTGAAAATTTCACCATGCAGACCAGAAAGATAATTGAGAATCAGGGCTTAGATGCGATTTATGTATTTGACTGCCTGTCAGACTTACAGACAATATGGTCAACTGACCTGATGATGGGAAATTTCTTTTGTGTAACCTGCCCATATCTGTTTGAGCTGGATACTGTCGCATTCTTTCCGATTTTAAGAGGTCATCATGATTATTCCACTATTGCAAGAATCCAGGATACGACTCAGCTGCTTTTAGATGTACATTCAACTTCAGATGATTTTTGTCTTCATCCGATCAAAGTATGGAACAGATATTCACCTGACATGTTTTTGCCTCATAAAATGACAAAAGATATGCAGTTTTTACCTTTGATGGACAGTATTGACCTATATAAATACTATAAGCTTTTACACGAAGAACAGAAACAGGCTCCTCTGCTTAACATGGACAGTTATGAAAGATTCATTCTGAATATGAGGCAGAAGCATAAAGATAAGGCTATAACAACAGAAGATATGCTTCTGATAATCAAAAGTATGATGACTCATGACGAGAATATCGAAAAACTGATTTTAAATAACTTCAGTTGTGAAGATTTATTTTTCATTAAGGAAAGATTGATAGGAAGCGGGAATATTGGAGGAAAAGCATGTGGAATGCTTCTTGCAAGAAAAATAGTGCAAAACTATATACCTGATGCTTCTGACTTCTTAGAACCTCATGACTCTTTCTATATCGGTACTGATGTATTTTATTCTTTCTTAGTGGAAAACAAACTCTGGACGCTTCATATACTGCAACAAAAAGATGAGTACTATTTTTCAAAGGCTGATGAGCTGCGAAGTTCGATTATGCAGGGCCGTTTCTCAGAAAATATACGGGCTCAATGGAGAAGAATGCTGGAATACTTTGGTCAAATCCCTATAATAGTCCGATCCAGTTCATTTTTAGAAGATGGTTATTCGAATGCATTTGCAGGTAAGTATGATTCAATCTTCTGCGCGACTAATACTGATCCAGAGGAAAGGCTAATTAGATTTGAAAATGCCGTTAAAAGCGTTTATGCAAGTATGCTCAATGAGTCAGTGCTTGAGTACAGAGTAAAAAGGAATATTGATAAAACTGAAGAACAGATGGCAATTCTTGTACAAAGAGTAAGTGGAACAAGATTCAATAATTACTATATGCCATGTGTTGCAGGTATCGGATTTTCATACAGCCTTTACAGGTGGTCAGCGGATTTGGATGAGTCTTCTGGTATGTTAAGATTAGTTGCAGGACTTGGCACAAAAGCAGTGGACAGGACTTCTAATGATTATCCTCGTCTAGTAAATCTAGATTCTCCAGAAAAAACAACTTTAACAACAGATGAGGAAAAACACAGGTATTCTCAGCGATATATTGACCTGATAGACATGAAGGATAATCAGTTCAGAGAAGTTGAATTGAATGAAATTCTAGAGATACTGCCCAGATGGTATACTGATCTTATTTGTGAACATGACAGCCTTGCTGAAAGTACTTTGAATGAGTCTGGAATATATAAGAACGTATTATATATCTCATGTAATAAAGTAGTAAGCAACAAAAAACTTATGGATACGATGTCGCGCATATTAAGAATCTTGAGTGATATGTATAAAATATCAGTTGATATTGAATTTACAGTTAATTTCACACCTGAAAAAGATTTCCTGATAAATCTTCTGCAGTGCAGGCCATTGTACATATGGAAAAACAGAATCAGCGGACAAATCCCGAATTACCCTGATAATGAGCTTTTACTTAAAGCTTATGATTCCTTCATGGGGAAAATGTCAAGAATCTCCATAGATTATATTATATATATCAGTTCCGAGAGGTATCATGAACTGTCTTATAAGATGAAAAGCTCTGTTGCTTATGCTATAGGCAGGATTAACAGATATTTTAAAGAAGCAAAAAAGAATTTAATGCTAATTACGCCAGGAAGGATCGGAACATCTTCAAATGAGTTCGGAATCACCGTAAATTTTGCACAAATCTCTAATTTCAAGATAATATGTGAATACTCAGACAGAAAAATCGGATTTGCTCCAGAATTCTCGTTTGGCAGCCATATGTTCCAGGATCTTGTTGAAAACGAATTCTTTTATATAGCTATAGATGAAAATAAAAAAAGCTTTCTCAATTTTAATTTATTCGAGAAACTGAATAAGGTAAATGGTATTCTCCCTGATAGTCAAAATGAAAATGGATGTATTACAATTTTTGAAAAAATGAACAGCATGGATATAACTCTAACTGCAGACTTTGAAAACAGATTGTGCGTTTTATATATCAAATAATTTCAAAGACTCTATAATGTTTTCCATTTTTATTGATATTTCTTTTGCCTTTTCCATATCTATCAGATATATGTCACAGTCTTTCATAAGTTTTTTGTATTCCTTACTTTGTCCGTATAGATATATTGATTCATCATCTAATTCTGCAGTTAATATATCTAACCTTTCTTTCACTGCATCTAATGAATATCCTAATCCTTTCAGAAGTTTAATTATCCTCATTTTTTCTATATCATCATCAATATATACCCTATATCCGTTTAACTTTCTCACAACCTGTATTAACCCTTTATTTTCCCAGTTCCTTATTGCATCAGGGGATGAGTTTATATATTGTGCAGCTTTCTTCCTTGTAAGATAAATGCTTTTTTCCTTTTGTTCCTTGCCTGTAATTACAAGATTGTACTTATCCTTGATACTTCTTGCATTACTCATCTCATTCTCAATACCAGTAATAAGGATATTCATTAGCACAGCTGTCTCTGTGTTATTGCCAGATGCTACTGACTTTGATATGAGTATTGCAGTCTTTCTGATTGTTTTATGTCTTTTATCCATACTTAAAGCCAGTCTTGCAAGGGTATACTGCAGTACATGGCGGTCATTGAAAATCCTGTATCCGTTTATTAGTCTTTGTGTTGGTGAAACTAACCCGATTTCCTCATATAACCGTACAGTATTTGTATGAATATCCATCATTTTTGCTATTTGCGATGTTCTATACTGATTCATGACTATCTCCGTAAGCATGGTATTCTAATGTATACTTATAATATACAGTATATTACGCAAAAATACAAACAGCATCTGTAACACTAATATCATAATCATTTATGTATGTAGTTAATACATGAATTCAGGAAACAATTCTCTATGAGAAATATTAATGAATAAAAAGGAATTCTGATAAAAGCTGTCTTGTATTTACAAGTAACTGTTTATGACAGTCTGTTCTTAAAATCATCGTAACTGAATTTTTTAATAAGTTCAAGCTCTGAATCATAATGACTTAGATAAATAGAGGGCAAAGCCATCCCGTTAAATGTATTATTCTTGACCATAGTGTAAATAGCCATATCGCAAAAGAATACTACATCATTTACTTCCAGTTTCTCATCAAAGGAGTAATCACCTATTACATCTCCGGCAAGACATGTTGGTCCTGCAAATCTGTATGTGTTTTTTTTCTCATAAGGTTTTCCTGAACCAATCACATTAGGCCTGTAAGGCATTTCCAGCACATCAGGCATATGGCATGCCGCTGAAGTATCAAGTATGGCTATATCCATTCTGTTATGCACTATGTCTATTACTTTTGCTGCAAGATAACCGCAATTTAAAGCAATTGCTTCTCCTGGTTCAAGATATACCTTTATGTTATATTTGGATTTAAAATCCTTTATACAGGATATCAAACCTTCCACATCATAATCTTCTCTTGTTATATGATGTCCTCCTCCGAAATTAACCCACTTCATTCTATTTAGATACTTACCGAAATTTTCTTCTACTGATTTGACAGTGTTAATCAGTGCATCAGAATTTTGTTCGCAAAGAGTATGAAAATGAAGACCGGATATGCCTTCAAGCAGCTCTTCCTGGAAATTATCCTTTGTGACTCCAAGCCTGGAGAATGGAGAGCACGGATCATATATAGCATGGTCCTGAGTGGAATATTCCGGATTAATCCTGATACCGAACTGCTTATTGCTTCTTAATGCCCTGCTTGTGAATTTCGCCCATTGAGAGAATGAGTTGAATATAATATGATCGCAGATATTTAAAATCTCATCAAATTCTTCTTCTTTATATGCTGGAGAGAAAATATGGTTTTCTTTATTCATATATTCATGTCCTAGTTTTGCTTCATATAATCCTGAAGCTGCAGTTCCTGAAATATATTTTCCCAAAAGCGGATAGACTGAAAACATGGAAAAGGCTTTCTGGGCAAGCAGAATGCTGCAGCCTGCTTCTTCTTCCACTCTTTTTAATATCTCTAGATTATGGATAAGCTTTTTTTCATCAACAATATAACAAGGAGTATTTATGTCTTTTAAATCAAATGCCATCTAGTCTACCAAAACAGGATTATGATCGATTTGCCACGGCAAACCCCATTTGTTGAGCGCATCCATAAATGGATCAGGGTCAAACTGCTCCATATTAAATACTCCAGGTTTTCTCCATGTACCATTCACAACCATCATCGTTCCGATCATTGCAGGTACGCCTGTAGTATAGGATATGGCCTGGCTTTCCACTTCTTTGTAGGATTCCTCGTGATCGCACACATTATAAATATATAGTTTTTTTGGTTTACCATCTTTTATTCCCTGGAATATGCAGCCGATATTAGTCTTCCCTTTTGTCCTTGAACCTAATGAGGCTGGGTCTGGAAGCAGTGCTTTTAAAAATTGTAAAGGCACTATCTGCACGCCATTATATTCAATTGGTTTTATTGATGTCATACCTACATTTTCCAGACACTTTAAATGAGTCAGGTAACTCTGCCCGAAAGTCATGAAAAATCTTACTCTCTTGAGATTCTTTATATGAACAGCAAGACTTTCAATCTCCTCATGATGAAGAAGATACATATCCTTTGGGCCTATCTGAGGAAAATCATATATTCTCTTAATTTCCATTGGCTCTGTTTCGATCCATTTGCCTTTTTCCCAGTAGGAGCCTTTTGCTGTTACTTCCCTGATATTTATTTCAGGATTGAAATTAGTTGCAAAAGGATATCCGTGATCGCCGGCATTTGCATCCAGTATGTCAATATAGTGAATTTCGTCAAAATAATGCTTTTGAGCATATGTTGAAAAAACAGAAGTTACACCAGGATCAAATCCGCTGCCCAATAATGCAGTAATATTAGCTTTTTTAAATCTGTCATTATACTCCCACTGCCATTTGTACTCAAATTTTGCAGTATCAAGAGGTTCATAATTAGCAGTGTCAACATAATTAGTTTTTGTTGCAAGACACGCATCCATGATGGAAAGGTCCTGATATGGCAATGCCAGATTCAATACTGTATCCGGTTTATATGAATTAATAAGTGCTACAAGTTCGTTTACATTATCTGCATCTACTGCAGCTGTATGTATTTTAGTCTGCATATTTTCCAATTTCTTCTTCAGATCATCGCATTTGGATTTTGTCCGGCTTGCTATCATCAGTTCAGAAAACACTTTATGATTCTGACAGCATTTTCTTATAGCAACATTAGCAACTCCCCCACATCCGATTACCATTACTCTACTCATTGATGTTACCTCCTATAGCTAATAAGATTTCTCTAGTTATTTTACATGCAGCAGCTGTAGATGCTCCTGAAATGTCATAATGAGGCGATAACTCCACTATGTCAGCTCCAACTATGTTTAATTCTTTTAGAGCCAATACAGCATTATGAAGCTCTTTAAAACTCACTCCTCCAGGCTCAGGAGTTCCTGTGCCGCTAAAAACAGAAGGATCAAGAACATCAAGATCCAGACTGAAATATACAGGTATACCTTTTAGTTTTTTGAGCATCCCCCTTAATCCCTCCAAATCGTACTTATGCATGTTTGTATGAGCTTCAGCAAAATCAAATTCCTCTTTTTCCCCGCTTCTTATCCCGAATTGATATATATTCTTATCCTTAACAATCTCAGAAATCCTTCGCATTACAGTTGCATGTGAGAACTTCTGCTTTAAGTAATCATCTCTTAGGTCAGTATGAGCGTCAAAATGAATGACTGCCAGATCAGGATACTTTTGCGCGATGGGTATTATGCATGCATATGAAACAAGATGCTCTCCTCCCAAGGCTACAGGTATTTTGCCGTCTTTAACGACTTTTTTTGAAAACTTTTCAATTATTGATAAAGAACCCGATGTATCGCCAAAAGGACACTCCAAATCACCTGCATCGTGAATTGCATAATCGCTAAGTCTTGAGTCCTGATATACAGAATATTCTTCCAGACCGTATGATTCATTCCTTATAGCATTGCTACCGAATCTTGTTCCTGGCCTGAATGATGTAGTATTATCAAATGGAATACCATATAATACTATTCCAGCATTTTTGTAATTGCTCTCACATCCAATAAAGCTATTCATGTTATTCGACATTTTTCAACATCTCCTCTACATAGTTTGGTAGATAAAATGCTCCTTTATGAAGATTTGAATTATAGTAACGTGTTTTTATTCCGAATAATTCCCATCTTTTTTCATTAGCGTCATGGACTGGATGATATTTTTTAGATGCGAATCCAAAAAGCCAGTGTCCCGAAGGATATGTTGGAATAAATGCTTGAAAGACCTTGCTTATCGGGAAGGAATCATAAATCCTTTTATGAGCTCTTTTCATAGCTGCTGCATCTTCTTCATAAAACGGGCTTTCATGCTGGTTTACCATGATACCGTCTTCTTTCAATGCGTTATAGCAGTTACCATAAAATTCCTTTGTAAATAATCCTTCTCCTGGGCCGAATGGATCTGTGGAATCTACGATTATAAGATCATACTCCCCTGTATGCCTTCTAATAAACTTCATTCCATCTTGATAATACATATTAACTCTTCTATCTTCAAAACCGCATGCTGTTTTAGGAAGGAACTGTTTGCATACCCGCACAACTTCCTCATCTATCTCAGCAACATCAATTCTATCGATTGAAGGATATTTAGTAAGCTCTCTTAATACGCCTCCGTCACCTGCTCCTATTACAAGGACTGTTTTTATATTCGGATTTACAGCCATAGGTACATGAGTTATCATTTCGTGATATATGAATTCATCTTTCTCTGTAAGCATCATAAATCCATCCAGTGCAAGAAATCTTCCGAATTCCAATGATTCGAAAACATCTATCCTTTGAAAACGGCTGGTCGAACTGTATAACTGCTTATCAACCTTAATAGAAAGATAAACATTCTCAGTATGCTTTTCACTATACCAAAACTCCATCTTAACGACCTCCCTGTAAAATATTTAGCCTTTGTATATGCATATCCTCAGGCCCTGTTATTAAAGATCCTTTTTCCTTGGCATATATAATGTAATCTATTATCTGTTCGGTGATCCGTTCTCCTGGTGCAAGTATGGGTATTCCCGGAGGATAAGCCATGACGAACTCTCCACATATCTCTCCTGCTGTTTTCCTAATATCCATACTTATTTTTTTTGCATAAAATGCATCCTGAGGGGACATTTCCACTACTGGATTAATATACTCATGTTTAAGTGATGATGTTCTCGCTTTTTTATACCGTCTGCGTATTTCTGACAGAGAACCTATAAGCTGTTCGATATTCTTGTCGCTGTCTCCGACCGATATATATGCAAGTATATTCTCTAAATCTCCAAATTCAATCTGAATATCATATTCATCTCTTAAAAGATCAAATACTTCAATACCCGCAAGTCCTACTCCGGATGTGTTGATGGAAAGTTTTGTTACATCAAAATCAAACACAGTATCTCCATTAACCAATTCCCTAGAATATGCATAGTAATCGCCTATTTCATTAATCTCATCCCTGGCATATTGTGCCAGTTCAGAAACTCTTTTGAAAATTTCTTTACCATGAAGAAACAGTCTTCTTCTCGAAATATCCAAACTTGACATCAGAAGATAAGAGCCAGATGTCGTCTGAGTGAGATTGACAACCTGACGCAGGTAATCAGAATTTATATTATCTCCACTTAGAAGAAGAGAACTCTGCGTTAGAGATCCGCCTGATTTATGCATACTCACAGAAGCCATATCTGCTCCTGCAGCCATAGCAGAAACCGGTAGATCCTCACCGAAATATAAATGAGTGCCATGTGCTTCATCAACCAGCACAAGCATGTTGTGCTTATGGGCCAGTTCAGTAATCTTTCTAAGATTTGAACATATGCCATAGTAAGTAGGATTATTCACAAACACTGCTTTTGCATCAGGATTCTGTTCTATAGCATTAACCACATCATTGTATGCCATTCCCAATGATATTCCAAGATCGCTGTTAATCTGAGGATTAATGTACACGGGTACTGCTCCGCACAAAACAAACGCATTAATAACGCTTCTGTGTACATTTCTTGGAAGTATTATCTTGTCTCCTCTTTTAACAACATATAAGACCATTGATTGCACAGCAGAAGTTGTCCCATTTACCATAAAATATGCATGCTTTGCACCAAAAGCCTGAGCTGTAAGCTCTTCAGCTTCTTTGATGACTCCTGTCGGATGGCAAATATTGTCGAGATACTTCATAGAGTTAATATCCACAGCAAGACATTTTGCTCCTAAAAAGTCTGCCAGATCCTTATTGCCTTTTCCTCTTTTATGCCCTGGAACATCAAAAGGAACGATGTGCATCGTCTTAAGTTCTTCAAGCGCCTCGTATAAAGGGGCGCGGTTCTGGTCTGTAAGAGTCATTTTTCACCCACCTTAGTAAACATTTATGCCGCTGAATATTTCTATCATTTCACGGCGAAGACTGTTCGTAATTGCAAGCCTCGTTTTAGGCGCGATCTCATAAACATCAGTATTAAAAAGATAGTTTTGCAAATCTACCTCTTTAATCATCATCTTTGAATGAAATATATTTGATTGATATACATTCACATCTACAGCATCATATCTTTCCAATGTCTTTTGGTCTATATAATCCTGTATGGAAGTAATAGCATGGTCTATAAAAAGTTTTCTTCCAGTTATATCTCTAGTAAATCCTCTTACTCTGTAATCCATTGTAATTATATCCGAATCGAAGTTGCCTATTAAAAAATCTAATGTAGAAAGAGGAGTTATCTCTCCGCATGTCGCAACATCAATATCAACTCTGAAAGTTGCTATCGATGTGTCAGGGTGATACTCTGGATATGTGTGTACTGTTACATGGCTTTTATCAAGATGACCTACTATTTCTCTGTTCTTATGCGGAACCATGGCTTCTTCTGCGATTAAAAAAGTAGCGCTTGCACCTTGGGGTTCATAATCCTGCTTGGCTATATTAAGAACAGTGGCTCCAATCATCTGAGTGACTTTCGTCAGGATATTAGTGAGCCTTTCCGAGTTATATTGCTCATTTATATAAGCGATATAATCTCTTTGCTCACGTTCGGACTTTGCATAACATACATCATAAATGTTAAAGCTTAAAGTCTTTGTCAGATTATTGAATCCGTATAATTTCATCTTTTCGTCCACATCAACCTCCAAAAAAAACAGGATATACCAACATTCTTGATACATCCTCGTAAAACAGTCTTTCCTTTTGGGAGCGCGTGCATAGCAGCTTTTGTTTCAGAGTCTATATAGCAAGAACTACTTTTACTACTCTTATTGACCGTTTTACAAGTGTGTATCCTATACACTTTTGGCCTTTGGGCCATCTTACAAAATCTGAGCTCTTAACTCAGTCAATAAGCAGCTTACGCTGCAATCGGCAGTTGACCCGGCTGTCCGTCTGGCCTTAGCTTCCAGTATAGGAAGCGGTCAAGAAGTTCATGTAGCCTGCTTAAAACACGACTCAGAAACCGAAGTAAATATATCATTATATGCATAACGATGTCAATATCAAATTCCGAATCAATGCTCACGGCTTCCATAAATATCCCATATAGAGAGAAGAACAGATATTATCTGTTCTTCAGGACATATAAACGGGGCAGTTTATATGGGAATCGAGCGTCATCATTAGTGCTAATAGATGAAAATGGATGCTACCATGAATACAAGCACAAACAGCATTATTACTCCCAGTATGATACTTGTTGTTTTAATGCTCATCGTTTCTTTATCCATTTTGTACTGCCTCCTTTTCCTCTATTACATATATACGAAACATCTTTCATTAATTTTGGGGTAGCAAAGATATATTTTTATTACTTCCCTCTGTAAAGTAATAAATTTTCCTTATTGACAAGTAATATCCAAGTAGTAGAATTCTATTTATAGGAAAAGGAAGCAATATGGATTCGTATTGTGCAAAGATATGTGGGATATCATTGGATTTCGACATGGTAAAATGCTCTTATCTATTAGTCACGCATAATAATCCTTCCTGTCGTATAACCATATGTAAA
>Ga0209723_1004888_pt1 | contig 14365 bp, 10 predicted proteins | sample BiotimSIPDNA_2_FD_185750 | JGI IMG/M metagenome (GOLD analysis project Ga0209723, IMG submission 185750) | Anaerobic biogas reactor microbial communites from Washington, USA - Biogas_R2 time_0 SIP DNA (SPAdes) (version 2) | ecosystem: Engineered > Bioreactor > Anaerobic > Unclassified | place... | reverse complement strand
GTCCATCAGCATATCCGGGCCGCCAAAGTAGGTGGCGGTTGACAGCTTGTTTTTCCCATGCCCGTCCGGAAGCTCCACCAGGTAGTCGCGCTCGATGCTCAGCACGCGGACGCCTGCCGCCCCCGGGCTGACCGCCAGAACCAGGATGGCGTCCGCACGGCTCATATCCTCATCTTCGGACACCGTTCGGTAACCGACCCGGTCGGTGCCGATCAGGAGAACCCTTTCTGCGTTGTCCGCCTCACCCTGTACGTTTTGCATGGGGGATGCCAATAAAACAAAGGCAGTAAAAAGTATTAGGAGGTGAGACTTTTTGATGCTACGCTCCGCAAAAAGGCGTTGAAAGATCCGCTTCATCCGCATTCAATACACAAAGCTCCTTTTAGACAAGAACATACCCTAGGAGCTCTGTCTCCGAGGAACGGATCCGCTCTGCCTCGCGCGAAACCTGGTGCATCCTCGAATCCTGCAGCCTTTCTACGATAACAACCGCCTCCGCTTCCTTCATATCCAAAATGGAAGAAGGTGCGCGCTCAATATTTTCTCCAAACGTGAAGGAGACGCCTGAATCATGGTCCTTCGAATACTGATTGAGTTTTTCCGCAATTTTCGAAATGCTGGCGAGCGGCACGGTGCCTGTCAGGTAAATCGAACGTATCCCGGGCTTTGCGCTCTGGATCTTATGCATCATGATATGCGGCGCGTCTTTTTCATCCGCCAGCAAATAGTAGCCGACCAATTTGCGATTCAGTAGGCGGTGCGCGAATCGGTCTTTCCTTTTAATCCCTCCCAAATACAAGACGCCCAGCTGGTCCTGCAGCTGCTCCGGCGTTTGAACGGGGAACGAGACGTAGTACAGAACCGACGCAACCAAAATGCCAACCAACAGGCTCGGAATGATGCCGAAAAGCACTCTCTTTATGAACTCCCGAAGACTGGAGCCGGTAATTTCATCCCCTGCCGCAGGTTTGGCAGGTTTAACAGGCTCGGTTGGCTTGATTGGTGAGTCAGGGGCGATTGGGGCATAGAACTTGCTGGATTCCAGTACGCTGATGTCCCAATTCAATGCCCTTGCCAGTGTCTCGGAGTCCTTGACTTGCTGGTTCAGTCTCGTTTGCTGATCAAAAAGGGACGCGTCATAGCTGGACCTGCGGTTCTGATCTATGACTGTCAATTTGTGACCAATTGATTCATTTTCAATAGCAGCCTTCTTGCTGAACAGATACTCAAGCAACAACGATATCGCTTTTTCCGAGTCAAGACCAGGAACTTCAAAGACCCGGATTGTTATGATTCCAGTATCTCCGGTTTGTAAGACCTGGATGACTTCTCGTAAATCCTCTTCACCTGCTGGAATGGTAAGCGCTGATTTGATGACGTCGGAATATGAAGTGTATGTCATTATGACAATATACTGATCCGCAATTTTTTTGGAGAAGTACTCGGTCAAGTAAGCCCGATTGTCATAGGCGTTCGGGCTTGTGCCCGTGTATAGGCTATCGGTTAACTGAATGCTGATAGTGGCCGACGCAATTGTTTTTTTGTATGGGTCAATTCTCATCAACAGGCTCTTATCCAGATACGCCTTAATTGGCGTGATTCTTTCCTCATTCTGTGAGCGAAGCGTCTTTTTTTCCTGAAGCTGGCGCTCATTCGTTGAAATGGAAAGTTCATACTTGTCGTAATCCGACAAATACTTCAAGTAATCCCTTTCAAACTGCTTGGAACTCTTATCAAATGCTGCCAGATCCTTATCATATTGAATCAGATCCTTATCATACTGCGCAATGTCTTTGCCATATTGAATCATGTCTTGATCATATTGGGTTGGAAACAGTGAAGTATTGAGGAAAGCAAGCGACAGGGATGCTGCAAGCGCAACAACAATAATCATTTTCCAACGGTGAAAAATCGCTATCAGCAATTCCTTAACTGTTAAATTCAAGTTTTTCATGCAATGGTCCTTTCAACCGGTTTCATTTTATACCAAAGAGTGAATCACAGGGCTTTGGTTCGCAACATCCGGGGATTCCACATACTCTGGCAAGACTTCGTGCATCACCCGTTTGATCGCTCCTTCCGAGGAATCCTCCAAAGCGCCCTTAAGCCGATGAATGATTGCCGCCATATCCTCGCGGGTCAACGCCGGCACATTCTCGATGTAGATTTTGTTATCGCCCGTCCGCTGCATCCTCTTCTCGTCGATAATCAGTTCCTCATACAGTTTTTCACCAGGCCGCAATCCGATTTCGACGATGTCGATATCGTGATAGGGGACTAAGCCGCTCAAGCGAATCAGGTTCTCGGCCAAATCCAGAATGCGCACCGGGGAACCCATGTTCAAAACGTAGATATCGCCCTTTTCGGCGCGGCATCCGGTTTGAAGCACCAACTGCGCAGCTTCCGGAATCATCATGAAATATCGAACGATACGCTTGTCTGTAATGGTCACCGGGCCGCCCTGGGCGATTTGCCGCAAAAAAAGCGGGATGACAGAGCCGTTGGAGTTGAGCACGTTGCCAAACCGCACCGCGACGAAAGCCGTCTGGCTTTCCTTGCGGCTTTGAATAATCATCTCACACAGGCGCTTGGTCGCCCCCATGATGTTTGCCGGGTTGACCGCCTTGTCGGACGAGATCAGCAGGAAACGGTTTACACCGTGCTTCTCGGCGGCGTCAACAACGTTGAGCGTTCCGAAAAAGTTGTTCTTGATCGCTTCGTCCGGGTTATGCTCCATCAGCGGGACGTGCTTGTGCGCAGCCGCGTGGAAAACGAACTGCGGACGGTAGAACGCCATAATCCCGTCGATTTTTTCGCGATCGCGGACGGAAGCGATTTCAATCTCAAACCGCACCTGGGATTCTTTTGCCTGAAGCTCCTGGCACAGGTCGTAAACCCCGTTTTCATAGATGTCCAGAAGCACCATCCGCCCAGGCTGCAGCTTGACCAACTGGCGGCACAACTCACTGCCGATGGAGCCCCCCGCGCCGGTGACCAGAATGGTCGCGCCGCGGTAGTTTTCCGTCTTCTCCTCGCCGAGTGAAGAAACCATCTGCCTGGGCAGCAGGTCCTCGATGTTGATTTCCCGGATGGTCTTGGGCTGTCCATCTTCCAGCAGACGGTTCGCCGGATAATCGTATATCAATACGCTCCGGTCGAACTGTTTATAAAAAAGGAAAAGTTTCTGCAGGAAGGCCGCATCCTTATATGGAATCGCAATCACAAAGGTATTCACGCTCATCTTCTGGGCCACCAGGGCGACGCTCTCGTCTTCCGGAAAGACCTTCAAGCCCAGGATATAGCTCCCCACTTTTTGCGAATTGTTGTCAAAAAAACACACCGGAAGGTATTTGGCGCCGCGGTCGCCCAGCAATTCCTGGGCGAGCTGGACACCCAGGCCGCTGGCGCCGACAATCGCGACCCGCGTGCGCACGCGCTGCTCCTGCGCAGGCTGCCCTTTTCTACGCAGCGGCCGGTGCCGGGTTCCCCTTTCCGCCACGCGCAGCCACTGGTAGACGAAGCGCGTTGACAAGGTAAAAATCAGCCCCATGGCGACAACGGCAAGCGTATGGATGGCCGAGATTTTCCAAACCATAAAGGTATTGCTGATAAAGAAATAGATCGCGCCGCCCAGGCTGTCCGCGGCGATAAAGGTCAAATAGGCCGATTCGTTGGCAAAGCGCCAGGATTGGGAATAGATGCGCAGAATGAAACGGACAAGGAACACGCAGCCCACGAGAATAAGCCCATGGATAAACTTGGTCCGTACGGTCAGCCGCATGGCGGAACTGGGGTAAACGCCGAAAATCAAGGCAATAGCAATTGAAAGCGATACAAGGTCTACAATGACCAGTACAATCCTCCGAACGGATCTGCTTGAAATACTCAACATGACGACTCGTCCGACACCTCACTCGTCGTTAAACGCAGGAATTATAGCATAATCGACCAAAAACATCCACTCTCAGAAGTGCGTCGCCCAAATGATACGATCGAAATCGCCGTTTGAACAAACCCCCACATCCTCAAATTGACAGCAACAAGCCCCCATTGTTATGATAAACCGATGTCGAACAGGAAAGCGAAGGTGATACCATGAAAGCCCATGATTCCAACCGCCCATCCGGAAACAAAGAACCCGCCGCGCCCCTTGTGCTATTGGAAGAGCCCGCACTGAATCTGCGCCAGCTTTTCCGGTATTTGATGCGGCGTCTTCCGATTATCGTACTGGTAGCCGTGATCGCCGCTGCAGCCTCTTCGGCGGTTGGTTTTTTTCTTATTAGACCACGACCCGTTCACTCGGCTACAACGAAAGTGTTTGTTTCGCCGCCCATTGACGCGTTAACCAATCTTCCAGACGTCCAGGCTTCCGCAGTACTCAGCCGTGATTATCTGGAAGTGTTCAGGAGCCAGAACGTGGCGAAAAAGGTCGTTGCCAAGCTGGGATTGGATTACAGCCCAGACGAGATAGTAGAAAAGATTATTGCTTCCAGCCCCGCGAGCACAAGCATTATCACCGTCTCGTTCGACTCTTCCAGCGCGCAAGAAGCAATCCAGGTTCTCCATGAAATTGTCAATTTCAGCCAAGAGTATATCGTAGACGTTCTAAAGGGGGATAGACTGCTCATTCTTGAGCCGGCATATCTGCCGGAATCAGATACAGACTCTCCAGGCAACCGGGGCCGATTTTCCTCAGCGATCCAGGGAGCATTATGGGGCGGCATTCTGGGCGGCTTGATCGCCCTTGTCGTTTTATTGATGAAGTACCTGATGAATGACAGTTTCGCGGCAAGGGAAGATATTTTGAATCATACAGGCCTTCCGGTATTGTCTGGTATTCCATATCAAAGGAATACCAAGTCGTTCCAGCAGCCCGGCGCAAAAGGAAAGGAAAAGGGTACCACCGGTGTCCCGCCTCTTTCCCAACGTACTGAAGCCATTGAGAAAGACATGCAGGAATCCTTCAATACGCTATGCATGAATCTGTCCTTCGGGAAACCAGATATTAAAACAATTTTGTTCACCAGCGCCCTCGCGCTGGAAGGGAAGAGCACGGTCGTCATGGGTTCAGCGCAAACACTGTCCAAAATGGGCAAGAGGGTCTGCGTTATCGACGCAAACCTTCGTAATCCAGACCTTTCCGGGCATTATGCCGCCTCCTTCCCCTCCGAAGCGAAAGGCAAAGGGTTGTCCGACTACCTGGCGGGGCAGGCCACCATCAAGGACATCGTGCATCTAAGCGACCTGCCCGGCGTTCATATCGTACCGTCCGGCGCGGTTCCCGACGCACCTTTCCTGTTGCTTCAATCGAATCTGTTTGCTGGGCTCCTGGAAAATCTGCGGGAAGACTTTGACTACGTTCTTATCGACTCCCCCGCGGTCGGGTCGGTCGCCGACGCGGTGGGAATCGCCCCGACATGCGATGGCATCGTATTGGTCGTCGCGCAGGAAGATACGCCGAGAAATGAAGTGATCGGCGCAAAAATGCAGCTGGAGCAAACAAACAAACCGATTCTCGGGGTCGTTTTCAACAAGGAGAGAAGGACACGGCGTTAATCCCGCTGGGCGGGTTCAGTCAGCAAACGTAATCATACAATGGTTACGTTTGCTTTTTTGCGCGTCGACCTGGGCACATTGAAGGTTTCCCTGTACATCCCTACGCCGATAAAAAGAATGAGGACTTCCGAATCCCCGATTCCGGCTAACTTCCGCACGTTCTTTTCCTGTCCGGGCGTCAGCGCCGCGCTCAGCGAGATGGATGCAAGCCCCTGGTAATGCAAGCCATACAGCAGATTCATCGAATACAAGCCGCCGTCGACGAAAGCCTGGTACTGCTCCCTGTCCCGGTTGAAGTATCGAAGGTCGGTCGTGACAATCAAGAGTTTGTCGATTCCTATGCCAAAGCCCCTGTTGCCATTCTGGTTTTTCAGCACGGCCGCCATCACGCCCTTGTCGGCGATGAGCCGTACCTTCCACCCCTGGCGGTTGCATACCGACGGGGTGCGTTGTGCCATTTCAACCGCGCGCAGGATGCGTTCAACCTCGACGGCATCCCCCGAAAACTCACGGACACTGTGCCTCGAGCCGCTGAACGCGTCAAAGTCGAGTTTCAAGGCTTGATCGATCGCTTCCCGCGTAATGGACGCCGTGCCGCCCGACGCGTCAGGCGCGCCGGGAAGCCTGCGATAGGCGTCCGCGATTTCCCGGATCAGCGGAAGGTGCTCTTCGCCATGCAGCGCGACATACTCCTGGAGGTTGCACAGCGCGGACCTGTACACGTCAGCCTCAATCGGATACCCGTCCCTGACATACTTTTCCAGGAGCGATATCAGGGTTTTGATATTGTCCTTGCCGAACCCCAAGCGGCGTTCCTTGTAGGACAAACCCTTTTCAATGCTGTGGTACAGTTTTCTGATGAGCGCCTCGTACTGCTCAAAGCAGACACAGCGATTCGCCGTAAACGAATACCTGGAGTACCTGCGGTAAAAAGCGATAAAAATCAGCCATTTATTATAATAGTAGGCGGCCATCCGCTTGAGGTTCCTCAGTTTGTTCACGGCTGTCATCCTTTCAAAGCGCCTCGTTGATTTCGCCCGTTTGCGCTTCGCCCACGTTTTCAACGACCCTGAAGGCCCTCCATTTGCTGCGGATGGTCTTCCGGAAAATCAGAAACAGCGCGGCAGCCCAGACAGACGCAAGCAGAAACGCCTCCGCCCTGCCGCCCATCGCCTTGAAAACCGGCGTTGTGCCCCTGACCAGATAAAACAGAATGCCCAGGCATACGTTGACCAACAAAATCACGCCGCTGTTCTTCCATGGGAAAATATCCCCAAACGGAACGCGCGAGATTTTGGAAGTGTTGTACAGCAGATACCAGGCGCCAAAAGCGGTGGCCACCACCGTCGCGACGGCGGGGCCGATGAAACCGAAGAAAGAGTGGAACAGCACGTCCAGCAGGGCGTTGAGCACCAGGCTGTAAACAGAGCTTTTCAGGATATACTTCGTGTTCCCGCTGGAGTTCAAGATCATCCCGTAATACGTGCACCGGATGATGTACGTCAGCGAATAGACGCCGAAAACCTGCGCCCCTTTGAAGTACCTGTCGGAATATAGGAAGTCGACCGCTTCGGCTGAAAACACGAACAACCCAAAGCCAAAAAAGCTGTTAATCAGCAGGGAAAGGACAATCGTATCCTTCCAGAGCCTCACAGCGCCGGCCATGTCATTGTGCTTGACCAGTCTGGCAATCTGCGGCAGAAGCACCGCGGTCAGCGACGCCGATATCAGGGTAATCGGGATTTCCCTTGCGGCGTTGGCATATAGCGCGAGCTCCTCGACGGTATAAAGATAACCGATGAGCAGCTTGTCCGTTTCCGCCTTGAGCGTCCCGACCGCGGTAGCGAGCCCGAGCGGCACCGCAAACTTGAACAGCTCATAAATCATCCGCTTGTCGAGGACCAGCCTCAGGCGCCCGGCTCTTTGACTGGCGATATAGTAAACGATTATCGTAAAGACAATCTCCACCAGCAGGAAGAGCACCATGTAGTCGGAAAAGGTCCATCCCAGCAGCTGCACGACAAGCACCAGCAGCACCAGGGCGACGCTGTGAGCCACCTGGTACGCAATGAGCAGGTTCGACTTGTTGAAAATAATCAGCAGATTTTCCACGCTGCTGGTGATAATCCTGGTCCAGGGATAGACGGCGCCGAAATAGAGGAAGGCGCTCAGCAGCCTGTTGTCAAAATAGGCTTCCGCCAGTGGCATGATGGCGACGACGATGAGCCCCACGACGATGCTGAGCGCCGTATTGACGGTATAGTAAAGGGAAAGGAATTTGTTCTTTTCTTCCTCTGTACCAGCCCTCGCCATAAAGTAGTTCAGGCTGAAAGGAAGCCCGAGCATGAAAATCGACACCATCAAGTTGACGACAATCAGAATCTGGGAGTAGGTCCCGAATTCGCTGAGCGTCCGAAACCTTGACAGCAGCATCGTTGTAACCAGGGAAATCGTATAGGTAACGATTTTCGAGCTGGTGAGCACGACCGCTGATTTACGCAGTGAACCTTTTTGCAAACTCCCGTCCTTCATACATGCCGCTCGATTCTGTCAGTCGTTAATCGCGCAAAACGCGCTCGCCCGCCGCGAGGGCCTTGGCGATGACCGTTTCATGGTGTGCCGCGATTTCAGCCCGCACGGCGTCCCGCCCGTCCCAAAGCCGCTGGAACATCGCGACGACCCCGGCCCCGTCGCACCCGGCGTCGGACAAAAGCCACCTCTCCTGCCCATACAGGTGCATCAGCTCGTCATACTTGTAATGCCAACCGATGACCATCAAAGGGACAAGCGAGGATAGGGCGGCCACGCAGGAATGGTACCTGGACGCCACGACCAGGTCGCAGGAAGCGATATAGTCCTTGATTTCCAGCGCAGTGCAGTTTCCGGCGTCCAGAATCCCAAGCGCCTGAGCCTGATGCCCATCGGCAGCAAACGCTTTTTGCACGTCTTTCGCGACGTCGATGTCGGAATACTTCGTCTCGCGATGGTACTCGTTCGGTATCAGCACGACCTCAGCGCCCAGCTGCTTCGTGATGTGTGCGCACAGCCGTACCATGCAGCTCAGGTATTCTTCGGCCCCCCGCCACTGGCGCATGATCTGATAGCTGACCGAAACGCCGACCCGGGACGGATGGAGCGGACGAGGCGGCTGATATGGCATCAGGTTCGCCGCGTCCGGGGAGACAGGTACATCCTTCCGCACAGCATTGATGCCAAGAAGGGCTTTCCTGCTCTCTTCCTCCCGGGCCATCATCGTTTCGAAAACATGCCTGGACGCAAACCGGGCTTCCTCCCGGGTGCTTTTTTTCTCCGCCGGGCCATAGCTTGAAGTGAATTTGACGGTTTTCACGCCGTGCCTTCTTGCGTAGTATGGGAGCGGGAAACGCGCCATCGTTCGAAGCTGAAGAAGCGGCCAGACCGCATCCTTCGGCGCGAAGCGGTCGCAGAAACAGATGCCGAACAGGTCGACCACGACATCCGCCTCCCGGATGCGGCGAAGCGCAGCGTCCAGCTCGGCGTCGGGGAAAAGGCTCTTGCCAATTCCAGGAAGGAAAACCCTGGACAGGAAGCGCTTCGAGGAATAGGCGCTGATCGGCATGATATCGAAATCCATCCCCCGCTTTGCCTGGGCGGAGACCGGCCCGCATTGGATATAAGTCAATTGGACATCGTCCTGGTACAGCCTGCGCAGCAATTCGCGGAATCCGGAAAGGATTGAAGGGCAGCCAAAGTTATTGTCCAGGACCAGCCCGCACGCAACGATTTTCTTCATGCCCCCTCCTTTAAGACCGTCTGAATCAACGCCCGCCCCCTTCGGGCGATTTCGGTACTAGAACCCTGGCTGGGATACCGGCGACCGTCATGCCTTCCGGCACGTCGTCAATGACCACCGCGTTCGCGCCGATTGTGCTGTTGTCTCCGATCGAAATGGGCCCGAGCACAACCGCCCCGGGGTAAATGACCACGTTTTTGCCCACGATGGGGTGGCCGTTGCCCCTCGTCCTGTGTTTTCTGCCGCCAAAGGTCACATTCTGATAAACGCTGCAGTTTGCCCCGATGACGGTTCCCCGGGAGACGACAACGCCAAGCGCATTGTGGTAAAAGTCAACGGATCTGTCAATATCGGCCATCAGCGAAACGTCGCACGCGAAAACAATCCGGTTGAACGTCCAAAGCAGCTTGGGAAGCAGCGGAACCCTTTTCAAAAACAGTTTCCGCGCCAATGAAATCGACCGTCCGACAAGGTGCTTCTTCATTATTCATTCTCTTTCCGGCATATCGCCCGGTAGTAAGCATATAGGGAATCCGATGCCTCGTCCATGCCGAATCCTTTGGAATCGATGGCTTCCTGACCGCCGCGCGGACTGCGTGCCCCCTTCGTATCCAGGATGCGTTCCGCCCAGTCCGCCAAGCTGGAGGATGCCGGCATGAAATGGACGCGGTCTGTCAGAACCACCGTACGCGGCACGGCAGCGGAAGCGACAACGGGCAGCCCCGCGGCCTGCGCCTCCACCGCGGCGTTCCCGTACCCCTCATACAGGGACGGGAAGACAAACACATCCATGGCGCAATACCATTCCGGCACATCGTTCCTGGCCCCGGCAAAACGGACTTTTCCCTCAATCCCTTCAAGCTTCACCTTGTCCACAACCGGCTGAAACAACGGCCCGTCGCCGACCAGCAGCAGCCTTGCGGTATCGTCCCGTGCCAGCACTTCTTTGAAAATATCGACGAGAAAGCCGTGGTTTTTCGCTTCGGTGAACCTGCCGACATGCCCCAGGACAAAACCGTCCTCCAGCCCGAGTTCCGACCTCCTCCTTGCTCTGTGCTCAGGGCTGACGGCAAAGGCATCCAGGTCGATGGCGTTCTTGATGACCCTGAAGGGTTTTCCCTTGAAAAAAAACTGCCCTGATTCTTCGGAATTTGCGAGCAGGTGAGTGCTCAAGCCCGTCCCAAGCCGGATAAAAAGTCGGTAGGTTGCCTGTATGGGCAATTTGCCGTCTGTTTTTGAAGTCCGCGCGTGAAACAGCCGGATTGGCACCTTGCATTTCCTGGCGGCCAGAAAAAGCAGCCAGCTCCGGGTGATGTTGTAGGCGTGTACAATATCATAATGACCCGCACGGAGGACAGCCATCAGCTGCTTATAATAGCTCAGCATGTGAAACGGGCTGTAAGCGCCGATGGTATGGACGGCACAGCCCTGTTCCTTCAACCGGCGAAGCTGGGGCGACGCCTGTTCCCCTTCGACCAGCACGTCGATTTTCAGCCTGTCCGGACGCGCCGATGTAACAGTGTTGACCAAGACGGTTTCGATACCGCCATAGTTGAAACCCGGCACGAACTGCAGAACCCTGATTGGTCGCATCTTGCCTGTCATCCGCCCATCTCAGGGACGGGTGCCCCGGGGATTGCGCTTTCCCGCCGAACGCTCGGCGCCGCGATGCAAAACATGCAGATGAGAGTAAAAAATCTCAAAGCGAAGAAACTAGGGGCGAAGCTCGCACCAATTATACATACTGCATATACCCATTTAAAGCCTGCAAACGCAGAGCGCCTGGATATTCGCCAAATATAGTACAATGCGCTGATAAACATCAGCGTAATCAAGATTCCGGTTTGTACAAGAAGGTCAACCAGGGCAAAATGAGGCGCCATAGATCCAAGTGCTTTCATTTGCGAAGCGTAATCCAAACCCTTCCCAAAGAGAGGGGCTTCTGCAAAATTGACAAGTGCGGATGTAATTAACTGAAATCTCCCGTTATCAGATAAGACCATATCAATTAAACTGGTAAAAAAGCTTCTAGAAGCAAATAAAATTGCAACTGCGATGGTGCCCATCACTGCCAAAAAGACCTTTAGAGGAGTCTTTGCAATTTCATTTCTCTTAGCAAACAAAACCATGCCTATCAATATGATAACCAAACTTAGCACACCGGTTCTCGAACTTGTGAGCGCCATAGCAACGAATACAAAAGCACTCAGTATATAATTGCGTACTCTTTTCCCCAAGAATAACAAGATGATTATCGCTGTTCCAAGGTATACCGATATCCCGCTCATATCATAAAACAAAAACAAGTATAAGTCCCGGTTACCGCCCAATCGCATAATATAGAAAGTACTTATCTCGAAGAAATTGAGCATGACAAACTGAAAAACAACACCAGACGCAGCGAATACAACTCCGTTTACATACAAAGGCAGGATAAAAGCATAATCTATACGTGACAGTTTATTTTTTAGGGTGCCTGCGACAATGCATCCCATCAGAAAGCTTGCGTAGCCCAGATACTCCTTTATCCCTGCAATAAAATCCTTTGAGATTACCAAGGGCACGATTAAAGCCAACGGAAGGATAAGAAGGACATAGGTTAAAGGGTTTTTTTGAACCGAGCCTCTCTCGATCGAGGTAAACAGCATCAACAGCAACAAAAGATAAAACCACGGGAGCGGAATCTCGGCATAGCCCGTTCCGAAAACGCTCCGGAAAGACAGCGGCATCGTTATACTCAATAGCGCCAGCATGGCCGATTGGTGATCCATCCATACGCGCGTCGTAAGCCGGCGATAAATGAGAATCAAAAGCGCCCCCCCGGCCATAAGGGTCAACACTTTGACCGGCAGGGACGTCCTGCCGTAGACGGCACAGTTCAGCAGGTACAAAAGCCACGCATAACCGAGCGCCCGCCGCATTTCCGTTTTCGTTTGCGCACCGTAACAGCGCTGTTCCCTCAGAAACGCAAGATTCAACGAAGTCAATTGATACCTATTCCCCTTCCCGGTTCCGGCTGGAGCACCGTCATGTGTCAGAATCGGCTTTCACAGCGGCATTCATCACGTTCTCATAGATCTTCTGGTAACCGAGCTTCATTTTCTCGATGTCATAGATGAGCGCGCGTTCCCTGGATTTGCTGCAATACTCGGAAAAAGCGTCGCTGTCCTGGAGGCGAAGGATCTGCGAGGCAAATGTGTCCGCGTCGTTCAGGCCCGCCTTGAGGGCGTAGTCACCGACAGCGTCGGACAAGCCGGGAACATCGGTAATGACGATCGGCTTGCCGCACGCCATCGCCTCTATCGCCACAAGCCCAAACCCTTCCCACAACGACGGAATGACAGAAATGTCGATGGTGTGAAGGATTTCCGCGACGTCCTTCCGAAAGCCAAGGAAAACCACCCTTTCCGCCAGCCCCTGCTCCTCGACGCGCTCTTTCACGCTGTCAAGCAGCTTCCCTTCCCCTACCAGCAAAAGGATGTAATTGTCCGGAAGCTTTTTCATCACGTCAATCATGAACAGATGATTCTTTTGCCTGGAAAATGTGCCCACCATGCACAGCAGCACGTCCGATTCGCGAATCGTCGCGACCAGCTGATTCCTGGGATAGGCGGAAGCGGCGATGAAGCGCGCCAATGGGACCCCGTTGTTGACCACGACAAACCGTTTGAGCCGCCTGGGTGATGGCTTCAGCCATTTGAGCAGCATGTTCTGCGTCTGCTGGCTGATTGAAATCACGTAGGAATACTGCCGGTAAACGAGCTTTTCAATGGGCCTGAGCAAGGGGATGTGCCGCCTTCTGTTATTGGTGCTGTGCTCCGTCATCACCAGTCGGGCCCGGCCGCCGCCAAACAGCTTCGCCAAGGCGCAATAATACAGGACCGGGAACAGGTTGGCATGTACGATATCATAGTTCCCTTCGCGAATCAGCCTGCGAAGATAGCGGAATGATTCCCAGTGGGATTTGATCGTCGATGGCATGACTGTGATTTTGATGCCTGACGCCTTCAGGGATTCCAGGTATTTTTCATTGCGGTCCGACAGGATGACGAGCTCGCACTCGTACTGGCCGTTGTTCAGCATGGGGATGAGGTCGTTGAGCAATTTCTCCGCGCCGCCACCAGCCAAACTCGGAATCGCAAAAAGCACCCTTGGTTTCCCCGGCTTCCTCACTTGTTCATTCATGTAATAACCCGCCTGATTATTCATCATCCTCCGCGCCCGGCAATCCCGCCAAACGCTCTCTTTCTATCTTCTCTTCAAGTGAAGTCGCTGACGGCGGACGCTACTTTCTGAGTATCCTTCTCAGTTAGGTAGGGATGCATCGGAAGGCTGAGCACCCGGCGCGCCAGATCGCTGGTGACGGGGAAATCGGCATCCGTCAGCCCGAAGCCGGCATAGGCGGTCTGCTGGTGCAGACCCCGGGGATAGTACACCATGGAGGGGATGCCCTGGCCGGCCAGATGGCGCTTGAGCCCGTCGCGCTGACCCTGGTCCCGCAGGAGGATGGTGTACTGCGCCCAGCTGGAGAGGTAGCCTTCCGGGATATACGGGGTGACCACACTGTCTCCGAGCAGGCCGGTATACCGCCGGGCGATCTGGTTGACGGCGTCCAGTTCGAATTCCTCAAAGGCTTCCAGCTTGGTCAACAGGACGGCGGCCTGCAGGGTGTCCAGGCGGGAGTTCATGCCGATGAGGCGGTTGTCGTACTTGTCTTCCGGGGAACGGCCCTGCGCGCGCAGGGAGCGCAGGTGGACGTCCAGCGCCGCGTCGTTGGTGAAGATGGCTCCGCCGTCGCCGTAGCAGCCCAGCGGCTTGGCCGGGAAGAAGGAGGTCGTCGCCGCGTTCCCGAACGAGCAGACGCGCTTTACGCCGATTTTGCCGCCGAAGCCCTGCGCGCCGTCCTCCAGGACCTTCAGGCCATATTTTTCAGCAATCGCCTCAATGCGCGGGTAATCCGCAGGCAGGCCGAACAGGTCCACGGGGATGACCGCACGCGGCGTCAGTTTCCCTTCCCGCAGAACTTTCAGGATTGCG
>Ga0209723_1004886_pt1 | contig 14370 bp, 10 predicted proteins | sample BiotimSIPDNA_2_FD_185750 | JGI IMG/M metagenome (GOLD analysis project Ga0209723, IMG submission 185750) | Anaerobic biogas reactor microbial communites from Washington, USA - Biogas_R2 time_0 SIP DNA (SPAdes) (version 2) | ecosystem: Engineered > Bioreactor > Anaerobic > Unclassified | place... | reverse complement strand
CTTTAATTCCAGGTTCCTTTATTTGCTTTTCTATTATTAAAGTTGAACCTATATTTTTTTTGTAATCGATAAATTCATTCTGTAGTTCGTCTTTTTTATCATACCCTTTAGTTTTGGCATCAGCAAGTTTCATTTTGTATTTAACATATAAGTCCAAAAAATCTTTATATCTTTCAAAAGAATCTTGTTTTGCTTTTGCAGAATCTCCGACAGTTTTAATATATGCCTTCTCAAATTCCTTTAAAGTTATGTTTTCATTTCCGTACTCGGCAACAACGCTTTCAGATAATTTTGATGAACAAGATGTAATTAACAACAAGATTGTCAGAACATAAACAAAAAAACTTAAACGCATCTAAAACCTCCGTATATTGTATAATAATTTCATCATTAAATTTTAACAGATATATTTATTATGAGTTTGAAGAATTTCTCTCCCAGAATATTCCATCCTTATAGCCTTGGATTTTAATATCATTCTCTGCCATTTCTATTCTTTTTGCTGCAAGAAAACAATACTTTTTATCAATTTCTATCCCCACAAAATTGCGTCCAAGTTTTTTTGCAGTAACAGCCGATGTTCCGCTGCCCATAAAGGGATCTAAAACAACATCGCCTTTATTGCTGCTTGCCAGAATAAGTTTTGCTATTAATTTTTCGGGTTTTTGTGTTGGATGCTCTGTATTTTCTTTCATAGACCAAAAAGGCACCGAAATATCATTCCAAATATTTGAAGGATAAGTAATCCGGAAACTTCCGTTTTCATCTTCCAACCAATCCTTTGGATCTCCGTCAATTGTTCTGTAAGGAGCAATTACTTTCCTTTTCATTTTTACATCTTCAATATTAAAAGTATAATTGTTGCTGCAAGTGCAAAACCAAATGTCTTCGCTGTTATTTTTCCAATTGGTTTTGGAGCCTCTTCCTTTTTCCCGTTCCCAGGTAATCCTGTTCTGTACCTTAAAATATTTCTGCATAACTAAGTGAACCGATGTAGAGGAATTCCAATCGCTGCAAAAATAAACAGTAGCATCCGGTTTTAATGTACGCTTCAACTCCACAATAAATTTTTCAATCCATTCAGAGTAATCGTTAATTGTAATTTTATTAAATTTAACAACATTAAATTTCTTGCTCAAGTTATAAGGAGGATCCAAAATCAGCAAATCCACAAAACCCGAAGGCAGATATTTCAACGCTTCAAATAAATCCTGATTAATGATTTTATTCATCACATCTTCTGTTTTAACAGCATTTTTAAGATTAATTAAACCGCCGTTATATTTTAATTCGTCCTCTGATGAAACAACTACTGTTTTATTCCTTGGAGCTTTTATTTTCATAGAACAATATATTTTATTGGACTTTTGTCCCTTCTTTAACTTTTACTCCAGCTTCCAACACATTTAATTTTCCGTCTGCATCTTCAACTGCCAGTATCATTCCTTGAGATTCTATTCCAAAAAGTTTTGCAGGTTTTAAGTTGGCAACAATAATTACTTTTTTATTAATCAGTAATTCAGGTTCGTAACTTTTTGCAATTCCTGCAACAATCTGCCTCTTTTTATTTCCAATACTAACCTGAAGTTTCAAAAGTTTATCACTTTTTTCAACTTTTTCTGCGGAAGTTATTTTGGCTACTTTTAAATCTATTTTTTTAAATTCGTCATAAGTTATTTCGTCAACCGGTTCGGAACTTATTTCTGCCGGCAGTTTATTTATTTCATTCTCAATCTCTTTATCATCAATCTTTGTAAATAATATTTCAGGCTGATTAAGTGAATGCCCGGGTTTAATATTTTCCAGGCCTGCATCAGTCCAATCAACCGATTTCGAATTAAGCATTTTGAATATTTTTTCCGACGACATCGGTATAACCGGATGAAAAATTTCGGCAAGCGTAAAAATTGTATTTAAGCAAACATTAATTGCAGTTCCGGCAGAATCTTTATCACTCTTAATCAGTTTCCAAGGTTCGCTGTCGTTAAAATATTTATTCCCAGCTCTGGCAAGATTCATCATCTCGAAAACTGCTTCCTTAATTTTAAATCTTTCCAGCAGATTGCCTACCTTTTCGGGATATGTTTTAAGCAGCGAAATCATTTCGTTATCAATCTCTTTTAAATTTTTCCGCTCCGGCACTTTTCCGTCAAAGTGCTTTAATGCAAAAGTAAAAGTTCGGTTAACAAAATTGCCGAAAATGTCAGCCAATTCGCTGTTATTCCTTGCCTGAAATTCTTTCCAGTAAAAATCTGTATCCTTCGCTTCCGGAAGATTAGCTGCAAGCGTATATCTCAAAGGGTCGGCTGGATACTTGGATATGAAGTCAATCACATCAATTCCCCATCCCCGCGATTTTGAAAACTTCTTTCCTTCAAAATTTAAAAATTCGTTAGCCGGAACATTCTGGGGAAGCACAAATTTTTCATTGCTTGCATCATTCCAAGCCATAAGCATTGCAGGAAATATTATCGTATGAAATACAACATTGTCTTTTCCTATAAAAGCAATATATTTTGTGTTTTCATCCAGCCAATACTTCTTCCATAATTCAGGATTATTCTGCTGCATCGATAATTCTTTTGTAGCGGAAATATAACCTAACACAGCTTCAAACCATACATAAAGCACTTTTCCGTCAGCATTATCCAATGGAACTTTAACGCCCCAATCCAAGTCGCGGGTAACTGCCCGGTCTTTTAAACGGTCTGTAAACCAGCCTTTGCAATATTGAAGAACATTTTCTTTCCAGCTGTACTTTAGATTCATTTCTTTAATATAATCTTCCAATCTTTCCTGATACTTGCCAAGAGGGAAAAACCAGTGCGAAGTTTCTTTCAAAACCGGAGTTTGTCCGGAAATTTTGCTTTTCGGGTTTACTAGTTCCGATGGATCGTAAAGCGAGCCGCATTTTTCGCATTCATCGCTGCGAGCTTCTTCGTATCCGCATTTAGGACAAGTGCCTTCAACATATCTGTCCGGAAGAAACATATTTGCTTTTTCATCAAAAAACTGCTGGCTTTTCTGTTCGTTTAAAATGCCTTGTTTATGATACGAAAGGAAAAATTCTTTTGCAGTTTCGTGATGGATCGGCAAAGAAGTGCGGGAGTAAATATCAAAACTCATCCCGAATTTATAAAATGCTTCTTTATTTTGTTCGTGGTATCTGTCGATAATTTCCTTTGGTTTAACCCCTTCCTTATCCGCCGAAATTGTTATGGGAACGCCATGTTCATCGGAACCGCATACATAAACAATATCGTCTCCGTTTAATCTTTTATAACGGACATAAATATCAGCTGGAAGATATGCTCCGCTTAAATGACCAAGATGAATTGGACCGTTAGCGTAAGGCAATGCAGAGGTAACCAATACTTTTTCTTTTTTCACAAAAAAAATCCCGAATTAAAATAATTTAATTGCAAAATATAACAATTTGAGGGGTAAAATTACTAATATTGTTTTTAAACCTTGAACTAATATTGAATTAAATTCAAGTTATTTAGTTTTATGAATCAATCGTTCTTGTACATATCTTCAATAAGATCTTTATACCTCTCTTCAATCACTTTTCTTTTTACTTTAAGAGTGGGTGTTATTTCACCGCTTTCAATTGAAAGCGGTTTTTCAAGAATTGTAAATTTCCTTACCTTTTCGTAATTAGCAAGCTGTTTTTGGAATTGAGAAAGATCATTTTCCAGAAGTTCGTATATTTGTTTCATTTTCACCAACTCTTCCTGGTTAGAATATTGTATACGATGAGCATCGGCATATTCCTTTAATGCTTCGTAATCGGGTACAATTAAAGCACTCAAAAACATTCGTCTATCCCCGATAAGTACAAACTGCTCGATATATTTACTTCCTAAAAACAAATTTTCAATAGGGGTTGGAGCTATATATTTCCCGCCGCTTGTTTTAAAAAGATGTTTTTTTCTGTCTGTAATAATTAAAAAACCTTCTGCATCAAATACTCCGATATCGCCTGTATGAAGCCATCCGGTTTTAAGAACTTCATCCGTTTCTTTTTTATTTTTAAAATATCCCTGCATAATGTTAGGACCGTATGCAAGAATTTCGCCATCCTTTGCAATTTTTATTTCCACACCAGGAAACGGTTTTCCTACAGAGCCGAATTTATAATCGTTTAATCTGTTAACAGCAAGAACCGGTGATGATTCGGTTAGTCCGTAACCCTCAAGAATAATTATTCCGGCAGCTTCAAAAAATTCGCCTAATTCTCGCGGCAAAGCCGCCCCGCCCGATATAAAGAATCGTAATTTTCCACCTGTCCTTTCTTTCAGCTTTGTAAACACAAGTTTTTCAGCTAACTTATGTTTTATTGTAAGTCCGATCGGAATTTGATTGCTGCCAGATAATTTTCTGTATTCTCTTCCTGTTTCAATTGCCCAATTGAATATTTTCTGTTTTCCTTGCGATTGACTTTCGATGTTCTTAATTATTTTGCTGTACATTCGTTCAAACAAACGCGGTACAGCCGTCATAATTGTAGGTTTTATTTCAATTAAATTTTGTGATACTTTTTCAATGCTTTCGGCATAAGCAATTGTACATCCGGCAGCAAGAGCCACATAATAGCCGCAAGTTCTCTCAAAAATATGGCACAACGGCAGAAATGAAAGGAACAAATCGGTTTCGTAAACTTCAAGTGCAATGTGAGCGCCTTTAACATTCGACATTATATTTTGATGTGTAAGCATAACGCCTTTCGGCACGCCGGTAGTCCCCGATGTATAAATAATCGTGCATAAATCATTTTCCTTGCAGATTTCCAGATTCTGTTTAAAATATCCCGGGTTTTCACGTTCGAAATCTCTTCCTATTTGCTGAACTTGTTTAAATGTTGCAGTATTTTTATCTATATCTTCATCTAAATCGTTCATCACCACAATAAACTGAAGATTTTTACACTTATCCTTAATCTTTAAAACTTTGTTAAGATGAAATTTATTTGAAACAATTATTCCTTTCGATTCACTGTTATTAATTATGAATTGAATATTTTCGGATGTGGAAATAGGATATAAAGGCACGTCAATTGCCCCGAGTCCTAATATTGCCATATCTGAATAAACCCATTCCGGTCTGTTCTCACCAATAATAGATACTTTATCCCCGCGTTTAATTCCCAAAGCCGCTAAACCGAGAGCAAAAGATTCTGTTTCTCTTTTCAATTCAAAGTAATCAATATCTTTATATTTGTTTTGCAGTTTATATTTTAATACAGTTTTGTTGTTTTTTTTTGAATAATCTTCGGTAAGAAATGAGTAAAGCTGCGGTATAGTCTTAAAATCCTGTAAGATTGGCATTGTTTCCTCCTGTTATGCGCAAAGTTACATTTCTAAAAATATTAAATCAATCCCTTTCGTGTTTTAATAATTCAGGAAGTAAACATAAATTATTGCAATAATTTAAATTAAAAAAGCGGAGAGTTCTCCGCTTTCTTAATTTTTATTTAGAATAATTCTTCAGCTGTTTTTACAATATTTTCAGTTGTAAATCCGAACTCTTTATAAAGAATTTCGTATGGCGCCGAAGCTCCAAATCTGTCGAGAGCAATACAGCGTCCCTGAAGACCCACAAATTTTTCCCATCCCATGCTTATTCCTGCCTCAACAGAAATCCTTCTTGTAATATCCGAAGGGAAAACTTTTTCTTTATATTCAGCTGGCTGGCTGTTGAAAACTTCAACACAAGGCATGCTTACCACACGTGTTTTTTTGCCTTTGGCATCTAAAATATCTGCAGCTTTTAAGGACATATCAACTTCTGAACCTGTAGCTACAATAATAACGTCAGGCTTACCGATTGTATCTTTAAGAATATATCCGCCTTTTTCAACCATTTCCGCAGGAGCATATTTTTCTCTGTCAATTACGGGCAGATTCTGGCGGGTAAGAGCTAAAACAACCGGTCCGTGACATTTAATAGCATACTTCCAAGCCTGCACTGTTTCTGTTGCATCTGCAGGACGGAATACTTTAACACCTGGAATTGCTCTTAATGATGCAACATGTTCAACCGGTTGATGAGTAGGACCATCTTCGCCAAGACCAATACTGTCGTGAGTGAAAACATATATAGCGCGCAATTCGGAAAGAGCTGCTAATCTAATAGAAGGACGCATATAATCGGAAAAGACCATAAAAGTTCCGCCGTAAGGAATGATTCCGCCGTAAGCAGACATTCCGTTCATAATAGAACCCATTCCATGCTCACGGACTCCGAAATGGAAGTTTCTTCCCGCTCTATTTTCCGGTGAAAAATCGGTAAAATCTTTTAAGTGTGTATTATTCGATGGCGAAAGATCTGCAGAACCTCCCATTAATGCCGGTATTGCTGGAGCAATTGAATTCAGTACTTTTCCTGAAACACTTCTTGTTGCAACAGCAGGATCACTTGTTTTATATTCAGGCAGTTTGCTAATCCATCCGTCTCCGAAATTTCCGCTGAATATATTTTTTATTTCTTTTGCTTCTTCAGGATATTCTTTTGAATATTTTTCGAATATTTCATTCCACTGTTTTTCGTACTCGGCTCCCTGCTTTTTAACTGAATCGTAAACTGCTTTCACTTCATCAGGTACATAGAAAAATTTATCTTCAGGCCAGTTAAGATTTTTCTTTGTTAATGCAACTTCTTCTTTACCAAGAGGAGAACCATGCGAAGATTCTTTGCCTTGCTTATTCGGACTTCCATAACCGATTTTAGTTTTTACAATTATTAATGTCGGTTTAACAGTTTCTTTTTGTGCTTCATTTATTTTACCACGCAGCTGTTCAATATCGTTTACATCACTTACTTTCAGAACATTCCAATTGTATGCTTCATACCGTTTTGCAACGTTTTCAGTCATTGCTATGTCTGTGTCGCCTTCAATTGAGATATTGTTGCTGTCGTAAAGCACAATAAGATTAGAAAGTTTGTTATGTCCGGCAAAAGCAGCAACTTCGTGATTAATTCCTTCCATAAGATCGCCGTCGCTGGCAATTACATAAATTTTATGATTAAATAATTCAAATCCGGGTTTATTAAATCTTGCACGATGAACTTCGTAAGCGGTAGCCATTCCTATCGCGCTGGCAACACCTTGTCCGAGAGGACCTGTAGTAGTTTCAACTCCTTCGGTCATTCCTAATTCCGGATGTCCCGGGGTTATGCTTCCCCACTGGCGGAAACTCTGCAAGTCTTCAATCGATACTTTATAACCGGCTAAATGAAGCATACTGTATAAAAGCATACTGCCATGTCCGGCTGATAACACAAAACGGTCGCGGTTTATCCATTTAGGATTTGCGGAATTGTATTTCATAATTTCGGAATAAAGTAGATGTGCAATTGGAGCGCAACCCATTGGCATTCCAGGGTGACCAGAGTTTGCTTTCTGTACGCCGTCAACTGCTAAAAAGCGGATTGTGTTTATGCATTTCTGCATAAGTTCATTAGAAATATTATTCATTTTTTAACCTCAAATATTATTGACAAATTATTTTCCCGTCCACTACCGGAGTTACACAGATGAGAGGATTTTCGGGGATTTCGTATTTTGTAAAGATATTTTCGAATAATTCGTAGTGTCTGCCTTGTTTTTCCAGCTTCGAAAATTGTTTGTAAGTCATTTTTTTATCATTTTTATTGGACGGTGCTTCATATTTAACAGCATCATCAAAATCGGCAGCAGCTTTTGAATAAAGAAATTTTATTTTGCTATCATCATCCCCGTCCAAGAGATAATCTTTTGCTCTGAATTCAGTTACAATATCGTTTACTATTACAAGATAAATATTTAATATTCGTTCTTTCAAGCGGAATTATTTCATTTTTAATTATTAAGCTACGAAAATTACGAAATATAAACTGACTATCAAAATACGCGAATACAAATTTTGAAAGATATGACTGCCGAATTTTTATCTTCTCGGCAGTCTCTTTTTAAGTCTTTTTTAGTTTTCAGGACCAATCATTTGTTCCGGACGAACTACTTCATCAAATTTTTCGGAAGTAAGTAAGCCAAGTTCAATTGCAGCAGCTTTAAGAGTTGTGTTTTCTTTAAATGCTTTTTTTGCAACTTTAGCAGCGTTATCATATCCAATATGCGGATTAAGCGATGTTACCAGCATCAGTGAATTTTCGAGATGTTTTTTAATATTGTTCTGGTTGGCAACAATTCCAACAACACAATTTTCGGTAAAACTGTCGCAAGCATCCGATAAAAGTTTTATTGATTGCAGCAAGTTAAAAATCATTACAGGTTTAAATACATTTAATTCAAAATTTCCGCTTGCTCCGGCAAACCCTATTGCTGCATCATTTCCCAGCACTTGCACGCAAACCATTGTCATTGCTTCGGACTGAGTAGGATTTACTTTACCAGGCATAATAGAGCTTCCCGGTTCATTTTCCGGAAGATTTAATTCTCCAATTCCGCAACGAGGACCTGATCCAAGCCAGCGTACATCGTTAGCTATTTTCATTAAAGAAGCGGCAAGAGTTTTTAATACACCGCTTGTTTCAACAATTGAATCGTGTGCTGCCAAAGCTTCAAATTTATTTTTCGCTGAACTGAATTTAATCCCTGTAATTTCAGAAATTTTACGCGCCGATACTTCGGCAAAATCTTTGTGCGTATTTAAGCCTGTTCCAACAGCAGTTCCACCTAAAGCTAATTCCGAAAGACGCGGCAGGCATCCGTTTATTCTTTCCAACCCGTAAGTAAGTTGCTGAACATATCCCGAAAATTCCTGACCGAGAGTTAATGGAACTGCATCCATTAGATGAGTTCTGCCTATTTTAATAATATCCTTAAATTCTTCGGCTTTCACTGCCAAAGCGTCGCGCAATTTTGTAACCATCGGAATAAGATTTCTGTTTATTTCTTCAACTGCTGCAATGTGCATTGCTGTAGGAAATGTATCGTTAGATGACTGAGCTTTGTTAACATCGTCGTTTGGATGAATAGGTTTTTTACTTCCCATAACTCCGCCTGAAATTTCAATAGCCCTGTTCGAAATCACTTCGTTTGTATTCATATTTGTCTGGGTTCCGCTTCCGGTCTGCCAAACGACTAACGGGAAATGTTCATCAAGTTTTCCTGAAATTACTTCATCGGCCGCTTTAACAATTAGCTCAGCTTTTTCGGTGCTTAACATTCCTAATTCTTTATTGGCAAGAGCTGCTGCTTTTTTAAGAATGCCCAAAGCTCTTATCATTTCGCGCGGAAATCTTTCACCGCCTATTTTGAAGTTCATTAAAGACCGGGCTGTCTGTGCTCCGTAATACTTATCGCTTGGCACTTTTATTTCGCCCATAGTATCAGTTTCAATCCTGAATTCCATAGTTATTTTCCTTATATATTTTTAATTAAATTTCGTAAAGTTTTTGTACGAATCCGAGTAGCAAATTTATTCTATTTGAGATTCAAATCCAAACGCTTGGCACCAACATAGCGTTTAAAATAATATTCAGTCTCCATTGAAGAAATAATTACCCCCTGTTTGCGACTGGCGTGAGCAAAAAGATTTTCGCCTATGTAAATTCCTACATGTCCGGGAAATGAACGTCTGGTTGTATTGAAAAAAACCAAATCCCCAAACTGAAGTTCTTCCTTTTCAACAGCGGTTCCTATCTGATATTGTTCACGGGCGCTTCGGGGAAGATCGGTTTGAACGGAATTGGTGTAAACTATTTTAGTAAACGCACTGCAATCCATACCATTTGGCGAATTACCACCGTATTTGTAAGGGGTATCTATAAATCTGATAATTTCCATCAGCATTTTTTCGCGATTGGTAATTTCAATTATATTATTTTCGGGAACTTTATTTGCCAGAACAAATTCATCAATATTTACCATAACTTCTTCGTACGGTTCATCATCAAACTCTTGATGATGAAATAGTGTATCTGGTTTTTGTTCTTTTTTCTCGGAAGCAAGTGTTTCATCTGAAGAAAATCTATTCTTTTTTTCTGTACTCGTGTTTTCCCTTTTGGGTCTGTTATATCTTTCGGAAATATTTGAAGAAGCACATCCGGTTATAAGTATAAGCATCAAAGATACAAAGATAATATTACTTCGAACCAAGTTCATTATCCTAAATAGTTTCTTAAATTTTTACTTCGCGAAGCATGCCTTAACCGCCTTATTGCTTTTTCTTTTATTTGCCTTACTCTTTCGCGGGTTAAATTAAACTTTTCTCCAATCTCTTCCAATGTTAATGAATGTTCGGTATACAATCCGAAATACAATTTTATAACTTCTCCTTCTCTTTCTGTAAGCGTGGATAATGCTCTTTCAATTTCACTCCTTAAAGATTCGGACATTAATGCATTATCCGGCGAGGGCTGGTCATTTTCAATCACATCCAACAATCTGTTTTCTTCCCCTGTCTGAAAAGGCGCGTCCATCGAAACGTGCTTACCTGATATTTTTAATGCTTCCGCAACATCATCAATATCCATTTCCAGTTCCTGAGCTATTTCGGTAGCACTTGGTTCGCGTTCATATTCTTGCTCAAGATTGCTATACGCTTTTCCGATTTTATTTAATGCCCCTACTCTGTTTAAAGGTAATCTAACAATTCGCGATTGTTCGGCAAGAGCCTGTAAAATTGACTGCCGAATCCACCAAACAGCATACGATATAAATTTAAATCCGCGTGTTTCATCAAATCTTTTTGCAGCTTTTATCAGTCCAAGATTTCCTTCATTAATCAAATCACCAAGCGATAAACCTTGATTTTGATATTGTTTAGCAACGCTTACAACAAATCTTAAATTTGCCTTTACAAGCTTTTCCAAAGCTATTCTATCGCCTTTTTTAATATTAACAGCTAATTCAATCTCATCAGATGGAGTTAGCAGTTCAACTTTTCCTATTTCCTGAAGATATTTGTCGAGAGACTGGCTTTCGCGATTTGTAAACTGCTTTGTAATTTTCAATTTGTCCTCGGTTTTTCCTGAATTTGATGAACAAAATTACTGATTCTCGTTTAAGTTAAAACCTCTTTTCATTTCAAATGCTGCTTAAATATTTCCAGAAATTCGTCCTTTTATTATTTAAAAGATTTTTAAGGATAAATTTAACGCCCTAATATATTTAATTTTTTCTTTCGTACAAATTTTAAAAGGATATGCCTTTTAAATTATTTTTAATGCCGAAAAAATTCGCTGCAGTTTGTGCCACATCCGAAAAAGTATTTCGAGTTCCAAGATTTCTGGAAATATTTTCCTGATTGAAATAAATGATAGGAACATACTCTCTGCTATGATCGGTACTTATAAGAGTGGGGTCATTTCCATGATCGGATGTTAAGATAATCCGATCGGTTTTATCGATGGCCAGTAAAATTTCGGGCAACCGATTGTCAAAAGATTCTAATGCACCTTTAAATCCGAAGGGATCATTTCTGTGACCGTAATAAACATCAAAATCTACCAGATTGGCAAAAATCAGACTGTTTGAATATTTTTTTGCAGAAGCGATTATTTCATCTATGCCTTGATCATTCGAAATTGTTTTAATTCCTTTATCGATGCCTTTATAATTAAACAAATCATTAATCTTTCCGATAGCCACGGTTTTTATGCCGCTTCTTTGCAAAACATCTAAAATTGTATCAGATGGGGGATCTAATGAAAAATCTTTCCGATTTACAGTCCGTTTAAAGTTTCCGGGGCTGCCTATAAAGGGTCGCGCAATAATTCTTCCTGCTGAATGTTGGCCTACCATAATTTTTGAACGAGTAATTTTGCAGATTTCATATTGCTTTTCTAAAGAAAATACTTCTTCGTGAGCCGCAATCTGAAAAACTGAATCCGCAGAAGTATATACAATTGGGAACCCTGTCTTTAAATGTTCTTCTCCAAGCTCTTTAATAATCTCGGTACCCGAAGCCGGTTTGTTACCTAAAACACCTTTTAATTTATTTAACTCAATAAATTTTTCTATTATTTCGTCAGGAAATCCATGTGGATAATATGGAAAATCAAAATCGACTTCAATACCTCCAAGCTCCCAATGTCCGGTGGTTGAATCTTTCCCTCTTGATATTTCCAACATTTTTCCAAAGCTTGCTGAAGGATTTTTTTCTGCCGGAATGCCGATAATTTCAGTAATATTTCCTAATCCGGCTTTCTGAAGATTAGGTAGATTTAATCCGTTGGTTATTTTTGCGATATTAGAAAGAGTATTTGTGCCGCAATCGCCATATTTGCTTGCATCCGGCAATTGACCAACACCTACACCGTCGAGCACTATTATTATAAAATTATTCACATTTATTACAAACTTTTAACTGAATTTCCGCCTTTTTCAACAGCTTTTGAAAGTGCAAGATCTGCATTTTTTAATACTTCTTCAACGTCAGTTTTTCCGGCTGTTGATGCAATACCTATTGAAATCGTAAAAGTAGTTTGCTTTGTTACAACGGTTATAGGTTTGCGTGCAACCTTAATTCTTAATTTTTCTGCCCACAAAAAAACATCTTTTGAATTTGTATTAAAGAAAAACACACCAAAAACTCTGTCGTCAATTCTGCCGATTATATTCATATTTCCAGTTTCTTCAATTATCATTTTTGAAATCGCCTCTAAAACTTTCGGGAAAGGATCCCCCTCAAATAACGATTCCTGCTCAATAAAATCATCAATCTTTATTAAAGCTACTGCTCCCGGGGCTTTAAATTCTGCGGATTTCAGTAAATCTATCGCCGTTCTTTCCATAAATGTTTTATAATTAAGCATCTGCGTTTCAACATCTACCGAAATCAAATTTCTTAAAACATTCTGTGTTGAAAAAGTATAAAGTATGAAGCTGAAAAATTTAACAGTACTCTTCATAAATTTAATATCGGAATTTGTATAAATGTTTTTCTTCAGACTCTCGAAACACAACACCCCAAAATTCTGGTCGTCATAAATTAAAGGTAATGCCAAAAATGATCCGTCAAAACGGACATCTTCGCTTGAAGAAAACCTATAATACTTTTGAACTGAAGTATCATCAATTTTTACAGGCATACCGCTCGAAATAGCTTTTCCGGCAAGGGTACCTTGAATTTCAATCTCAAGATTTTCGCCAACATATTTCAATGAAGTTTTGTTAATAATTTTTGATGTCTTGAATTTAGCTTCTACCGGTTCATAATAGACGAAAGTAAAAGCATCCCAATAAATTAAATTTTTAACTGCTATTTCAAGAGTCGAGAACAATTCATTTTGCGATGAAAATTTTTTATCATTACTTAAGATACTAAGAAGGGAATCTAACCTCTGCTCTGTTTGCGATTCGTTGAATTTCTCATCGAATAAAGAAATGATGATAGAGATTACTCGCACAATTCTGCCGAGTGAATAAACCGATTCAATACCGAACGCATCAACAACTTTCGAATCGAGCGCCAAAACACCGGCTAATGTTCGTTCATAAAATAAAGGGACTCCAGCAAAACTCTTTATACCTTGAGGTGTATTATAATATCTTATTACATCAGCTTCAGCATTAGGCATAATATCTGTAAGTAATTCAGGTTCTTCCTTTTGTACAATTTTGCTTAAAATATCATCTTCCAGTTCAAACTTTTGCTTTTTGATATCACCAGAGCTTGAGATAAATTTTTCAAGAGTCAGTCTTTCTTTCTTTTTATTATACCAGAAAAATACTGCGGAATGAGCTAAAAAAGCTTCCTTTACAACAGTTAGTATTTTTTCCAGAACAAACTCAAATTGTTCATCCTGGCTTATTCCTGAAGGCATATCCTCAGTTGCAATTTTCTCGTATACTTGTTTTAGGTCGGCTGGTTTAAATATATTTTTATTTTTTAACGAAGTACTGTTTTTAAGATGATCGGCTGTAAGAACTTCAACTTGTTTACTGCCCGATATTATTGTAAAACCTTCATCTTCAGAATAAGAGCTGTAATTTTCGGCAGGATTTCGTGTAATATCTATTTTCTCATCTGGTTGCGTGGTGGGAGGATCCCCTTTTACCGAATCCCGAAGAAATATTATGAAACCCACATAAATAACTAAAACCAATATCGCAACTATTTTTAATAAAAAATCATCCGTAAATAATGGAATAATCGCAATTAAAGGAATAAGTACAAATATAAGAAGTCTTTTTTTGTTCCTGTTGTTCATTTAAATATATAATCCGGAATATCATTTTGAGAATTGCCACAAATTTAATAAGAAAAATATAAAATAGTATAATATTATTACAAAATGATCTTAAATTTTAAATAATTTTTTAAATCTTTGAATTATTTCAACTTTTCCGGTTCCATTAACAGATGAATAAATTAGCAGATTTTCATTGGGGATAAGATCGTTAAAATATTCAACAAAGAT
>Ga0209723_1004880_pt1 | contig 14381 bp, 8 predicted proteins | sample BiotimSIPDNA_2_FD_185750 | JGI IMG/M metagenome (GOLD analysis project Ga0209723, IMG submission 185750) | Anaerobic biogas reactor microbial communites from Washington, USA - Biogas_R2 time_0 SIP DNA (SPAdes) (version 2) | ecosystem: Engineered > Bioreactor > Anaerobic > Unclassified | place... | reverse complement strand
GGACGGCTATTATCGCAACCACTATCAGTATTTCCATCAGTGTAAAACCTGATGCCCTGCGGTTCATTGGCTATTCACTCATCTTTCCTGTTTCACCATCTCGATCGTGCGGGTATCGGAACCCTTATAATCAACCACCCGGCGCAGTGTCTGATAGCCGCGGCGGCTTAGAGTAATTTCGCCAAATTCTTTACTGATCTGGGAAATCTTGAAGATGCCCTGGCGGTTGGCTTTGATTTTCATGCCTTCGAGACTGACCTCGACATTGGAAATCGGGCGCTGAGTAGCGGCATCGATAACGGTAAAGGTAATGCTTTCTGCAGTCTGCACACGCTTCAGGTAGATGCGACGACCGGTGCGCAGCAACTGTCCGAGATTGCCAGTAAGAGTCTGGTAGCCGTCGGCCATGAGTACGGTTTCTCCATCAGCCTCGTCGATGATAATCTGCCCGAGACGGTTGGACTGGTAGACGCGGTTGCCCAGCATCATAGCTACACCACCGATGCCGATTCGTGAAGTTTCGTCAACGATTTCGACAAGCTGCTGGCGAGATGACATCGGTTCTGAGGCTGGAGCGGGTTTGTCGATTGGCCTGGCACTGACTTTTGTCGGTGCTTTGCGGGCTGCCGCGGCCTTGTTCTTGATGGTGACCTGCACCAGTGGATCGCGCAGAAAGCCGTCTTCCAGCATTCCTGAGATCAGGCGGGCAGCATCGACCGTTTTAAGACCGTTTACCCCAACCGAACCGATAAGTGGAAGCAGCACGCTGCCGTCATTGCCGACCTGGCGCTCGACCGACAGTTCAGGTTCACCCTTCACCCACACGCTGATGTTGTCTCCAACACCTATGGTGGCGGGTGATGCGTTGACAAAAGCGGTCGAGCCAAGCAGGCCGACTACTATCAACAGTAACCACTTAATTTTGCTCATAGAATTCCATATTTTTGTTAGGCTGCAAAAAACATCGGAAGCATTTTGCAAAACAATTAGCAATTTATTACATTTTTTTTAATGTTGCTTGCGGGCAGACGAACTCGGAATGTTGAGTTCGATGCGATACTTGGCGACAGTGCGCCTTGCCAGCGTGATTCCTTCTTTTTTCAACATGTCGACGATATGACTGTCGGAAAGTGGCTTGCGCGGGTTTTCCTGCTTGACCAGATCGTCGATGCGCTTTTTGACTGCGAGAGTCGAAACGTCTTCGCCGCTGTGCGTACGGGCGGCCCCCGAAAAGAAGAACTTGAGCTCGAACAGGCCGCGCGGAGTCTGCACATACTTGCCGCTGGTGGCGCGGCTGACAGTCGATTCGTGCACTCCCGCCATCTGGGCGACGTCCTGTAATGTAAGGGGCTTGAGGTGTAGAATGCCGAAATCGAGAAAGTCTTTCTGAACTTCGCAGATTGCCCGGGTAACGCTCAAAATCGTATCTTTGCGCTTATCAACGTATTTGAGGAACGAGCGCGCCGCTTCCAGTTTGTTTCTGATGAATTCGTAAGTCTCTTTTTCGGTTTTGTCGCGGTGTTTGATCGCCTCTTTATAGAGGTTGTTGATGCGCAACTGCGGCAGGTCGCGTTCGTTCATGGTGACGACGTATTCATCGCCAACCTTTTCGACGAACACTTCGGGAGAAACGTAGATATCGTCGCCCGCCGACGGAAAACTGGCGCCAGGCTTGGGATTGAAACTTTTTATAATTTCTACCGCCGCCTGAATTTCTTCGAGTTCAATGCCGGTTGCCTTGACGATATTGTGAATGCGATTTTGCGCGAGATCTTCGAGATGACTTGAAATTATTGTGGTTACAGCGTCATCGCAGTAACCGTCTTCAATGGCCTGCAGCATCAGGCATTCGCGCAGGTCGAGCGCGCCGACGCCAACCGGGTCCATGGTCTGGATGGCTTTGCGCACGCGGTCGATGACTTCGACATCGACCTTGAGCAGGTCTGCGATCTGCTCGTTAGTGTGGCGCAGATAGCCGTTGCGGTCGATCAGCCCGATCAGGTATTCGCCGATCTTGATTTCGGTGGCGTTGAGCTTGACTTCGTGCAGTTGCGCGCTCAGATGCTCGCGCAAATTGCTTTTTTTCGAGACGAAACTTTCGAAAGAGGTCTCTTCTTCGCGGTTGTAGCCGCCTGAAGAAATTTTGAACTCTGAATGTTCGGTATCTTCGATATATTTGGCCCAGTCGACGCCGAAATCGTCGCGGCTGGTTTCTTTGAATTCGCGCGAGGGAACAGCGCCGCCATCTGTCTGCTCAGCCAGCTTTTCGAGCGGAACCTCAGTGTTCTGAGCGCTCTTTTCGTCGAGTTCGACGACCGGGTTGGTTTCGAGAATCTCGATGATCTGGTTTTTCAGTTCAAGGCTGTTGAGCTGCAGAATTTTAATTGCCAGCTGCATCTCGGGGGTCATTTTGAGTGTCTGCGTGAGCTTTTGCGACAACCCGAGCTTGAGGGAATTATCCATGGTTTAGCGACCTGCCTGTAGCGTATCTTAATCTTGTCGAGCTCATTATAACTTATTGCCGAACTTTACGACAATACTTTAGTTGTTAAAGAATACAGTAAGAGTTATTCGCAGATCACGCTGATCCTGTGCAAGATGCTCGCACAAAGACACAGAGACACGAAGAAAGAAAGAGAAAGAAGAGTTAACCGCAGTCGCCCACAGGATGTGGGTGATACTTGGGCGTATCAGGATGGAAGCGCCCGGGTGATTGCACAGATTGCCGCAGATTTTTTGGGGAGGCCGTCAGTCTGCGAACGAGCTTCGGCGCGGCACGCAGTGCTAGTGGTCTGTCAACATCGAATCTGGTGTTATCCGTCATTGCGACTGCGAGGCATAGCCGAAGCAGGAAGCAATCCTTCTGCTAATAGGATTGCTTCGTCGCTACGCTCCTCGCAATGACTGTTTTTAAACACACGTTCAAATTTGACAAAGTGCTAGCTTTTCTGCCTTTATCTGAGTAATCGGTGCAATCTGCGGATGCCTTGCTGTTTATTGGCCTTTGCTGCCTTTGCGGCGGCGGCTGGGGCGCTCGGGGTCGAGGCTGGTCGGATCTTCTTCCTTGTCGGCTTCGGCTTTGAAAACGACTACAGTGACGCCGAGATCGCCTTCGCCGTAACGGCCGGGCCGGAACTTTTTCTTCCAGGGCGAATTCTTGAGAAAGTCTGTGATAGCCTTGTGAAGAGCGCCAGTCCCTTTGCCATGAATCAGAAAGACGCGGCCGAGGTCTGATTCACTCGCGACCTTGAGATAGGTGTCGATAGCGTCGAGGGCTTCTTCAACGCGCATGCCGCGCAGATCGATTTCGCTGCGCACGAGCGGTCGCGCCGCATAGACGCTGCCGGAAGGCTTGTCGGCCTTCTTGCTGGTGGCGGCCGGCGAAAGTTCATTGACCGGCAGATGCAGAACTTTGCCGTCAAATTCGACTTCGACACGATTTTTTTCGGGGTCGTGGCGGCACACTATACCGGCGTGCAGGTTTTTGTTCCAGATTACGCGGGCGCCGGCAACCAGCTGCTCTGGTTCTGCTGGCGGCAGTTTGGCGTTGCCAGCGCTGGCAAAGGACTGATCTTCGGCTCCGGCCTCGGCGAGTTCGCTCATGGTTGAACGCGCCTGGCCATGCAGATTGCGGGCCTGTTGCAGCGCCGCATCGAGTTCGGCTTTCAGTTCTGGCTGTTCGGCCTTTTCTGCAAGCTGGCGCAGTCGGCTGATAGTGCTTTCGATCTCACGCAGACGCTGGCGCAATTCGGAAGTGAATTCCTCAGTGAGCTTGTCACGTCTGGTTTTGCGGAATTCACGCAGCTGTTCGAGGGTTTTGTCGATCTCATTTTCGCGACTGCGGATGCTGTTGATCTTTTCGACATAGGTGCGGCGAAGCGCTTCGGCGCGGTTGCGCTCGCGCTCTATCGCCTCGATCAGACCTTTTTCGTCGCGGCGTTCACCGGCGCAGGACTGTACCAGATCTGCCAGTATCGATTCGGGCAGGCCGAAGGCGCGCGCCATGGCGAGGGCGTTGCTTTTGCCGGGAATTCCGATCTGAAAGCGAAATGTGGGTTTGAATGTCTCGTAGTCGAATTCCATGGCGGCATTCATGAAGCCGGGCGTGGTGAAAGCCACATGCTTGAGTGAATCATAGTGCGATGTGACTATGCAGAAGGCACCGCGCCCGCTCAGCTCCTTGAGAAAACCCGAGGCCAGCGCGCCGCCTTCAACCGGGTCGGTGCCTACGCAGATTTCGTCGATGAGAATCAGCGAGCGGCTGTCGCTGTGGTCGGCCATTTCCTTCAGCCGCTTTAAATGTGCAGTAAAGGTCGACAGATGATCTTCTATACTCTGGCTCTCACCTATATCTGAGAGTACCTGAGTGAAAACTGGAATTCTGGCATCGCGGTCGGCGAGCACATAGTTGCCGGTCTGCATCAGCAGGGCATTGATGCCGACAGTTTTGAGCGCAACCGTTTTGCCGCCCCCGTTCGGGCCGGTGATGATGATGCAGCGCTGCTGCGGGTTCATCCTGATGTCGAGTGGAACGCAGTTCGGGTGAATCAGCGGGTGACGGGCGTGGTTGAGCTGCAGGTCGGGTTTGTCGGTCGGCTCTGGCCTCTCTGCCTGATATTTGACCGAAAACTCGGCCCGCGCGCGTACCATGTCGAGCCAGGTAAGCGTCTCGAATTGCTCGACAAGTGAGTTGATCGACTGGTTGAGCAGCGCGGTCAGGCTGGCGAAGATGCGCCTGATCTCTTCGCGCTCCGAAAGACGCAACTGCGCAAGGCGGTTGTTGGCGGGCAGAAAGGCGAGCGGCTCGATGAACAGTGTCTGACCGGTGCCCGACTGGTCATGCACTATACCTTGAATACGACTCTGGGCCGAAGCCAGCACTGGCACAACATAGCGCTCGTTGCGCAGGGTGAAGTAGTGATCCTGGACATCGTCGGTATGCTGGCTGAGAAAGGCGCTCAGCTGCTTTTCGGTGCTGCTGACCATCTGTGAATATTCGCGTCTTATTGAAGCAAGCGTTGGAGAGGCATCACTGCGCACCTGGCCGCGGTCGTCGAGGCAGTCATCGATGCGCTGAAACAGGCTGCCGAGTGAGGGCATGTTTTTTATGCGTTCGGCCATGCGCCCGCCCTTCTTTAAGGCCAGCGCGCCGGAGTGCGCTTCGAACGACTTTTTGACGGTAGCGGCAGCCTCGATATTGGCTTTGACTTTTAAAAAGTCTTCGGAGCCAAGAACGGTGGAGCCGGAACGCAGTATTTCAAGGACTTCACGAATGTCGCGCAGTCCGCCCGGGTGAATTTTGAGGCCGGTCTGTGAATATTCGAGATATTCATCGATTTCGCACAGCCAGCTTTCGATCTGGTTGCGGTCGGTCGCCGGCTGGAGCGCAAGGATATTTTCTTTCGCCGCGCGTGAACCGGCGAAAGAAGAGATGATCGACAGTATTTTAGAAAATTCGAGGTTATCTAATGAAAGTTGTTCCATAATTTATCCGCAGATCAGAAAAGACTCTCACTAAGCCACAGAGTCACGAAGAAGAGAGACTTGAAGAAAGAAGAGTTTACAGTATTCATGTTTAAACGAGCACTGAATTTTGTTGCGAGGCCTGAAGACGGGTTTGCTTTTTCGTAAGCTTGTGAGCGAAGCGAATCGCTGGAGAAAAAGCATCCCGTCTGATGGCCGAAGCCTCTGACTTAACAAAAATCAACGCGCTTTTGTATAACATCATGATGTTCATAAAGACAATTTATCCGCAGATTACGCTGATTACTCAGATTAGAGTGAGCAGGCCGCGCTTCGCGAGAGCTTGTGCTGAAGCGGCGTCATTGCGAGGAGGTCGATAGACCGACGAAGCAATCTCATGTTCAAAAAGGTTAGCCTCAGAGCTGCGGCTTATGCCTTCGGCATACGCTTCGTCGCTGCGCTCCTCGCAATGACTGATTAATAAGTAATAATTCAATGTTGGCAAAAGTTTTAGCTTTCTTTCAGATCTGCGAAAATCGGTGTATCTGTGGATTTTCCTTCTTATTCGACGGTGACGGATTTGGCGAGATTGCGTGGTTGATCGACATCGAGGCCGCGCAGGTCGGCGACGTAGTAGGCGAACAGCTGCAACGGTACGACATTGATGATTGGCGAGAAAATGTCAGAAACGCGCGGGACTTCGATGACATGCTCGGTCAGCGAGGTGATTTCGTGATCGCCTTCGGTAGCGATGGCAAGCAGGCGCCCGGAGCGGGCCTGTACTTCTTTGAGGTTCGAAATGGTTTTGTCGTAGACATCAGATTCGGTAACTATTGCCATGACCGGCATTTCGTGGTCAATCAGCGCGATCGGGCCATGTTTCATCTCGCCGGCGGCATAGGCTTCGGCGTGAATATAGCTGATTTCCTTGAGTTTTAGAGCGCCTTCGAGCGCGGTCGGGTAATTGAAGCCCCGGCCAAGATACAAAAAGCTGCGGGCATCGAGGCAGGTGGCAGCGATGTCGCGAATTGCGTCTTTGCGGTCAAGTACGCGCTCGATCTGTTGTGGCAGTATCTTGAGCTCGCGTATTTTTTCCTGAACATATTCGGGAGTCAGCACTGAGCGGATTTTGCCAAGCATAAGCGCAAGCAGAGTCAGAGCCGTCAGCATGGCGATATAGGCTTTGGTCGAAGCAACGCCGATTTCGGGGCCGGCGTGAATGTAGACGAGGCCATCTACTTCGCGTGTCAGCGAGGATTCCTTGGCATTGACTATGCCGAGGACTTTGGCACCGCGTTTGCGCGCTTCTTTGACTGCAGCCAGCGTGTCGGCCGTTTCCCCTGACTGACTGATAGCTATTACCAGAGTGTTGGCATCGACGAGAGGCGAGCGGTATCTGAATTCGCTGGCAAGGTCGCACTCGACCGGAATGCGCACCAGGCTTTCGAGCAGGTATTTACCAACGCAGCCGGCATAGTAGGCGGTGCCGCAGGCGACCATGACGATGCGCTGCGTGCGGTAAATGTCGGGGCCGGTAAGTTTGAGTTCTTCGAGATAGATTTTGCCTTCTTCTTCGGAAGTGCGGCCGCCGATGGTGTTGCGAATAACCTGTGGCTGCTCGAATATTTCTTTGAGCATGAAGTGAGAAAACCCGCCTTTTTCGGCGGCGACCGGGTTCCAGTCGATCTGTACTGATTTTTTTTCGACATCATTGCCGTCTGCATTGAAGAACCTGATGCCTTCGCGGGAAACTTCGGCACCTTCGAAGTTATCTAGATAGACGACCTGACGGGTGTATTGCAGAATTGCGGTTACATCTGAAGCGACGAAGTTTTCGCCTTTGCCGAGACCGACGATGAGCGGGCTTTCTTTGCGGGCGCAGATGATTTTGTCGGGATGATCTTTATGAATGACAGCAATGGCGTAGGCACCCTCGACGCTTTTGACCGCCTGCAATACTGCCTGCTTGAGATCGCCCTGATAACTGGCTTCGATCAGATGCGCGAGCACTTCGGAATCGGTTTCGGATTTAAAGGTATGGCCACTGGCGGCGAGTTCGCGGCGCAGCTTCATGAAATTTTCGATGATGCCGTTGTGGGCGACCATTATGCTGTCGTGGCAATCCCCGTGCGGATGGGCGTTGAAAGCGGACGGTCGTCCGTGTGTAGCCCAGCGTGTGTGACCGATACCGATGCTCGATGTCGATTCGAACTCGTCCAGCAGCAGTTTGCGTATGTTGCGAAGTTTGCCGATGTCTTTGCGCACATGAATTTTGTGTTTATCGACGACGGCTATACCGGCAGAGTCGTAGCCTCGATATTCAAGTCGGGTGAGTCCGTCAAAAATTACTTCGTTGGCAGGCTTGCTGCCGATATAGCCGATTATACCGCACATTGTGGGGGTGTCCTTTCGGTTCGATAAACCGTCATTACAAGGAGGGTGTAAGTCCGACGCTGCGTATGCCGAAGGCATAAGCCAAGCTCTGAGGCTAATCCCATGGACAGAAGGATTGCTTTGTCGCTACGCTCCTCGCAATGACGATCTTTAAGCATGAGTTAAATTGTTGCAGACCACTAGAACTTCATTTTGCCGGGCCGTATGCCGCGACTTTCGCGTTCTTCCTTGATTTCGCTGTTGCGTTTTTCTTCGTTGAGGCGGGTAAATCCTTCGGAGGCCTGCTCGGCGTAAGCAGAATCCTTGAACTGCTCGGAAATCTCGCGGTAAATCTGCATGGCTTCTGCTTTTTCGCCGTTGCGAGATATTGTGCACATTCAAGCGCTACGCCTGGCTGACCAGGAGATCGTTGCATATATTGTCGGTAGAAGTCTTTGGCTGAATCTATTTCGCCGCGGCGTATTGCCATGAGCGCACGCAGTTTACTGACAAGTGGGTGGGGAATTCGCTTTTCGACAGCCACCAGATGTTCTTCGGCGTCGCCGGAAGCGCCACTCATTACCAGTCCTTCAGCCAGCACGAGTCGGGCATCGATGTTGTCGGGAAGATCACGAATGATGTTGGCTGCTTCTTCGAGCCCGCGTGTGATGCTGTAACTTCTTACCAGTGCCATAGCCAGAGCCGCGCGGTATTTAACGCTGCCGGGCATGATGGTGAGGGCGCGGTTGGCTTCTTCTGCGGCCTGCTCGAAGTATTTGCTTTCCATGAGGATCTGGCATTTGATGTAATGCGCTTCAGGGTTGCCGGCGCCACGGCCGATTACTTCGTTGATCATGTTCGACGCTTCTTCGGTAAAGCCGCGATAGAGCTTGATTTGAGCCAGGCCGATCAGGGCATCATCGATGCGCGGATCTTTTTTATTAACCCTGGTAAAGAGCTTCTCAGCTTCGTCTATGCGGTTCTGTCTGAAAATTACATCGGCAAGATTGAGCATGGCAAAACTGTCTTCTTTGACTTCCAGTGCTTTGCGGAATTGCGCTTCGGCCTTGGCGTATTCATCGAGCGCACGATAACAGTCGCCAAGAAGAAACAGGCTCTGAAAGTTTTTCGGATTGGCTTTGATGGCCTCTTCGAATTTGCCTATGGCTTCCTGAAACAGGCCGGCGTTGAACTTTATGACGCCGATATAATGGTGTGCATCGCTGTTGTTCGGCTCTTTGGCGAGAATTTCGAGAAACATTCTTTCGGCGCTTTCATTATCACCTTCGTCGATTTTGTCGATGGCCAGCTCAAGCTGGGTCTTGGGCCGTTCTGGTCTTATGTCGTAAGTTTGCGTGCTGACTCTCGGCTTAACCATTATTCGCGCCTCGGCCGAGGTTACCATTACTTCTTTGGGAACTGAGGTCGGCGCTGATTTCTGCTCCTGCGGGCTGTTAGCTTTGGCGATTTCAGCTTCGAGCTGCTTTAACAGGTCGCTATATTGTTTCTGGTCAGGATTCCGGGTTGTCAGCACACGTGCATGTTCGAGCGCTTTTTCCTGATTTCCGGAAAGGGCTAGGCTGTAAGCGAGATAATATCTGGCCTGATCATGGTCTTTTGCCATATCGACGACCTGTCCGAGATAATCGGCGGCTCCGCGATAATCACGCGCGGCATAGAGCTTGAGACCCTGGTCGAGCAACGCCGGAACCAGATCCTGGGCGCAGAGCATCGCGTTCGCAGCAAGCAGCAGGCAGGCGCAAAGCAGGGCGGCAATTTTCCTGAACATAAATCCTCCTGAGGATCAGCCTACGGCAAGAAAGTCGAGGCTTTCCTGTTCGCTGGAGGCCTGGTGGGCCATAAAAAAGAAACCCGACATTTCGAGAACGGTTGAATGGTGCTTGTCAAGGCCCCAGACGCTGATCTGGCCGGCAAAGTCGTCGGCGATCATGCCAGCGATGTCGAGAAGGGCGGCGACACCAGGACTGCTGATGAGTTCGACTTCAGTGCAGTCAAGGGCAAAGAGGCTGAAACCGGCATCCAGGCCACTCTGAACGGTCTGCTTGAGCATGGTGCCGCCGGTATCTTCGATGTAGCCCTTGAGTCTTATTATTTCGATCTGATCGCGAGTTTCGGTGGTTGCTGAAAACTGCTGATACATATTCCCTCCGTATATAGGATCCTATACTACTTCACTCCAGTCTTAATTTTCAACCGTTTTGAACTATAAAACATGAGAGGGCACAACTGCGGTATTTTTTGCAGATTCAGCATCGATAACGAGAGCGAAGAAGAAAGAGGGAAAAAACTCGCGCTAAGGCGCGGAGACGCGAAGAAGAAGATGATGAAGAAAGAGAAAGAAGATCGATACCGATACCGATACCGACAACGACGCAGAAGACGAGTAGGGAGAGCGTTGAGAAACTGGGGAAAATAAAAAATGTGCCGTTTTGAGCGACACATTGAAAGGGAGTTAGGGATTAGGTTGTCCATTCACGAAAGCTCAGCTTTAAGTTAAAGTTGAACCTTACATGAACTTCAACATTCATATCGGCGAGAAAAATTAAAGTGTTTAGCTTTTTTTTATTTTTTTTTGTCGTAAATTTCAGCCGGATTAAGACGATAAAAGAAATAACGAAAAATCAGATTATCGAGCAATCCGGAGGTAAGCAGCATGAAAAAAGAAAGCCTCATGACCATTCCAGAGCTGATGGAATTTCTCAAGGTCAAGCGCAATACCATCTATACTCTCAGAAACCTGGGTCTTCCGACCGTCAAAATCGGCCGCTCTGTGCGCTTTCGCGCTGACAGCGTTATCAAATGGCTCAGTGATCTTGAGAAAACCAGTAATTCGCCGGTTTCAGCCTATCTGAGTGATAACACTCACCTGTTGTAAGCATGAGTGAGACGGCGAAAGAGATATTTTACCTGCTGAGTTTCTCGGTTGGAAGTGGCTTTTTGTTGAGCAAGACAATTTTTGCGCTCTACAGAACCTGGCAGGACGACAGCTGGCTGGAAAAGGGACGCGGGCGTCGCTGCAAGCCCTGATTTACTGCTCTTAGCCGGCTGCTGTGAATTTTATAAAATTTGTAGGGGTTCAACATGTTGAACCCCTACGTTTTTGTCAAAGTTGAATTTACGCTAAAAATAGTCATTGCGAGGAGCGTAGCGACGAAGCAATCTCTTTGACTATAGGATTGCTTCGCTTCGCTCGCAATGACGGAAAACCACATGTTCAATGTTGACAAAGCACTGCGCTGTCTTTCGGGAAAATGGCAAACAGAGACTCATGTCTACTTATAAAGGCGGGTGTAGTTCCAGTGGCTGCCCATGACTTTTTTGTAGTAATCACGGGTTTCAGGCAGTGGAATGCGATCGAGACGGTCGAGCACTGGCAGGTTGGCATGCGGGCCCTGCTCGACCTTGCGGGTTACGTTGCCCTGACCGCCATTATAGGCTGATGACGCGAGATACAGGTCGCCCTTGAACATGTCGGCGAGGAATTTGAGATACCATGAGCCGTATCTGATGTTGAGGTCGACTTCCCAGAGTTTTTTCTGGGTGTAGCCTTTTTCGCCGAGTTTGCCGGCGATCCACTTGCCGGTCGATGGCAGAATCTGCATCAGGCTGTGGGCGTTGCTGCGCGAAAGAGTCTGCGGGTTGAAGTGGCTTTCTTCACGCATGATCGACAGTATCCAGAATGGGTCGATGCCGAATTTTTTAGCATTGGCGCGCACCTGTGTCTCGTAAGCAAAGGGATACATGGCTTTCCAGACCCATTCTGGCAGGGTGTCGAGTGAGCGGTCAGCTTCGAGCGTCTGACGGAACAGGCGTTCGGCGAAGGCGGTGAGTTGGTTATAATCATTGTTAGCGCTGGCGATGTCGATGATGGCCTTGTAAAGTGCGATGTTCGCCGGGTTCTGGTCGGTAAGTCTGATTGCCTCAGCTCGCGCCAGACCAGCAAAATCAGTTTTCCACATCTTTTTCATGGCATCGCAGCGCTTTTTCAGAGTTGATGTAAGTTTTCCGGCAGTTTTGCCGTTGAGCAGAAGTTTGTCGTTGCGTGAAGCCGGTGCGACCCAGGTGATGAAAAAGGAATTTGGATATTTTTTCTTGAGTAGTTTCAGCAGGGTTTGAGCTTCGTCACTCTTTTCGCCAAGGGCGAGAATAGAATATCCAAGCGCGTCGTCGGCTCGATAGTGCCCCGGAAAATTGCGGGCAAGAAGCATGAAGAACGGCACTGCCCGGGCTTTGCGGCCGTTATCGAAATGCTCGAGGCCCATTTCGTAGATGTGAACCGGAAACAGATTGCCGAGATCGCCCGCTTTGAGCAGGCGGTTGAGCAGTTCGAGCGTTTCAGCATCATTACCAAGCTGGAAGGCAGAACGCATTTTGCGATAAAGGGCGGCGGTTTCGTTGCCCGGAAATGTTTGAGCCTGTAGCACCACGCGGTAATCGGCGATGGCCTCGGCATGCTGATTGTTAAAATGATAAGCGTCGCCGCGCAGTTGGTGAGCGAGTGCCATGACGGCAGGAGCTGCTTTTCTTGCGTTAATAACCGAATTATATAGCGGCATTGCCTGTGTCAGCTTGTTGCTTTGTCGCAAAGCTTCTGCTTTGAACAGGTCAACTGTCGGCTGACCCCATTTACCAAGCAGTTTGGCCTGGCCGTGACTCTTTTTGAAAAAATCATCGATAACGCCTTCGGAATTGGCTAATAGAAGGATTTCAAGCCACTCGTCGTCTTCAAATGCCCACTCATCAGGTTTAAGTAGAATTTTTTTGAGCAGCGGCTGCGATGCGGCAGCACTTCGGTAGAAGACCTTGTTTGAGTGGTATCCGCGCAGAGCCTGTATGGCGATACGACTTTTGCGGCCAGGCTTGAGAAAAGGCATCTCGGAGAGTTTTTCGAGGGCAGTGCCGCGCAGCCATGGGGTAGGCATCTCGCGTCCGGCGGCTTCGAGTCTGGCAACTGCATTTTCGTCGGCAGTTTCAAGTTGCAGCAGAAAATGGGGCATGCGACTCTGTAGAGCCGCTTCAGTTTCAGGATAACGGCTGATGACCATGCCGTAGAGATTGAGCGCTTCGATTTTGCGGCCGAGGTTTTTGAGCGATTCAGCCTGCACGAAAAGTTTGAGATCTTCAAGTTCTGGTGAAGCCTTGAGAGATTCAACTTTTTTGAGCAGTTCAGCATATTTTTTTGCGCTGTAAAGCTTGGCGACGGCATCGAGCTGGCGATCGAATGTTTGCGCCGGCAGCATTGTGGCAGCAAGCATGCATGCCAGCACCAGCATGATTTTGAATTTCCCAATCAACTTTAACATCAACTTGAAGTTTTTCATTTATTTCTCCTGTTGATAATCTTTGTACCAGAAAGTACAACTTGAATTCAAGCCCTCCTTATAAATTCGACTGCTGAGGCAAATGCCCAACATCCTTCTAAGTGGGCAATCTCATCTGCCATATTTTATGTACAGTCAGGCGTTGCAATTTTCTTGGATTTGCTGTATAAATACCAGATAATTTGCAGGAAACACCTGTTCAGTTAGTATTTTAGGAGATAAATGATGAAACTTTATACCACCGATAAGATTCGCAACATTGGCCTGGTCGGACACGGAGGCTCAGGCAAGACCTCGCTTGCCGAGGCGATGCTTTTTCATACTGGTGCCAACACCCGCATAGGAAAGGTCGATGATGATTCGTCGGTGATGAACTACGACCCGGAAGAAACCAAGCGCAAAGCCACCGTTGGCACTTCGCTGGCAGCGATCGAATACAAGGATCACAAGATCAATCTTCTTGACGCACCGGGTTTTGATGACTTTCTCGGTGAAGTTTACAAGATTTCGGGCGCCATCGATATGGCGATCGTTACGGTTAACGCGCAGTCCGGCCTCGAAGTCGGCACCGAAAAGAACTGGGCTCTGCTCGAAGCGGCTCAGACTCCGCGCATCGTTTTCCTGAGCAAGCTTGACAAAGAAAATATCAATCTCAACAAGGTTTTTGATCAGCTCAAAGCTTTTGACAGCAAGATTACACCGGTTATCGTTCCCTGGGGCACTTTCGAAAACCTCAAGGGTGTTATCGATCTTATCGACATGAAGGCCTATGCCTACACGGATGACAAGGGCAAGGCAATCGAGGTTAAAGATGTTCCGGCTGACCAGCTCGACTATGCCAAGGCTCTGCGCGAACCTATGGTTGAATCTATCGTAGAATGCGACGAAGAACTGATGGAAAAATTCTTCGAAGGCGCTGAGATAAGTGCAGCTGAACTGCGCGGAGCATTGCGCAAGGGTATTGCCAAGAACGAAATCAAGCCGCTCATCAGTGGCATGTCTCTCAAGAGCATCGGCACTGAGAACGTTCTCGACTTTATCGTCAGCTGCTGCCCGTCTCCGGCCGAATGCCGCGTTCTTCCGGTGGTTAAAGCTGGCACCAATGAAGAAGTCAAGCTTACTGCCGATGCAAGTGGCCCGGTCTGCGGTTTCATCTTCAAGAAGATCAACGAAATGGCTGGCGATATGATCTTTTTGCGTGCC
>Ga0209723_1004878_pt1 | contig 14386 bp, 11 predicted proteins | sample BiotimSIPDNA_2_FD_185750 | JGI IMG/M metagenome (GOLD analysis project Ga0209723, IMG submission 185750) | Anaerobic biogas reactor microbial communites from Washington, USA - Biogas_R2 time_0 SIP DNA (SPAdes) (version 2) | ecosystem: Engineered > Bioreactor > Anaerobic > Unclassified | place... | reverse complement strand
TAAATATGGAAGAAGTTAATTAATAATGCTTGTATAAATATTTAAATATATAATGCCCTAGCTTGAGGTTAGCTTGATGCAGTTGATTAATTCAGAAAGTGAGGATTGTTACCGCGGAAAGTAGGAAATTCGTTTCGATTCGCTTTAACCTTAGTGGAACTCATAATAGGTAAGTTCAGGTTCAGGCGGTTCCGCTCGATGGCACAGACAACATTGACACCCATATCACTCTCAGAACTAGAGTCATGGCTGTTTGAAGCGGCAAACATCTTACGAGGCCCGATCGACGCGGCCGACTTCAAGACCTACATTTTCCCGCTGCTCTTCTTCAAGCGGATCTGCGACGTCTTCGATGAGGAGTATCAGGTAGCGCTCGCGGAGGCGGATGGCGACGTTGAAGAGGCCTCATACCGTGAAAATTTCCGGTTTTACATCCCGGAGGGCTGTCACTGGCGGGATGTCCGGGAGCATACTGAGAATGTTGGATCTGCGATCACGCGTGCCATGCGATGTATTGAGAGGGAGAACCCCCGGACACTCAGCCAGATCTTCGGCGACGTGCAATGGGGTAACAAGGAGCGCCTCCCGGACAGACTCCTCAACAACCTGATCGAGCACTTCTCGGAGAAGACCCTCTCGAACACCAATGTCGAGCCCGATATCACCGGACGGGCGTACGAGTTCCTCATCAAGAAGTTCGCCGACGAGTCCAACAAAGCCGCCGGCGAGTTCTATACGCCCCGTAACGTCATTAAACTGATGATGAAGATCCTCAAACCGCAGGAAAACGAGAGCGTGTACGATCCCGCGGTCGGGACTGCGGGCATGCTCCTTGAGGCGCTGAACTACGTTCATGCGCACGGCGGCAACATCAATCTCCTGCACCTCTACGGCCAGGAGAAGAACCTGACCACCTCCTCGATCGCCCGCATGAACCTGATCCTGCACGGGCGGGAGGACTTTGCGATCGTCCGGGGCGATACGCTCCGGAGTCCGGCGTTTGTGGAGGACGATCGGCTCAAGACCTTCGACTGCGTGGTCGCAAACCCTCCCTTCTCGCTCAAGAAGTGGGGTGAAGAGGTCTGGGAGCACGACCCCTACGGGCGGAACTTCGCCGGGATGCCGCCGCCGAGTTATGGAGATTACGCCTGGGTCCAGCACATGATCTCCTCGATGGCAAAACCCGGCGGGCGGATGGCGATCGTTCTCCCGCAGGGGGCGCTCTTCCGGAAGGGGGCCGAAGGAAAGATCCGCAGAACGCTTCTCGAGATGGATCTCATCGAGGCGGTGATCGGTCTTGGGCCGAACCTCTTCTACGGGACGACACTCGCCGCCTGTATCGTGATCTTCCAGCAGCAAAAGGATGCACGGGTGAAAGACCGCGTGATCTTCATCGACGCCTCGGAGCAGTTCAAGAGGGGCAGGAACCAGAACGAGCTCCTCGATGGTCATGTGGAGCAGGTCTATGCCTGGTACGAGGATTGCAGGGATCTCGAAGGCGCGGTGAAGGTCGCTACGCTCGCTGAGATCCGGGAGGAGGACTATAACCTCAACATCTCGCTCTACGTCGAGCCGGTGATCGAAGAAGACCCGATGACCGTCGAGGAAGGGCTTGCTCGGGTGAAGGCGGCGGCAGCGGCTTGTGCTGAGGCCGAGGAACGGCTGAAGCGGTTGCTTGCGAAAGAGGGAGTGGTCTGAATGGTGCCTGATGCGATCACCCAGGCTGAACTGGAACGGTATCTCTGGGGTGCGGCGGTGCTCCTCCGCGGCTATATCGATGCGAGCGACTATAAGCAGTACATCTTCCCGCTGCTCTATTTCAAGCGGATCTGCGACTGCCACGACGAAGAGACCGCCTGCGCCGTCGTCGAGGCAGGAGAAGTCTTTCCCGAGGATCACCGTTTCGTGGTGCCAGCGGGGTCGCACTGGAACGATGTGCGGGTGGTGACGGAGAATGTGGGGCTCGCGATCCAGCAGGCGATGCGGGCGATCGAGGAAGCGAACCAGCATCAACTTGAGGGGATCTTCGGCGACACGTCCTGGACGAACAAGAACGTCCTCTCTGATGCCACGCTGCGCGAGTTAGTGGAGCACTTCTCGTCAGAGGTGCTTTCTCTTGCACGAGTCCCGCAGGATGAACTCGGCCAGGGCTATGAGTACCTGATCAAGAAGTTCGCGGATGATTCCGGGCATACAGCTGCGGAATTTTACACCAACCGGACGCTCGTTCGGCTGATGACCCGGATGCTCGATCCGCAGGAAGGTGAATCGATCTACGACCCGACTTGCGGGAGCGCGGGGATGTTCCTCATTGCGGCGCTGCAACTCAAGGAGCAGGGGCGGGAGTATCGGTCACTCCTCCTGTACGGGCAGGAAGTGAACCTGATCACGTCGTCCATCGCCCGGATGAACCTCTTCCTGCACGGGATCGAGGACTTCGAGATCGTCCGGGGCGACACGCTTGCAGACCCTGCCTTCGTCAGACAGGACCAGTTGAAGACGTTCGATGTGATCCTCGCCAATCCCCCCTACTCGATATCGCGGTGGAACCGGGAGGCGTTCGCAAGCGACCGATGGGGCAGGAACATCTACGGTGTTCCGCCGCAGGGCCGTGCCGACTACGCCTTCTTCCAGCACATCATCAAGAGCATGGACCCGGTGACCGGCCGGTGCGCGATCCTCTTCCCGCACGGGGTGCTCTTCCGGGACGCGGAGCGGGATATGCGCCGGCGGATCGTGGAGACCGACCTGATCGAGTGCGTGCTGGGGCTCGGGGCGGGGCTGTTCTACAACTCGCCGATGGAGGCCTGCGTGATCGTCTGCCGGACGAAGAAGCCAGCCGGGCGGCAGGGGCGAATCCTCTTCATCAACGCGGTGGACGAGGTGACACGCGATAAATCGCAGAGTTTCCTTGAGGAGGAGCACATCGAGAAGGTCCTCGCGGCATACCGGAATGATGAGGATATTCAGGGGTTCTCGCGGCACGTTCCGGTCGAGGAAGTCCTTGCGAAGGACGCGAACCTGAGCATCCCGCGGTACATCACCCGGTACGACGAGGATGCTGAAGCGCAGTCATTTGAGAGCGTCTACGAGGACTGGGTCGAGTACTCGACGGAGAAGGACGATGCGGTGGAGAGCCTGCGGGCGGTGCTGAGAGAGGTGGGGTATGACGAGTGACGAGGTATCCTCTGTGTCCGGTTCTGTATCTCTCCCGGAGGGGTGGAGAATGGTTACCTTCGGGGAGGTGGCCCGGAACGTCAAGAACGTTATCAATAGGGAAACCTGCAACCTGGAGAGGTACATCGCCGGCGAACATATGAAGACCGACGATCTCCACATCAGAGAGTGGGGAACAATCAACGATGATTATCTCGGTCCGGCGTTCCACTGTAAATTTGAAGAAGGTCAGATCCTCTATGGGTCACGAAGGACGTATCTCCGAAAGGTCGCTATCGCCCCTTTCGACGGTATCTGTGCGAACACTACCTTTGTTATCGAGCCGAATGGCGATGTGATGATCCCGGAAATCCTGCCTTTTTTGATGCAGAGCGAGGGTTTTACTCAGTATTCCATCCAGAACTCAAAAGGGTCGACAAACCCGTACATCATCTGGCGAGACCTCGCCGCCTACACCTTCCCCCTTCCCCCCATCGATGAGCAACGCCGCATCGCAGAGATCCTGTGGGCGGCGGAGGACGTGATCGTGAAGAACGAGGCGTTTATTGCTGAGATAGAGCATTATAAGCAGTTGATGATGCGGGATCTGTTCAGGAAAGGGATCGGGCATGAGGAAGTTAAGGAAGTAAAAAAGGGGTTCTTTCTTCCAATAGGATGGAGAATTGAAAAAATCGAAACCGTCAGTGAAGTCAAAGGAGGATTGCAAAAAAGCAAGGATAGAGTGCCCAAAAATAATCCTCGGAGATACTTAACGGTTGCACATGTACAAAAGAATAATATCGATCTCGGAGATCCGCGATTTTTTGAAGTTTCCGATTCTGAACTTGAACAATACAAATTAAAAGTAGGAGATGTCCTCGTCGTAGAAGGTAATGGTAACTTAGAGGAATTAGGGAGAGCGGCAATATTCAACGGTGAGATCGAGGATTGTGTCTATCAGAATATGATTATTCGTATCCGGCCTGAGGAAGGCTATCTAATACCTCAATATTTATGTCAATATCTCAACAGCCCTCAAGGCCATACTTCAGTCGTGAGGAAGGGGATGAGTTCAAGTGGGTTATTCCACCTGGGTGTAGAACGCTTGATGAAGATCGAGATTCCACTCCCCCCTCTCCCCGAACAACGCCAGATTGCCGCCGTCCTCTCCTCCATCGACGACGCCATCGCCGCCGCCCGGGCGAGCGCCGAGGCCTCAAAGGCGCTGAAGATGCAGTTGATCAATCAACTATTGTCCAGCCCGGTGGAGGGTTTTTAGAAGGAAATTCAGGCAATATCCTCGATCCTACGAAAATAGCAATAGGACAATATTTGGCATGAGTGGGGCTGCAACACAGGTTAGGCTGATAACAAAATCGATGAAGGGAGGAAACTGTGGGATTCAATAAAACAAGTGGATAAAATAATGAATATGGTCAACCAAACCATGCCTGGGGTGTGAATTTGGCAAAGGATTGTCTCTTCATTGACTGGCGGATTAGTTGGGCTGCAAAGCTTGCTCAAGATCTTCCCCCAGCATTTCCTGGTGGCCCTTCGAGTAAAACAGGCGATCCAATATATCAGGCCACACTTACACGAAGCACAGAGGGAGAACTCATTGGATTCCCCTGTCCGAGTCCTTCTGCTCTCGCGTTACATATTGCCATCAAAGCAGCAAAAGAAGCCTCAAAACTCAAAAAAACGATTGCATTTCAGCGAAGCCCTACCCCGCACGGAGAAGGGAAGAGTGTGGCGATTGAAAACACCTCTCCTCTCTTCGATTACTTTGAATCCTGCATGATTGCGGTTACATTCAGCATGCAAGCTCTTGAGGTTTTTTGCAATACGGTCATTGCTGATCACTTAAAAGGCACAGTCCCAATCAAGGAGAACAAAAAGGAAAAGCTTCTGAACGCAAAACAGGTGCAAGAACGAACCAATATACCTGTAACGCAAAAACTTGATGAAATTCTCCCCCAGATACTTGCTGTTGCCTCACCAAAAAAGAGCTCAGATCTATGGGAAGATCTTCTTGAACTCATCCGCACCCGTAAGGCAACGATTCATATGAAATCGAAAGATGCCTTCAATGGTGCAAAAATCGACGAAGAAACATTGTTTTACGAGTTTTTCAGGAAAGATCCCTCTACCTTTCCTCGTTGCGTGCTCGAAATCATGCAATATTTCTCAAAAAGTATCGGAGATCCGAAATGGATTGAAAGTGCATCGAATCTTCTAGAATTGGAAGAATTATAATTGGATCATTCCCTCACTCCCAATCGTGATAGAGTAACGACATGATAATTTTGAAAGGCAACATAAATCACTGTCAACCAAAATATCGTGTAGCATACCACTCTTCTCTCTTTCTCCCCGGGACACCGCCCGGGAACACTCTCTCCAGCAGTTCCCGATTGAAGGCGGTCAGCCCAAAGATGAATACCTGATACTGAAAGTCCCCGATATTCTCCCTATGCTCCACGACATGCTTTCCTTCCCGGGTCAGCATCAACTCCGGAAAAATAGCCGGTGAATAGAGATCGGCGCATATCAGGAGACGATTGAGGTCCTGCAGCACGACGCCAGCAAACCAGGACTCCTTCTCCAACCCCTCATCCGTATACACCCTGAGCATATTCTGGACCGGGTGTGAGAGTCTTGAGAAGATGCTTCGGGCTGCAAGCGTCTTCCCGTCCCGCAGGGTCCGGAGAAGTCCGTCGAGCACCGGGATATCATCTGGGGCGAAGAAATCGCCGTCGGAATGGAAGCAACGGATCTCCACCAGCGATTGGAATGAGAAGTTCGTCTCCTCATCAAACTCGATAAGTTCGTCGCCATAGACCGTGTGATCGGTATCGAACGACCCGTCATAGGAGACAGTCATCCGATTAGCCAGATCCATCTCCATCAGTGCCGAATGCCCTTCCTGCATCCGGTATGAATATCGGCGAAAATCCGGCCGGAACCGGACAAACTCCACCAGACGGTCGTACTCGATATTCCTCGTCATCGCAAGATCCCGGATTGCGGTAAAGAGCAGCTGGAAAAGGGGGTACTGCATGCACCCGGTGCCGTCAGCAGTGAAACAGTAACTATCGCCTGGTTCAAGGCCGTAGGGTTTCCAGTCACCGAAGAGAAACTCCTTGAGAGCCTCCGGCGATGCCCGGATGAGGGCGAGGATCGGGAGAATCCACCTTTCATACTCATAACGGGCATAGTGCTCATCGATCGCGCTCCTGAGCGACTCTATCTGGGGATAATCCTTTAACCAACCCCGGGTTCTCTCTGCAATTGCATTCATCCTCTCATTATCGGACAGATGCTCGGGAAAGACCGGGAGCCGGAGCGGGATCGTGGGCGGGAATGAGAAGAGTGAGAAAGGCTTGCCCCGTTCGTGAGAGCGCCACATCTCCCGGACGTACTCCTCGAATGAACAGGGTGCTGGATCTCTTCCTTGATTCTTGTGTTGGTAGTAATGCTCGAAGATCTTCGGCGCCTCTGCAGCGTCCCATTCCCAGACCGGGATGCTCCGCCGCATCTCTGCACCCCTGGCCGCGAGCACGTGCCGGACGAGCTCTGCATTGAGATGCTGCTGGACATAACCATTCGAGAGGGTGGACCATACCATCCACTGTTCCGGCGGGTCTAGAAGGAACTTCATCACCTTCAGAAACGGTTCAACGCCAGGTTTCAGGTAGTAATGAGGCGTGGGTGATCGTTGCCGGGGTGCCCGGATATCGTCATGATCGAGGATACCAAGCTCGGAGAGGTTCTCGCAGATCACACGAGCCCAATCTTTTGTGATCGATTTTCTCCCATATGAAAAACGTGGGTTCTTGAAATCGGCATGAATTCGGGATGGATACGAATAAAATCGCTTCCCTCCGGTTTCTCGCTCCAGAACGACACCACATCTGACGTTATCGATGTTATCCAGGACGCTCCCGGTGTTCTGGACAAAATACCAGAGAACCTCCCATTTCTGTCGTGTCTTCTGATCCGGTTCCATTACACACCCATCTCGCGCTACGTACTTTGAGATCGGATGTTACCTCTCATGAATGTGCCGAAAGAGCATTCTAACTGGTCGACTCACCCTACGGCGACTTGACGCGTCGATTCACTTGAATTATCAATCGACGCTTTCTTTGGGGTTTATGGTCGTATCGGTCGATCTTTTGTATAGAACCCGACGGAGGTGAGTTATGTCGAAGAGCCAGATGACCGGTAAAGCCGCCGCACGCATCCAGTCCCATGCTGACCGGAGCGGAACCAACCAGGGATTCAAATCCCGTGCCCAGTCTGCTGCATCAAAGGGGAAGAACTAAATTCTTCTCTTTGCAGCCGAATTTACCTCTTTTTCTGCCCCTCCTCTGCTTCCAGCGTGATTACGCTACGGATAATCGGTATCTTTATAGGTTATGCCATAAGATACCTGGTCAATACAGAATAGTCTATTAAGTCTCCTGATCTATTGTATCTGGAAGCGTGAATTGTCATGAGCAGATACCGGAACTCACCTATCGTTGAAGCAGTCTGTGAGTTCCGTTTTTCTGCGGATACACCGTGGGAGCAGAACCTCCCTGAACGCTTCTACGATGCTGTCAAAGAAAGATTCCCTATCCGGGAATCACGGAAAGAGCAGGCAATCCAGATTAAGGCAAGTAGTGAAGGGGTCGCGGAACACAGGTTGGAAACGATCGAGACCCCGATCTTCCTGACAGGGGATCGTAAAGTTCTCATCCAGATCGGCCCGCGGAGGCTCTCCATTCACCACCTTAAACCCTACCACTCATGGGGAGACTTCAAATCGACGATCAATCTTGCTTACGATACAGTAACTTCCCTCACCAGAGTCACTGGATTCGACCGGGTCGGCCTCCTCTACGTTGACAAAATCGAGATCCCCGAAAGTAGCATCAGACTCGCAGACTACTTCACCTTCTATCCCCATTGTGGAGAAGGGCTTTTTGGAGACGTCATGAACTTCATGGTCGGCTGTGATCTCACATACAACGGAAACCGGGACATTTGCCGGCTGAGTATGACGCGGGCAATGCCAAAGAAGGAGAGTAATTCAGCATATCTGCTCACAACCGACTACTTCCTCGCGAAGAGGAATGCAGTAAAACCAGAAGATGTAACGACATGGGTGGAAGAGGCGCACAAAACAGTAAAAACTCTCTTCAAAGGTTGCATTACAGAAAAATTAGAAGAAGTCTTTAATATGGAGGAGTAAAATGGCATATAATTCCTTTGTCAACCCACTTGAGGGGCCTCGAGGGAGATACAGGTATGTATCATATTTTGATGAAGATATCTCACGCTTTTCATCGATAAACAGTTTTACAAGGCTCCTTAACGATCTGTTCAGTAATATCAGTCTGGAATATTGCGAATTCATTGAGCAGAAACTCGCTCTAAATGAATATTGGCAGGACAGTTCCAGCATATATCCTGCCATAGAAGTGTCACTCCTGGGGCTGAAAGATATTCTCGGATTTGCGTTTCCTCATCCCGGGGAGGTAATTGATTATCTCATCCAGAACCCCGGTCTCTATGATGTGGTCATGTATGCCTGTTCGATGACCGCGGAGGAGTTCGGCAGCACCTCGGAGATTACCCTCGATATCTTCCATGACTCCGAAAGCGGCGACCGTTACCTGACCATCTACGTCAGGCAGAAGAAGTATGATGGCGACATCATCGCAAGGATGGACAGAATCTGCGACCTCTACGAGCCAGGCCTAAAGGGTCTGTCTGGCTGGCTCCTCCTGACTACCGACTACAAACCCCCCTCAACATAATCATGACGTTTTCCTGGGCGCAATTTGTCGAAATCGCCAAGTATCTTAAGAACCAGGGCGATACCAGCAAGACTCTGCAGGAAGCTGCATATCGTTGCTCTGTAAGCCGGGCATATTATGGAGCATACCGTCACGCTGAGAATTATGCGAAGGATACTGGGCAATATGTCCCAAATGGTATCGGAACTGATCATAGTGAATTGAGAATCTGGTTCAAAAACAAAGACATGGCAGAGATCACTCGCTATCTCGGCCGCCTCCATCAGTGGCGCAAAGAGTGTGATTATGACGAACCCCTCTTGTCAATAACTAATTTGTCGCAATGTGTCAGCGATTCCATCAATGAGGCTCAGCGAGTCATTGATACTCTGGCCTGATCCACCGAAAACACAGAACCATATCGAAAATATCTTATTCCCCTGCCTCAATTCTCTCTATTATAACCTCTCAGAGGTCGTTTTCATCAATCGGGATGACTCGCATGAGTTTTGACGAAGCAAACACCATCCGCGACGGTATTCGGGATCACCTCCAGAGAATCGGCTGGGAATACGTCCCGCGAACGCGCCTCCCGCGATCCGAAGACGACGTTCTGGTCGAGCCCTACCTCAGAGAAGCGCTCATCCGGCTGAACCCCGAGATAGCAACCCAACCCGACCGTGCCGATGAGGTCATCTACAAACTCCGCACCATCCTCCTCAGCGTCCAGAGCGAAGGGCTTGTCAGATCCAACGAACGGTTCGCCGAGATCGTCTGCGGCGGGCTCTCGATGCCGTTCGGCGAGAACTACCGGCACGTACCCGTCACCATCATCGACTTTGCAAACCCGGAGAGCAACCACTTCGTCACCACCACCGAATACTCATTTGCCGGCGCAGTCACCCGGCGGGCCGACAACGTGCTCCTCGTCAACGGCATCCCACTCGTCATCGGGGAGTGCAAGACGCCCACCCGGCCGGCAATGACCTGGCTCGACGCCGCCCGCCAGATCCACGAAGACTACGAGCAGAACGTCCCGGCGCTCTTCGTCCCAAACGTCTTCTCGTTCGCAACCGAGGGTAAGACCTTCTACTACGGAGCCGTCCGAGCGCCGCCGGAGATCTGGGCGCCCTGGCGTGAGGAGGACCCGGCGGGTCCTTCCCCGCTCGCCGACGTTATCGAGACCGCCATGAGCCTCCTTGCACCGGAAACAGTGCTCGACATTCTCAAAAACTTCAGCCTCTTTGCGACCGACAAGAAGAACCGGAAGATCAAGGTCATCTGCCGACACCAACAGTACGACGCCGCGAACAAGATCGTGCGGCGGGTCGCCGACGGCCGGGTGAAGAAAGGGCTGATCTGGCACTTCCAGGGCTCTGGTAAGTCGTTCCTGATGGTCTTTGCGGCGCAGAAACTCCGCCTCCACCCCGCCCTGAGGAATCCTACGGTCATCGTCGTCGTCGATCGGACCGACCTCGACACCCAGATCAGCGCCACATTCAACGCGGCGGATATCCCGAACACCATCAACGCTGCAAGCCGAGAAGACCTGCGCCGGTTGCTCGCTCAGGATACCCGGAAGGTCATAATCACCACCATCCACAAGTTTGCCGAGGCCGGCGGCATTCTCAACACCCGGAATAACATCATCCTCCTCTGCGACGAGGCGCATCGCACCCAGGAAGGCGACCTCGGGCAGCGGATGCGGGAAGCCCTCCCGAACGCATTCCTCTTCGGCCTGACCGGAACCCCCATCAACGAGGTCGACCGGAACACATTCCGGGCGTTCGGCGCCGCTGAAGATGCAAACGGCTACCTCAGCATCTACTCGCCCGAAGATGCCCTCCGGGATAGAGCCACGCTGCCGCTCCACTTCGAACCCCGCCTCATCGAGTACCACATCGACCGCGAGAGTATCGATGCGGCGTTTGACGACCTGACCGACCAGCTGGAGGAAGATGAACGGAGCGAGCTCACCCGCCGCGCCGCCCGGATGGTGAACTTCATCCACAACCAGGAGCGGATCGAGAAGGTTGCCGAAGATATCGTGAAGCACTTCCAGCAGCACGTCGAACCGAACGGTTACAAGGCGATGGTCGTCTGCTACGACCGGCAGGCCTGCGTCCAGTACAAGCAGGCGCTCGACCACCTCCTCCCGGCAGAGGCCTCCGAGATCGTCATGACTCTTGCGCGGGGCGACCCGGATGAGTGGAAACAGAGATGGGACAGGAGCAAGGACGACGAAGAACGGTTCCTCGACCGGTTCCGCGACCCGCTCGACCCGCTGCAGATCGTCATTGTCACCTCAAAACTCCTCACCGGGTTTGATGCACCCATTCTGCAGACGATGTACCTCGACAAACTGATGAAGAACCACACCCTGCTGCAGGCCATCTGCCGGACGAACCGCCCCTTCCAGCAGAAGTCCCACGGGCTCATCGTGGACTACATCGGGGTCTTCGATGAGGTTGCCGCCGCCCTCACCTTCGATGAGCAGCGGATGAGGAGCGTCATCACCAACGTCGGGGAGCTCAAAGAGCAACTCCCGCAGGCGGTTGCCGATTGTCTTGCCCACTTTCCAGGCGTGGAAATCAGTAACAGCGGCTGGGAGGGGCTTATTGCCGCACAGGAGTGCATCCCGACGAACGAGACACGGGACACTTTTGCCGCAGATTATGGGGTTCTTGCGAAACTCTGGGAGGCCATATCCCCGGACCCATACCTGACGCCCTACAAAGAGACCTACCGGTGGCTCACCCAGGTCTATGAATCGGTCAAGCCCGTCAATATCATCGGGCCGCTCCTCTGGCAGAAACTCGGCGCGAAGACGATCGAGATCATCAACGAGAATGTTCACGTCGTCGGAATCAGCGATGACTTCGACGAGATCGTCATCGACGAAGATACCGTCAGGGATCTGCTCGACAGTAAGGACCCGAAGAAGGGCAAGAAACTGGAGATCCGGATCGTCAAGCGCCTCCGGAAACACGCGAACAATCCGGTGTTTGTTCAGCTCGGAGAGCGGCTCGAACTCATCAAGGAGCGATACGAGCAGGGATTCATCGACAGCCTCGAATACCTGAGGCAGTTGATCCAGCTGGCCCGCGACATTGTCGAGGCCGAGAAGCAGGTCGAACCACTCGACGAACAGAAGAGAGCGAAAGCAGCGCTGACAGAACTCTTCGAAGAGACCAGGACGGATACAACACCCATCATCATCGAGCGGATCGTCAACGATATCGACTCCCTGGTGCGGGCCGTCAGGTTCGAGGGGTGGCAGCAGAGCAACCCCGGCGAGCGTGAGGTCAAGAAGGCGCTCAGAAAAGCGCTCCGAAAGTATCAACTGCAACAGGATCAGGATCTCTTTGACCGGGCGTATGAGTACATCAGGCAGTATTACTGAAGGAGGGAGGTATGCCGCTGAATTGGGACCAGGTCTTGAAAAGATACACGGAACACCCTTACATCATCACGATAGCAAGAAAGAAGGAACACCCTGTCGCGAAGGTAACTGAAACTGCCCTTATCATAGATTTGCCTGGACGGGATCAATCCGTAAGTCGCAAAAAACTCGAATCTGCGGTAAAGTTAATAGAGAGTGGACATAAGATCCGCAGCGTGGAAGATTACAGAAAAATGGTTGCAGATGAGAGACCTTCCTATGCTCTTGCTATACTGCATGATCTGGGGTATATTTAGGGCATATTGTAAAAAAGAGAATGTTCTTATCTTTCCATCAATGCCTTCCATATGCATTTGCCATCAGTTGATACCTTAGTTAGTAAAATCGGAGGCAAATTTCTGTATTGTAATATCAATAGGTTTTTAACGCCGAATCTTAATTCTTCTCTTAATGTCTCAGCCTAAAGTCGAAATAGGGTTACTGGGCGTAATATGGATCGTATGCACACTTGCTGCATGGAGCTCGTACCTTGCCCGGCAAGATATTGGAGTAATCGGCATCATCTGTTGGATTGTTTCTTTGGTCGGCATTGGGGGCTTTATTGCCGCAGTTCTTAATGAATTCTAGTTTGTCAGAGTTATTGCATAAATTACTAAAATCGAATTAATTCTGTCAGTTAGAATCGTCAAGACTCAACTCGTAAAACAATTTCAAAACAGCAACATGGATCAGGCCGGAACCGAAGACCCCGCCCCAAACCCCTAATCCCCCGGCCCCAGCTCCTCCGACCCCGTGATCGCCCGGACAATCCCGGCAACGACCGCCCGCTCCTCCGGCTGCAGCCTCGTGTAATACAGCCTCGTATCCTTCGCCTCGACGATCGCCAAGGCATCCGTGACCGGTTTCAACAACCCCTTCCACCCGGCGCCCCCGGACGCGACGATCTCGCGGACGGCGCTCCCGACCGCGGAGACCTCCCCCGCCCCGGCGAGCCGCTTCAGGAACCCGGCCGTCATCCTCCGTGCCGTCGCCGGGTCCAGGCTGCCGGCGTGCGCATACGCCGCCCGGATCAGCGAGAGGCCGTTTGCCCGGTTCCCGGCCAGCAGCTCCTCCCGCGCGAGATCGAGCGCGAGATGCACGAACCGGCCCGGATCGTCAGTTTTTCCCTCCGCCTCCTGCAGCGCCGCGAGCACATCCGCCCGCCCTCCGGCCGCGATCCGGTTCGGCGGGGCAACGCCTTCCATGACGCCCGGCGCCCCCCGGTATGATACGTCAACGGCCGCCGGCCGCTCATGCCAGGCCTCTAAAAACCCGATGAGGGCAAACACCCGGTCACGGCCGGCCGGCTGCCGCATCGCCCGCCACAGCCGAAAGAGCCGGTCCCGGGCCTCGTAGGTCGTCCTCTTCTTCATCGGGCGGGAGACGACGTAGCCCTCGGCCTCCAGCCTCCGGAGCTGCGCGTTCACCGTCGCGAGGTTCAGCCGGGCGCGCCCTGCGACTTCTTTTGGGCTGAGCGGGGTCTCTGCGGCGAGGATCGTATCGAGGATGAGCCGGCGCTGCCCAGGAAGTCTCCGGAAGACTTCCCGGTAGTAGGGCGTCTGCTCGTCCGCCAGCCTGAAGAAGGCCTCCGCCACCTTGCCCGCCCCGCACTGCGAGAGGATCTCGTACAGCCGGACCATCAGCCCCGGGTTGCCGCCGACGAGGTGCCGGAGCGCCTCGATGCCGGGCTCGTAGTCCCCGAAGTTCTCGATGAAGGCGGTATCGCCGTCGACCTCCGCGACCCTCCGCATGAGATCCTTTGCTTCGGCACAGTCGAGCTCCCGGAGGTGAAAGACCCGGAAGAAGTTGTAAAACGGTTCCTCATGGTCGAGGACCCCGGAAAAGAGCGACGGCGCCGAGGCAACGACCGAGAGATCATCTCTCCGCTGGAATACCGACCGCAGCGCCCGGACCTCGCGCCTCTCCATCTGGGAAAAGACCTCGTGGATGTTCTCGACGAAGACCACGACCTGCCTCCCCCCGGCCGATGCGGCGATCCGCT
>Ga0209723_1004874_pt1 | contig 14393 bp, 11 predicted proteins | sample BiotimSIPDNA_2_FD_185750 | JGI IMG/M metagenome (GOLD analysis project Ga0209723, IMG submission 185750) | Anaerobic biogas reactor microbial communites from Washington, USA - Biogas_R2 time_0 SIP DNA (SPAdes) (version 2) | ecosystem: Engineered > Bioreactor > Anaerobic > Unclassified | place... | reverse complement strand
AAGCACATAACACCATGTTCAGGGAAGCTTTCAACCGCATTCAGGACACCGGCTCTTTACAGGACTGGGGTATTACCAAGGATTCCAAACTCTATTTTGACCTTTCAACACCCGGCAAGTATTTTGGCGAACTCAATACGCCAACCCCGCCCAATAATTTTAATACCCAGAAAACCAACTAGCTTAAACTAAACTGCCACTGATTTTTTTCAGTGGCAGTTTTATTTTGCCCAATTGCATCCTGTCATTGAGATGCCGTTGATAGAATGATAAAGTGCCCTTCTACCAAGGGCTCAGCTGATCTTTTTAAGCTTTGGCTTAATACGCTTGATATTTGTTTACATATATTGGAAAAGACATTTCTTAAAGGATATCCCAATCACCCGCAAAATGTATATAATGCTAATAAGACTGCCGGCTTTGTCCAATGATTTTTGTCGCGTGCCTGATCCGGATGACAAGGAGGAACAAATGAAAATATTGATCATACAGCATGTGGCCTGTGAAGGGCTGGGACTGCTGGGAGATAAGCTCAGAAATGACGGCTGGGAAACGGATATCCGCTGCATGGACATCCCCGGAACCAGCTTGCCCGTTCACCTGGACTCTTACCAGGCCCTACTGATCCTGGGCGGGCCCATGGGCGCCTATGAAGAAAATATTTATCCCTACCTTTATCAAGTGGAGGAACTGATCAGGGAAGCTGCCGCCAAAAATATCCCCACAGCGGGAATCTGTCTGGGCGCCCAGCTCATCGCCCGGGCCCTGGGAGCAGAAGTATTCCCCCACCCGCAAAAAGAAATCGGCTGGTCCGAGATCAATATCACCGAAGAAGGAAAAAGCACCCGGCTGTTTCATAACCTGCCCGATACTCTGCCGGTATTCCAGTGGCACGGGGATACCTTCTCCCTGCCTGAAGGAGCCAGGCTGCTGGCATCTGGCGAGATATGCAGAAATCAAACCTTTTTATACGGCGAAAATATCTGGGCTCTGCAGTTTCATCCGGAAATCACCCCGGAGATGATCCGGCTCTGGTCTGAAGCCTACCAAGAAGAGCTAAACGAATTTGCCGGACCGGGAGCTGCTGCCAGACTGCAGGAGGATACCCGGGACCGCTGGGACGGCATGCACGTATGGCGGACGCAGATGCTTAAAAACTTATCAGCTGTCCTGAAGGGTGAGGGGTAAGCTTCCTTCAGCTATTTCAACCCTGTTTTTACCGCTATGTTTAGCCACATAAAGTGATTTATCCGCAAGGAAATAGTAGTTTTCTGAGTCTTGTCCGTCATTGACACTCAGTAAAGATACACCGAAGCTGCAAGTAATTTGTAATGTGATGGAGCCTACGATAAATTTCTCTTCCATAATTAATTTTCTTAGTCTTTCAGCAAAGACAGCCCCTCCTTCTAAAGAAGTTTTAGGCATGAGGATAATAAATTCTTCGCCGCCAAATCTGCATACCGTGTCATATTTTCTAATGTTGCTATTTAATAGGTGGGCCAGCTGCCTGAGTATTTCGTCACCTACCGGATGACCATATGTATCATTAATGTTTTTGAAATCATCAATATCCAACATGATAACCACTGATTCATGACCGTGGCGATGCATGGAAGCCAGCTCCTGTTCGATCAGCTTTTTAAACAAGCGCCGGTTAGGCAGGTCAGTGAGCGAATCATAATAGGCCATCTGTTCCAATTGTTTTTGCTGCATTTCTATGCGCCGCTTTTGGGTTATATTGGTGTAACTATAATTCCACAGAATAATGCTGAGCAAGAGACCAATTCCAATCGCAGTAATTCCGTTGACTCTGTTGGAAAGCAGCATTTCCTGGTTGGTTATGGTCAACGCTATGAGAAGATAATAAGTCAGGTATGAGGTTGAATATATGATAAAGGAAATCAATGGTCTAATCAAAAAAATCGTTCCGCAGGCAATGCAAGTCAATAAAAAAGGTGTGATATTATTAGTCACCAGTTGATCAATCGTAACGATGGCAATACCAGCAGCCATGATCACTATCACACTAAGGTATTGTAATACGAACACGGCTGTATTTGGTTCTGTTCTTTTTCTCAGTTTCAGAGTTGCCAGGAAAAAACCGATCATAAAAATAAGCAATATAAAATGAGAGGCAGTAATTCCCTGGCTCCATACCTTTAAAATCTGTGTGTCATGGGATGCGGAGGAAGTAATTAAAGAAATATTGATGATGCGCAATGGTATGGCAATAATGGATAGATAAAAAAGCCGCTGGGTATTAATAAGTGCTGTTTCACCTAAAACGCTGTTATTGTTTTGAAAAGCTTTCAGGAGCTTTTCTCTGATTGGCGGCAAAGACCACTTTTTTTCTACATGCATCTGTCGCCTCCAATTTCTTCACATAAGTATTCTTTATCATTATTCTAAACTAATTTCTCCTCAACTGATAGCTGAATATTTCAGCTGCACTAAAACGTGTGGGAAAATTTTAACGATTGCAGAAATGAGGCGGGGTGAGAGGGGGCGTACCGGGAAACGGGCGTATTAAAAATGGTCAATACTTTCTCGACGGCAATGTTATCGAATTAATCGTGTGATTCCATACCTTCTTGGGGCATAAGATTTATTAAGCGCTTTTTTATTTCTAATAAATCACACGATACTACATTCCAAACAATACTCAGATCGACTCCCATATAATCATGGATCAATACATCACGCGTTCCGGCCATTTCCTTCCATGGAATGTCCGGATACTTGTCACGTAATCCTGGTGAGATTCGTTTTGCAGCCTCCCCAATGATTTCAATATTTCGAATAACTGCATCCTGAATCAGGCGTGAATTTAAAAACTCTTCGCGTCCATCGATGGTGTACTCTTCAATTTGTCTGATACATTCCAGGATATGAATTAGATAAACGCGGTCGTCTTTCATAGAGGGATGGCCTCCTTTATCACCCGGGAGGCGATCAGTCTATGCATTGCTTTTTCAGTAACCAGATCAACTTCATGGCCAAGCAGTTCTTCCAGTTCGAGCTTCAGCCTGACCAAATCAAAAAGAGAACGGTCTGCTTCAAAATCCACGAGAAGATCGATATCGCTCTCCGGTCTCTCTTCCCCGCGGGAAATAGAGCCGAATACTCTTATATTACTGGCTCCATGCTTCTGAGCGACTTTCTTTATTTGTTCACGCTCTTTTCTTAGATCATCTAAGGTAATACTCATTTTTACCACCTCGTCTGGACGGACTGTCTTTAACCATAGCTGGTGAGCTTAACATTATCTTGCTTTCATTGTTCCCTTTAAGCATATCATCAAAAAGTCTTTTGATAAATTACTTTTTCCATATTATTCCACATAGTTGATTATTATACCGACAATGATCCACAAAAGGAAGAAGCTTGGCAGATATTTGCAGGCGCAATAAACGAAGGTAACCCGGATTACGAAAAGATAAGCAATGAAGATCACTCCCTGGTGTCACAGTACTCGCTCTAAGATTTCTGCAGGGTCAATAAAAAGCCCTTCCTGGCAGCACTGGCGGACCGGGCAGGAAATGATCCCCTTAAGGAGAATTTAACAACGGAGGTATTACTATGGAAAAATGCATTTTCTGCGAGCGGGAAGACATCGTCCTGGAAAACCGGCTGGCCTGGGCAAAGTATGATATATATCCCGTTTCAACGGGGCATATACTGATCATCAGCAAACGCCATATCCCGGACTTCTTTTCCACTACACCCGAAGAACGTCAGGCCATGAGCCAGCTGCTGGATGAAGCCAAAGAGCTTCTGGACCAGGAGTATCACCCGGATGGTTACAACATCGGAATAAACTGCGGGGAATATGCCGGGCAGACAGTGATGCACCTGCATATCCATCTGATCCCCCGTTACCGGGGCGACATGGAAAATCCCAAAGGCGGAGTGAGAGGAGTCGTGCCGGAGAAGCGGGGGTATTGAGCCTTACAAGCTTTGGAGAGGAGAGAAATGCGGTTGAATGATTTTCAGCAGGATTACCAGGCAGTAGATACGGCCAGCTTTGCCGAAGATTTATTTGTGGAACTTTTTGAAGAAACTTTTGGCCTGGATAAAATTCAGTATCTGATAAACGAATATCCCTGTCAGAATATCTACGGTGACAACTGCTACATAGACTACGCCTTAAAAACTGACCTCGATGCCTATGCCATTGAGATAGACGGAGAAAGCTGGCATAACCCTGCTCTGGTTTCAGTGGATAAATATCTGGATGATTTATTAAAACGCAATAGTCTCACCTATCTGGGATGGAAAGTATATATATGGACATATCGTCAGCTGGTTAATGAACGGGAAAGAATTAAATCTGAGCTGGTTCAGTTTCTGGGCCAAAGCCCGCATTTCAGAATCTACGATGACTACCTGCCCCGCCAGCGCGGCGCGCTGATTTCACTGCGGCCTCATCAGCAGGAAACATTAGACCGTTTACAGGAATTGCGCGGTGAATATAACAGTATGGCCCTGATTGCTGATGCCCAGGGCACCGGGAAAACTACCACCGCTGTACTGGACGCCCGCCGCCTGGGGTTAAGAACTCTGTTTGTTGCTCATACTCTGGAACTTTTACAGCAGGCGGAAGCCAGCTTCAGGGAACTCTGGCCTGATGCCAGGGTTAGAATTATTGATGACTATTCCTCTCCTCTGGAAGGAGATGTATTGATCGCCAGCATTCAAGGCCTGCACAACCGTTTGAGCCAATTTGCTCCCGATCATTTCGGTTACATAATTATCGATGAAGCACACCATGCAGCCTCTCCCAGCTACCGCCAGGTCATCTCCTATTTTCAGCCTCAGTTCTTATTAGGCCTGACTGCTACCCCTGAGCGCCATGACCAGGAATCAATAATGGAATTATTCAAGAATGAAGCACACCGACTGGACCTGAAAACTGCAGTTGAAATCGGCGAACTGGTCCCCATCCGCTGTGTAAGAATAAAGACCAACATCGACTTCAGCAGTGTGCGCGTAAACGGCATTCGCTACAACTACCGTGACCTGGATAACTGCATCCACGTCCCCGAACGCAACCGGCTCATCGTTGAAACCTACCTCAGCCATGTACCGGGTCAAAAAGCGGTGGTTTTTTGTGCCAGCGTCCAGCATGCCGCAGAAGTGGCTCAACTTTTTCAGGAGTCCGGTATCAATGCCCGGCTGGTAGAAGGACGTATGAAAAAGCAGGAAAGAGAAGCCGTTCTGGATGATTACCGCCAGGGTCTGGTAAAAGTATTATGCGCCTGTGACATGCTCAATGAAGGATGGGACAGTCCGGAAACGGCTGTACTGTTCATGGCCCGGCCAACCCTTTCCAAAGTAATTTATCTGCAGCAGCTGGGTCGGGGAACACGCCGGTCCAAGGATAAAGACGCCCTGTTGGTATTTGATTTCATTGATAATACGGTTCGTCACAACCACTCCGTAAATCTGCACCGGCTGTTCCGTTCGCGGGAGTACTGGCCCGGCGCATTCGTACTGGCCCCGCAGGATAAAATCGACGATGAAAAACGCCGCCTGCTGCTCGGAGAAAAGCTGGACACGATTTTGCCGCACAACATCTTTGTCCGCGATTATGAATTAGTAGACCTGTTTGACTGGCAGAAAGAAATCAAAGCAATGATGTCACTGCACGAACTGGCCATGGAATTATATGTAGACGATGCCACCGCCCGCCGCTGGGTGGATGAAGCAAAAATCTCACCCGGGCCTGATTTGGAACTGCCCATGGGCAGAGTAACCCATCGCTATTTCAAACGCGAGCGCCTCGACGATATCAGGGAGCAACTGAATATACCCGCCCGCAAACAGGATGAAATCCGGGATGATTTCTTCAAATACGTGAAGGCCGGTCAAATGAGCAATTCTTACAAACCCGTAATGCTTAAAGGCATGTTAACCCTGGTCAATGACAAGGGACAGATGGAGTTGGGCGCTCTGGTCAGTTACTTTCACAATTTTTACGAGCAACGGGCAGATGCCGATCTGCAGGTGGAAGCGCCCAATGCCGTGATCAATCGTGTCAAAGATATGAGCGGCTTTGATGTAGCCCGGTTAATGCTGACCATGCCCTTTGAAAAATTCGAGCGCAAATTCTTCCTGGAACACCGCAAAGATTTAAACCATGTAGCTTTCGTGCCTGCACTCTGGAAGCGGCTTACAGAGGAAGACAAAACCGAACTGATTGAGATTTGTGACCGGCAGATTGAGCGTTATTACGCGAGGCGGGTGGCGAAGTAAAGAAGGAGTTGATCTTACGGAAGGCGAACAATATATATACAAAAAAGAAGTAGATTGGTCCTTGTTGCATGAAGGTTTTACAATTCCGGTATCTTTTCAGGTCAGGTTTCATCAAATTATCGGCCAGGAACTGAGCAGAGGCAGTTCAAAAGATATTACCGTAATGGTAGGAAACAGGCCTTATACTGCCCTATTAAAGAACCAGAATTTTGACCAGTCACGTTATCCTACCCACAAAGATCTCTTACAAATAAGATATAAAAAGACCAGTCCTTTGGCTGATATCCTCAGAACAATATTTAATTCCAGCTATGAATATCTAAAAGCACAGAGGGCAGAATTGGAGCAGAATAATCACTTGATCAGAATTCCCGAGGACAGTAGGGAATATTTGGTCTTATATACAAGTGATTCTGCTGATTTATTTATTGCTGATTGTTTGACAGTCTGGGACCTGCAAAAAGAATGTCAGGTCATATCTAGTTATTCGGAAGAAGCACTGGAGGCTGAAATAAATTACAGAAGCACCGATCCCTCAGCGGGGCTCGCTTTGCGGGAACGTATTGTCAAAGTCAGGCGTTTTGATAAAGCAATCGCGGATAATTTGAAGCTATTGTATGACAATCGATGTCAAATCTGCGGTAACAATTTTGGGGCTAGATATGATACCTCAATCGCTGAGGCCCATCATATCGATTCATTCATAAAGTCGCTCAATAATGATTCGGACAACATTATGATTTTGTGTCCCAATCATCATAGAATCATTCATAAGACCATGCCTATCTTCGAAAGGGCTAAGCATTCGTTAGTTTTTCATAATGGGTATCAGGAGCAGTTGAGGTTAAATTATCATCTGTGAGGGGATAAACAATCAACACTCAAAATATTAATAGGGAGCTAAATTGATAGTTTAGCTCGGGCGAGGTTAATGTCCTATCCCCGAATCGGTTTTACTTATATTACGATTATCACTTGGACTTAGTTTTCTCAATAATATTGCTATCAATTTCCCTAAAACGAATCTTGGATTGCTCAACATATTCAACCATCGGTTCTATACTAATCCAGCAGCGGCCACTTTTTTCAGCGCAGAAGCCGGTTGTATTAGAACCTGCAAAAGGATCGAGGATTAAGTCCCCTGGTTCGGTTAAAAATTCAATAAAAAAATCTACTAACTCAAGAGGCATCCGGGCTGGATGAGGAATTATGTTTCTTTCTCTACATTCCCTATTGAAATAGTTTTGTGAGTTGGTATTAGAAATACTAAAAGCATTCCCTGGCAAACGCGTTTCTTTCCCTGGTAAAATTGATTCAATCTCTATCATATTGTGCATAATACTGCCACCATTATTGTTTAAAAAAGAGGTACTACCAATACAATGTTCTGAGGGCCTTTTACCTGCATTGTATTTACCCTTTTCTAGAAGTTTACGCATACTTTTACTATATGGCCTCAATACTTTTCGATTATCAGCCTTAGGGTGATCCGATTTTGACATCCACCATAGATGTGTATAACTGTCAGTTACGCGATTGTGCTCAATATTTACCCACTGTACAGGCGAAGGTAGACGCGCGGGATTATGGCAAATGAATTCCTGGCATAAGCGCAATTCTGCATCTGGGTGCTCTACAAATTTCAAAAGCGTTTTAAGGGGCAGCAAAGACTGAATCGGTCTATCCTTTTCCCATGCATTCCCTATTTCCATTACGATTGAACCGTTAGGTGAAAGCAATTTCGCAAATAATGGAGCAAATTGAGTGATCCAGGCTATGTATTCTTCTCCTTGAAGATTCCCATATTTCTTTTTCTCGTTAAGTGGGAAGGGGGGTGAGGTCAAAATCAGCTGTACTTTCCCCTCGATTTCGTTTTGCAGAGATGAGCATAAAAGTTCCTCAGATTTGCCCATAAAACAATGTCCAAAGTCAGTTGAGTAATATGGCCGTACTTTGCGTTTTTGTTTCATGACTCTTTGTCCTTCCTACTGACCAAATATTTCTACATGATATTAAAATTCTTTTATTTTGCAACTTGTCTATTAATGGATTAGTATATAATTTTATTATTTATAATCCTGCAAATTCAATCGCATTCATGATTAAATCTGACGTATTAAATTGCATAGATAAAGCACTATTCGAATTAAAGTGATACTCAGAATCAGACAATAGTATTATACGATCAACATTAGTAGCCCGCCCCTTGCTGTTTCCCCAAATACGCGTTGTCTTGGTATTTATATTTAAATAATCACTAATGAATCCAATGTATTTAAACATATTTAGATTATGAATTCGCCGAATAAGGTCTCTAGCTGGAGATACAACACTACTTGGAGATTTTGCAATATCTCCAAGTACCATAACAATTACACCTTTGCTTGAGAGCATTTTTTTTAATTCTGACAAGGATTGCTCTAGAAAATCAAGAGAAGCACTCAGAGTTAATCCATCATCAAGAATATCTGATACTAATCTTGCATCCTGTGATAAAAACCACATACGAATCCAATTTTGTAAAGCATAGTTTACTATATTGCCATAGGGAGGAGAAGTAATTATTAAATCAACCTTACCTTTATATAGGGCTAATTCCTTATTTGAAGATAAAGTTTTAGCATCCGCACAAGCAACTATACCCCTATTAATTGGTAATTTCATATTATTTAATCGTAAAACCTTTTCTTTTAATAAACTAAACACGTTTCTTTCTATTCTTTGCAAATTATTACGCTGAACGAATCGTCGTACGTATCCTGGCGACATACTGAAAGTATTTGGCATGCTAATAGATGCATACGCTGACGAACCATCTTTTCTCTCTTTCCCGTGCATTAATCCAAGAACTACACCAACTAAGAACGTATCAATATCATTTACTGATTTAAGCAACACTCTTCTTAAATAACAAAGTTGAGCAAGCGTATACGGATGAAAAATTAGTTTTATGTCCTCGGGTTGGTCTAAAGCTTCCGGCAAAAATAATGGGATATCGTAATTTGCCTCTAAATTATTGATTCTTTCCAAAACAGAATCATAACTAATAGATACATTTTTAGCATTGGTTAATGCCAGAGCAACCGGGTTAAGATCAGACGCGAGTGGAAATCTTCCCGTAAGTCTTGCCTCTAGCAGAGTTGTTCCTCTGCCACAAAATGGGTCTAGTACAATGTTTCCAGGATCACTTAGAACCTCTATAAATGTTCTAGCCAATCCAGCGGGGAATGAGCCAAGATATGAACACATAGTATGCAAAGAGTGCTCTCTCACATTATTGTTTGTCCATGGGAGACTATTATTATTATTTATCATATTATTCACTCACAGCTGCTGCTTCCTGCTCTGCCAATAAGACCTCAAACATTTGTGTTATGACACCTATGACCGTTTCACAAGCAGCCACTAATTCCATACGTTCCATTTTATCCGCCAAACTTTCCTCTTCTGTATTCTGTTCAGCTATACCCTCAAGAATATTATCAACTTGTTGTCTATTAAGGTATGCCAAGTAAGCATAAAAAGAGAGATGCTCTAAATAAAAATTCTTAATAGCGTCCACTTGGCTCGTTCCCCTTCGCTGAGCCTTTTGAATAAGACTATTTAGTTTTATATTATCTGCAGACACAAAGATAATAATTTCATCATCGTTCTCAATTACTTTAGCAACGGAATACTCATTCCAATTATTCTCCTTCCAAAATTCTTCTCCCTTCAGCACCCATTGGGGATTAATGTTTGGTTTATTGTTCTGCCCGCCTTCTTCGCCTGATATCTCAGGTCTAGGAACGACCTTTACTTTAATACTGCTCGAAAGTGCTTTGGATCTTCTTGGCCTTAATTCGATACTAATATCAGCTGTAGTATCTTCTTCCAGTTCTTCCTTGGCAGAAAAGTATGCAACTCCATACCCATTCCTTATACTTGTCGTTCCTGTATAATGGCCAAATGAAGGAGGTGTAATTATAGCCATGAATTCATCAGGATTGCAAAATAAATTTGGATTCGCATCGGTCCTAAAATGTAAAACAAAATTACTGCCAGAGTACACATTTCGGGGATTGGGGCTTGTAATCTCTAAAAAGGTCGGAGGATCTTGAACAGGAATTGCAGGTTTTTCATGATGTTCGCCACCACCGCCACTAGTTCGCCTGGTCGGAGTAGTACCCTGACCTGCACTTTTAATAAAGGCGCTAACTCTCTTAGCCAAACGTTTTCTGATATTTTCTACTGCATCACCTTCAACTCTTTGCATAAACCGTTGCTTACGTTCCTTATCAAGTCTTTTTAACTCATCATCACCCTCTAATGTTTCAGTAACTAAAATCCGAAGGTCATCCAATAGAGAAGTATCCCGAAGAGATTCCCGTGTCGTAGGGAACAACTGCCTCCTAGATTCGCTATCTAATTTATCACAGTCAACATGAACAATAAGGTATCTATCTAAGTAAGGTAGTTTAAGGTCATTTTTAATAATAGTATTAGGTAAATCACCCTGCTTCTGGCCGTTATAAGTTATTATTATTGGTCTAGAAGGTAAACAATAGTTCCTTATTTGTTCTTTGGAATTATCCCCTACTCCTGATAAAACCCACCAATTAATTTTAACACTACCACTACGGAAAGTAAGGGTTGCTTCACGATAATATTCTGTTTCACTTATAGATAAGCGGCGGTGATTTCCCGCTACAGTTCTGCCTTCTCCTTTACTGGCATTAGGTCGTTCTTCTTGAATCCAAAATGGAATTACTGGATCAAATAAATAGTGGTGGGCTAAAAACCAAAGCGAACTAGTAGGAGCTGTCATTATATTTTTGTACTTACCCAAATCCATACTGACATGTCTAACCAAAGTTCCACATGGAAACTCTGCCTCTGAAATGTCAAAAGTAAAAGGGTGCCCTGTGGCATTATCAACCATATACTCATAAACCCCGTGTTTATCTAGCTTAGGGTCTCCCGGATTATAACGTACAATAGTTGCTGCTACTGGATTAATTGTGTTTTTATCTATAGAAACTGCTCTCGACAGTATTAATGTATAAGGCGAATAAGTCAATGCCGTTGATCCGCCTTGGCCAAAAGCGCCAGACAAAAAGAATTTTCTGAGTTTTCTACTAGCATTTAGACTTAAAATTGTTGACCCATAGTGTTCAGATAATATCCCTATGCCAAAGTCTCTTATATCTATTGTAGGACGCTCAACAACTCCCGAATCGAATAACGTAACTATAACTTGGTGGGATAAATCCGAAAAATCCCTTATGTTCTCAACATTTTTTAGTATTCCATCTTTTATTCCAAACCACATATCAACTGCAGATCTGGGAGATAATAAATTCGTTGGTTCGTTGCTTTCAAGCCATTTCTTTTCTAGTACAGCATCAATAGCATTAGTAATTCTTTCTACGAGACCAGCAGCAGGATCGCTTCCTAAATTAATAGTTGCAAGATTATTCTCCCTATCACCAACTGGCTTCCATGATGGTCTAGCCGTTTCTTTAATTTGCATAATGAGATCTGTAACATCAGGAACCTTATAAGCGTTCAAAAATTTTTTAAACAATTAAATCCCCTCCCTATCTTAGAATCAAATCCAAATATTTATTGCTTTTTAAATTCAAATGTGCAGTTTTCTGATGTTGTCCCTTCTTTAAAACGAATTTTAAGAAGTCTAAGTTCATTTTCCAAAGCATCAATAATCTGTTTAACGTGGACATCAGTGTAATCATAGTTGTTCTTATTTGCTAGATTACCTACCAAACGCATCTTTTTAATAGTATCAGTTACTCTTTTTTCCGCAAGCCTTTCAAATTTTAGTCTCTTTTCGCTCATATTAATGTCCTCCTTATACAATATATTAAAAATATATTATATATAATAATTATATTCAACAATTATTTTGAACTAATATTAATTATCTAACTATATACGTAAAATCATATTACAATATTACAATAGATATTGCATTAATTTAAACCTTTTTAAATATAAAAGCATGAAATTGTTCAGCACGGATATTGCTGACAGAAGCAGCTTATTCCTGAAGAAAAACTAAAAACTGGCTAAGATTTATGAATGGCAGATTGATTGATAATATTATTCTGGAAGAGTTTTAAAATAGCAATAGAACTTATGAACAAAAAAGCCTCTCCTTTTACCCCACCACCAACTTATTGGTCTTCCTCAAGTATTTCGCTGGGATTGGTCGGTGCAGCTTCCAGGTAATATTCATAGGCCTGGAGCCCTCATGTTTGATATAATCGGCCAGGCCAAGGAATGTGTAAGGCGCAGTTCCGGCCATATCAGTTTTGAATTCACGCACAAACAGCAGCACCTTACTACCTCTCTGGCGATGGTTGATATAGCGTTGCCCGGTTGGGGATGTGTCAGCGGTTGTACTCTGACTCTGCCAGTGGAATAACCACTCGTTGATTGAATAATCGTTATACATGGTGGTCGGAGAGTAATCCTTGTCAGATTTATTTAGGGTTACAAAGAAGATGTCGGTACTTTTTTCCGGCAGATACTTCACGCCTTCGCGAACTGTTGCCGGCTTCATAAAATCCATTGCCACCAAAATCTGATCGCGGGTATAAGTACAATGCAAGTCCAGGGGGCAATCAAATCCTAAGTCTACCGTTTCATCGATAAAATCAATTCGATCAAGATTATACTGTAATAGCTCAACCAACTCCGTATATATTACTGGGCTATTTTTGATTTGCATTAATCCGTCTTTGAGACTGGTAAAACCGCATTCCTCAAATGGCTTTTGCCATACGGTAAATTGAAACATCTGCAGCATTCGTTGTTCTGCTCCTGTCAACGTTTCCAAATTGACATCCTCTATGTGAGAGAAAATATATAACATGAAGTTAATCCAACGCCTGGAATTAATGGCACAAATCCGAGAGAATGCTTTGGTAAATACCGCTTCTATTTCTTCCTGAAAATCTTCTCTCACTTTTGCTAATACACATAGCCTTGAAAAGCTGCCGCATTTATAAATGTTGCGCACATCCAGATGATAGTAGGCTGTAAAATTAGTGAGTGTCAGCGGTAATCCGCTGTCTTCGGTGAAAGTTGCCAGGCGCGATACTAATCCTGCCCTTACTCCAAAGGAACTGCGGATGTTATTTAATATATGTTCTGCGGCCTTTCGCTCTAACTGGATATAGCAACCTTTGGGTAATGAAACAAAACCGTCTTTTATTTCTCGCTCTACGCTTTTATTGGTATTAGCAAGTAAGGCAGCAAATTTGTCTTCGAAATTATACCTTTTATTAGCCTGGCCGATAAAATCCAGAACGGTCAGGCATTCTTTGTCTTCCGCCAGGCGTAATCCCCGTCCAAGCTGCTGCAAGAAAATCGTCAAACTCTCAGTGGGGCGTAAGAACAATACCGTATTGACCTCGGGTATATCGACCCCTTCGTTATAAATATCCACTACAAAAATAAAGCGGATCTCGCTACTGACCAGCTTTTGCTTGGCAGTGTCGCGCACATCATCATGGGATGTCCCCACCAAAGAGATGGAAGGAATGCCATGTTGATTGAAAAAATTCGCCATAAATTTAGCATGTTCGACCGACACACAAAAGCCCAATCCTTTCACTTCTTCCAGATCAGTCACATATTTTTGCATGGAACTAATAATATGTTGAGCTCGTCTTTCCGCTATTGCTCCGCCAAGGGTATAGAGATTACTCAATTCGGTTTTGTCATATCCGCCCCGGGACCATTTTAAATCACTTAAATCAACGGTATCGGTTACACCGAAGTATTGGAATGGACATAATAGTTTACGGTCAATGGCTTCCGGCAAACGAATCTCGGCGGCAATCCGGTTATCAAAATAATCCAGAATGCTTTTGCCATCCATCCGTTCCGGTGTAGCCGTGAGCCCCAGCAAGATCTTGGGTTTGTAATAGGTCAACGGTACTTGATAGGAATTGGCTGCTGTATGATGAGATTCATCAAAGATTATGTAATCATAAAAATCCGGTGTAGTCTTGGTATGGAGTTCCTGGGAATGAAAGGTCTGCACAGAGATAAACAGATGATCCATATTGTCTGGCCGGTAGTTCCCAACAAATAAATCTCCGAAATTAGGATCCTTTAGAACCCCTTGAAAA
>Ga0209723_1004871_pt1 | contig 14408 bp, 16 predicted proteins | sample BiotimSIPDNA_2_FD_185750 | JGI IMG/M metagenome (GOLD analysis project Ga0209723, IMG submission 185750) | Anaerobic biogas reactor microbial communites from Washington, USA - Biogas_R2 time_0 SIP DNA (SPAdes) (version 2) | ecosystem: Engineered > Bioreactor > Anaerobic > Unclassified | place... | reverse complement strand
GAAGATCGACTTTACCGAAGTGGTGAAGGCCGGAAAGAGCATTAAACCGGTCGGGCTGACCCTCTTCATCAACTGGGCGGTGAAGCCCTTCACCATGTACGCCATCGCCGTCTTCTTCCTCGGGAAGATTTTCATCCACTTCATCGGTCCGGACGCAGTAGACCTGGTCCGTCTTCCCTTCGGCCTCGACCTCGGGCCCGGAGCGACCTACGGACTCGGTACAGTGGTCCTTGAAAACGGCGTCCGGATGCTCTCGGTCCCCCTGTGGCGGAGCTACCTCGCGGGCTGCATCCTGCTCGGAATTGCCCCCTGCACCGCCATGGTCCTGGTGTGGGGATACCTCGCCAGGGGGAACGACGGGCACACCCTCGTGATGGTGGCCATCAACTCCCTCACCATGCTCTTTCTCTACGGACCGCTGGGCGGATTTCTCCTCGGTGTCGGGCGTATTCCCGTTCCGTGGCAGGCCCTCGCACTCTCCATCGCCGTCTACGTGGCGCTGCCCCTGGCGGCGGGCTATTTATCCAGAAAGATGATCCTGAAAATCAAGGGGGAGACCTGGTTCCGGGAGAAGTTCCTTCACTTCCTGACGCCCGTCACCATCGCGGCCCTTCTCATCACCCTCGTGCTGCTCTTCTCCTTCAAAGGAGAGGTCATCGTCGCCAATCCGCTGACGATCCTCTGGATCGCCATCCCGCTTTTTATCCAGACGGTGCTGATCTTCGGCATCGGCTACTGGATGTCGAAGAAACTGGGGCTTTCCTACCAGGACGCCGCGCCCTCCGCCATGATCGGCGCGTCCAACCACTTCGAGGTGGCCATTGCCACGGCCACCATGCTGTTCGGCCTCTCCTCGGGTGCAGCTCTCGCCACTGTGGTGGGGGTGCTCATCGAGGTGCCGGTGATGCTGATGCTGGTGAAGTTCTGCAACAACACGACGCACTGGTTCCGACAGGGGCACTAGAAGCTTCTCCAGACCGAAAAAGAGCGTTTTTTTATGAACACTGCTCTGAAAGAAGGGTTACAATGAATACGTTCGTCGTTTCGCTTCAGTTCTTCGCGTTCATATTTCTCGAACTGACGATTCTCTTCCTCGGGGTGAGCACGCTTATCGGGCTGATCTTCGAGTACGTCTCTGACGACGCGATCCGTCGCAGGATGTCGTCGAAGGGGCTCCTCGGGAACTTCCTCGGCGCGGCGCTCGGCGCGCTCACGCCCTTCTGCTCCTGCTCCACCATTCCCATGACGGTGGGCTTTCTGCGCGCCGGAGTGCCCTTCGGGGCGACGCTCTCCTTCGTGCTCGCCTCTCCTCTTCTGAACCCGATCATCATGGCCATGTTCTGGGCGCTGCTGGGGTGGAAAGCATGCCTGACGTACGGCGCCGTGACCTTCGTGGTCGCGATGTTCAGCGGAATGCTGCTCGAATCCTTCGGCCTCGCAAAGGACGTGAAGAACGTCCGCGTCAGCGGAGGGCACGGCGTCCGGGAGCAGCTCCCCTCGTTCAGGGCGAAGCTCCGCCGGGCGTTTGGGGGCGCATGGGCCGACTTTCGGGGCGTCCTCGTCTATATTGTCGTCGGCGTCGGCATCGGCGCCGTCATCTACGGCTACGTTCCGAACGACTTCGTCGCGAATCTCGCCGGACCGGGGAATCCTCTGGCCATACCGGCCGCTGCGATCATCGGCATTCCGCTTTATGTAAGAGCTGAGACGGTGATTCCCATCGGCGTTGCCCTTACACAGAAGGGGATGAGCCTCGGGGCGGTTATCGCGCTCGTCATCGGAGGAGCGGGGATGAGCATTCCGGAGATGAGCATGCTGGCGGGGATTTTCAAGACCCGCCTCGTGTGCGTCTTCGTCGCGCTGGTTTTTTCGACCGCCGTTCTGGCGGGTGTGGTCTTCAATTTTATGCAGATATAGGAGGCGGTTCCAATGACGGAAAAGAAAGAGAGTTTCTTCGGCAGGATGTTCAAAGGTGGCTGCGAATGCGAGTGCTGCAGCGTGAAGATCGAAGAAATTCCGGAAGAAGAACCTGTGAACAAAGAAACTGCACCGGAGGAAAAGGAAGAGATTTAAAACCTTTGGAGAAGGGGGGTCTGAACGTTTTTCCATCAGAAGGAAGGCGCCCGGATCGAGGAAATGGATTTTATGATTGACCTTTTTCCATTATGTGGTATTATTGCCACGTGATGGGGGTGGGCGTTTGAAAATACAAGAGAAGCTGCAGGAAGAAAAAGCGGCGATTCTGAAGGGGATTGCCCATCCGGTCCGGCTTCGGGTAGTGGAAGCCCTTGCCTGCAGGGAGATGTGTGTCTGCGAAATTGCCGAACTGTTCGATTTTGACAGGACCACCATCAGCAAGCATCTTTCGCTGATGAAAGGCCTGGGGATACTGGACAGCCGAAAGGACGGCCTGAACGTGATGTACAGTCTGCGGATGAAGTGTCTCGCTTCCCTTCTTTCCTGCGTGGAAAAAGTGGTTCTGGGACAGGAGGCAGACCTCTCCGCACTGTTCTGCGGGTGTGGTTCTTTATCTGACAATGATCGGGAGGAGGAACAAGACGCATGAAAATCCAGATTCTGGGGACGGGGTGCCCGAAGTGCAAAAAGCTGGCAGAGCTGGCCGAACAGGCCGCCGGAGAACTCGGGCTTGCCTACGAGCTTGAAAAGGTCACGGAGGTCCCGAAAATCATCGCCTTCGGAGTGGTGACGACACCGGGACTTGCCGTTGACGGCAAGGTGCTCGCTGCAGGGAACGTACCGCCCTATGAAAAGGTGAAGGAACTTCTTGCTTCAGCTGCAGGATAACGATTAATCCCCCGGGAAATCCGGGGTTTTTTTGAACTCAACATGTGAAAAAAATGCCACATAATAACGATGGAGATGATTTGTTCATGAGCGACCGAAAAAAGTTTTTCTGGATTACAGTCTTCTTCCTGACATTTTATTTCCTCCCCGAGGGGAATGAACGGGTGATCGCGGGTCTTGCGGAATCAGTGGCCATGATGGCCGACTACGCCCGTGAGCATGTGCTTCTCTGTCTTGTTCCCGCATTTTTCATCGCAGGAGCGATCTCGGTGTTCGTGAGCCAACAATCGGTGATGAAGTACCTCGGTGCGAATGCGAAGAAATGGATAGCCTACTCCGTAGCATCCGTCTCCGGGACGGTGCTCGCGGTGTGTTCCTGTACCGTGCTGCCGCTCTTTGCGGGAATTTATATGAGGGGGGCCGGTCTGGGGCCGGCCACGGCATTTCTTTACTCCGGACCTGCCATAAATGTTCTTGCCATCGTTCTTACAGCCCGGGTGCTCGGTCTTGAGCTGGGCATCGCCAGGGCGGTGGGGGCGGTAATTTTCAGCGTGGTGATCGGCCTTCTCATGGCAGCTGTCTTCGGCAAAGAAGAACAGGCCCGCCAGGAAGGGTTCGCCCGGCTTCCGGAGGAAGAGGGCGGCCGTCCCCTGTGGAAGACGGTTGTGTATATGGCGGGCATGGTGTTTTTTCTTGTCTTCGCCAACTGGGCGGCCCCGAAGACAGCGAGCCGCTTTTGGGAAGGGGTTTATAACCTGAAGTGGATGCTTTCTGGGGCAGGACTGGCCGTTACGGTGCTGACAGCCCGGATGTGGTTCACTTCTGACGAGCGGCAGGACTGGTACACCTCCACATGGGGATATGCCCTCCAGGTCATGCCCCTGCTCTTCGGCGGCGTTCTTGTGGCGGGCTTTCTCCTGGGCCGTCCTGGCCACGAAGCCCTCATCCCGGGCCGCTATGTGGCCATGCTTGTAGGAGGAAACTCTCTCGGGGCCAACTTTTTCGCTTCAGTTTCGGGCGCGTTCATGTACTTCGCCACACTCACCGAAGTGCCCATACTCCAGGGGCTCCTCGGCGCCGGAATGGGGAAGGGGCCTGCCCTCGCCCTGCTTCTGGCCGGTCCGGCCCTTTCACTGCCCAGTATGCTGGTCATCAACAGCATCCTGGGGCCCAGGAAAACGGGGACCTACGTGATCCTGGTCGTCCTGCTGTCCACAGCGGCGGGCATTCTGTTCGGCATGGTTGCTTCCTGACCTGAAAGGTGCGGATCGAAAAAGGAAGCGGGCTGTTTTTGAGGTGGAATGTGACGTTCCAGACCTCTTCCAAGAAAAAAAGAGACTCCGGTGAAAACACCGGAGTCTCTTTACATGCCATGGTGGGCGATACTGGGTTCGAACCAGTGACCTCTTCCGTGTGAAGGAAGCGCTACTTCCGCTGAGCTAATCGCCCGGAACAGGTGGTATTATAACGTGGCTCTTCTTCCTTTGCAAGGCTTAAAAAATATTTTGAAGAAACAAAAATGAATTCATTTATCCTAAACCATACTAAATTTTTGATAGAAAATAAAGAGTAAAGTTCCTTAAAATCCCTTCCTATTTTTTCCGTGAGGAGTATAATCATGTCGGCAGGTGATGACGGAGTGACGGATATTTCCGATTTGGGGCTTGTTTCCGACCTTTGGGAGTATTGGGGGTTTTCTCCCTGGAATTTTGAGGGAATGAAAGGTGTAAGCCGCCGGGTAACATTTGTAAAGAGTGCTCTCATCGGTGAAGTCTGCCGATATTATGCTGATGATTACATAATCTGGAACCACAGGGGAAAGGCTGACCGCGACCGTATTCTCAACGTGTGCAGGCCGAAACCCGAACTTATGACGCAGCGGTATCTTTTTGTGGAAGCGGCGGAATCAGGGGGGAAGTGCAGCATCCGGTCTTTTCTCTTCGGATTTCGCGGGTATGCCGAGGTTCATTCATTTACTCCGGGCGGGAAGTTCGAGAAGCGGATCAAGGATCTTGCTCCACTTGTGGATAAGGCATTGGAGCTTCTCCGTTCGAGAAAAAAGGGATCAGGGGGTGATCGTGGGGAAAATTAGTACCTGGAACTGTTGTACCCATTCTTTCTATTTTCCCGGAGGTGAACGAAGTGCTTGCAATTCTTTTTATTGTTGCCATCGTCTTGTTTGCTGTCTGTTATAAGATTTACGGATCGTACATGGCAGGCATTTACGGTCTCAGCGACGAGAACAAGACCCCTGCGGAGGCCATGTTCGACGGTATCGACTACTGCCCGGCCCACCCGGCGGTCCTTCTCGGCCATCATTTCGCGTCGATCGCAGGTGCCGGCCCGATAGTCGGCCCCATAACCGCTGCCGCAATGTTCGGCTGGCTTCCCGCCTACCTGTGGTGCCTGATCGGATCGGCATTTATTGGCGGCCCCCATGACATGGGAGCCCTCGTGTCATCCATGCGCCACGACGGGAAATCAGTGGGCGAAGTGGTTGACAAATGGATAGGGCGCAAGGGAAAGATCCTTTTCCTGTGCTTCACCATACTTGCGCTTATCCTGGTTGTTGCAGTCTTCCTGCAGCTTTCCGCCGGGTCCTTTGCCGCTGACCCTGCCGTCGCTTTCTCGGCAACTCTGTATATTTTTATGGCGGTCCTCTTCGGAGTCCTGATTTACAAGTATCGCGTACCCCTGTGGCTCATGACTGTCGTCATGGTTCCCATCGTCATTTATGCCTGCTGGTACGGAAATTACTCGCCATGGGTTGCCACGTACTTTACGCTTCCCATGGAGACATGGAGATGGATCCTGGTCGTCTATATCTTCCTTGCCTCCGTTCTCCCGGTGTGGCTCCTCCTGCAGCCCCGCGATTACCTTGCATCCTATTTCCTGTATTTCGCGGTTATCATCGGAGCCATCGGAATGATCATGGGCAAGGGCGAGAATTTCCAGGTCGTGCTTCCCGCATTTAAGGGGTTCGTGGCCAACGGCCAGTATATCTGGCCCATGCTCTTCATAATCATTGCCTGCGGCGCAGTTTCCGGATTCCACGCCCTTGTGGGAAGCGGAACCACGTCCAAGCAGCTGAAAAAAGAGAAAGACTCCGTAATCGTCGGCTACGGCTCAATGCTCCTTGAGGGGGTCGTGGCGGTCATCGCCATCGGAACAGTAATGCTCAGCGGCGTCATCGCAAAGGGCGGCCCCACCATCACATATGCCGAGGGATTCGGAAAGTTCGCATCCATCGTGGGGATCGACCCGAAGGTTGGTATGTCTCTCGGTCTTCTGGCCATTAACTCCTTCCTCCTGACATCCCTTGATACGGCGACCCGTCTGACCCGCTACCAGATCCAGGAGCTTACAAACATGAAGGTGGACAAGTACACCGCTACAGTGATCACGGTTGCTGCTGCCATGGCGCTGCTGCTTACCAAGACCCATGGCCCTACGGGCAATGTAATTCCCGCATGGGCGGCGATCTGGCCTCTCTTCGGCGCGTCCAACCAGCTTGTTGCAGCACTTGCGCTGCTTGCGATAGGAGTCTGGGTTGCGAAAGCCCTGAAGAAGGATAACCGGTTTGCCATGGCTCCCATGTGGTTCATGCTTGTCACAACCGTGGCAGCCCTCGGGATCATGATCAAGGAGAACCTGGCGTATGCCCAGCCCAACTACACACTCGTGGTGCCTTCGATCATTCTTCTCGTGCTGGCTCTCCTGATGGTCCTGGAGTCATTCAAAGCCCTGAGGGAAGCGCCGAAAGACCTCTAAAGGCCGATCGGCAGTTATTTCCCGCACTGAAAACAGGAAAGGGAAGGCCCGTGTTCGGGCCTTCCCTTTTTTTGGCAGTTGTTCCTGATGGTCAGGTTCGTTTTTCCTTACATTACTTGGCGCTTTTTCCCACACTGAAGGATTTCGCGCTCCAGGACTTTCCTCTCTTCCTGTTGGCGGCGTCAAGCACTTCCACGAAACGGCTTCCGCACCTGGGACATCTCATTGCCGCCGCTTTTTCCTCAAGGTCGAATTCGCTTTTGCACGACAGGCATCGAAATTTTCCCATAGAAAAATCACCTCCGCTTTTCCTTCTTTCATTGGTGATTTGCCGCAGTACCGGCAAACTGATTAGAGAGTATTATACCAGATTAGCCTCCGGGGGAAAGGGTATGTTGTCTTTTCTGATGTATGCGAAAAGGTATAATAGTCCCAGTTCGATTTCGAAGGGAGGACTACAATGCGCTTTTCAGCTCTGAAAAAATCAAAGGATGTTTGCTGTGTCCTGTGCGGCGCCGCGGGGCTTGGTATTCAGACGGTAGAAGATATGCTGGCCAGGATCATCGTGGATGAGGGGTTCTGCGTGTTCGGATCCAGAGAGTACATGTCACGGGTGAGGGGAGGGAACAACTCCACGGAGATCCGAATTTCCGACGTACCGGTACACGCACTGCTGGACAGGATCGATATCCTTGTGGCCCTCAGCCCCAATGTCCGGCAGAACATAAGGGAGCGGATCTCCGGTGATACGGTGATCCTCGGAGACCGGGAACTGTTGAACGGAGAGCTCGAAGACCTGGGGGCTTCCTTTGTTGACATCCCCCTGTCAAAACTTGCTAAAGATGCGGGCGGTAAGATTTATTCCAATTCTATCGCTGCGGGGGTTCTCCTGGGAGTTCTGGGCCTGGGCACGGAAGGAGCGAGCGAGTTTTACCGCGGACGTTTCGCCGGCAAGGACGATGTGATCGGAAAAAATATCTCCGCATGCGCTGCCGGTCACGAATTGGGCCTCTCAATTTCAGAAGGGGAGGGAGCCCTCTCGGGCCGCCGGGCAAACGCCGGAGCCGGAAGAATGATACTGAACGGAAGTGATGCCGTGTCGCTTGGGGCTATGGCTGCAGGATGCACCTTCGTCACTGCCTATCCCATGTCTCCGGCCACTGGTGTCCTTTCTTTCTTCGCAAAAAATGCGGAAAAGGCGGGAGCCGTAGTGGAGCAGGTTGAGGATGAACTTTCGGCCATCAATATGGCGGTAGGGGCATCCTACGCGGGGGCCCGTCCGATGGTGACCACGTCGGGCGGCGGCTTTGCCCTCATGGGGGAAGGCCTGAGCCTGGCGGGCGTCATGGAAACTCCGGTGGTCGTGCATCTTTCCCAGAGACCGGGGCCTGCCACCGGAATGGCTACGAGGACAGAGCAGGCTGACCTTGACCTTGCACTTTTTTCGGGGCACGGGGAGTTTCCCCGGGCAATTTATGCCCCGGGGACAATGGAAAGCGCTTTTGCCATAACACAGACGGCTTTCCTGACGGCCCTGAAGTATCAGACACCGGCTATCGTGCTTACCGACCAGTACTTTATGAATGCTTTCTACAACCTTGATCCGGGTTCCCTTGAGTATCTCAAAGAGCCTTCTTTGCCCGCGGAGACTCCGGAAGGCTACAGGCGCTACGAGGATTCCCCGGACGGATGCTCGCCTTTTGGTGTACCCGGTTGGGGCAAGGGCATCGTGGGAGCCGACAGCCATGAGCACGATGAAATCGGCCACGTGTACGAGGACTTCGAACTCAGGAAGCGGATGCAGGACAAGCGCCTCAGAAAGCATGACGGAATGGCTGCAGAGGCGTTGCCTCCTCTTTTCTCCGGGCCGGAGGGTTTTGAAAAACTCGTCATCTGCTGGGGATCGACCATACCCATAGTCAGGGAAGCCCTTTCCGTCCTGGAAAGGAGCGACACGGCTCTGCTGGCGTTCGAACAGCTCTGGCCGCTTCATGCCGGGACAGGACTTTTCCTCGCCAAAGCTCCCTTTATTGTTTCTGTAGAGGGGAACAGTACAGGCCAGTTATCCAGGCTTCTCCGGTCCGTATTCGGGAGAGGCGCGGACGAGACGATCCTGAAATACAGCGGACTTCAGTTTTCCGTAGAAGAGTCGGCTGAAAGGCTTGGGGCGGTTCTTTCCGGCAAAGGAGGAAGCAGATGATGGATACCGGCAGATTCGATCTTGCAGGAATTGACATTTCCTGGTGCCCCGGCTGCGGGGACTTCAAAATTCTTGATTCCATAAAAAATGCCCTCCGGGAGCTAGAGCTGACGCCCCTTGACGTGGTCATGGTATCGGGAATAGGGCAGGCAGCCAAGACTCCCCATTACATGAGATCCCATTTCTTTAACGGGCTTCACGGCAGGGCGCTCTCAAACGCGACGGCCATTAAGGCGGCGAACAGGTCCCTGAAGGTCATCGCTGTCGGGGGTGACGGTGATATGTACGGTGAAGGGGGCAATCACTTCACCCACACCATACGCAGGAATCCGGATATCACGAATCTCGTATTCAACAACATGGTCTACGGACTGACAAAGGGGCAGGCTTCACCTACAAGCCCTGTGGGCTTCCGTACGTCAGTCCAGGTTGACGGAGTCCAGTCCAGGCCGTTCAATCCCCTTGCAGCCTCTCTCGTCAACGGGGCAACCTTCGTTGCGAGGGCCTTTGCAGGAGACGGGGAACAGACGAAGGAGATCATCAAGAGGGCAATTCTGCACAAGGGGTATTCCCTTGTGGATATTTTCCAGCCCTGTGTCTCGTTCAACAGCGTCAACACTTACAAGTGGTTCCAGGAGAACACCTACACGGTGGAGGGGCACGACGAGGAAGATCTTCGCAAGGCCCTGGACCTCGCCCTCGTCGGGGAAGGCCCGTTTCCCCTGGGGGTTTTGTACAGAAGGGAGGGCGTTCCCGTTTTCGAGGATACCCTGGCGGCCTACAGGAATGACGACAGGCCCCTTTTCAGGAGAGAGGCTCCCAGGAAGGCTGTAAAAGAGCTGATCGATTCCATGTGCTGTTGAAAAGAAAAGGAGGAAGATTCCATGAAAGAAGGAGACAGGCTGCCGGAATTCCGTCTTTCCGACGGCTCGGGCAGGGAGTGGACGAACGGGGATTTTGAAGGCCGCCGGCTGGTGCTTTTTTTCTACAGCAAGGACAACACTTCGGGGTGAACGAACGAAGTGAAGGATTTTGCGGACAGGCTGTCCGCATTTGAGGACCTCTCCTGCAGTGTGGCGGGGATAAGCCCCGATTCTCCCGAAACACACAAAAAATTTGCAGAGAAACTCGGCATAGGGTATCCGCTGCTGAGCGACCCGGATCACGAATTTATCGAGGCATGCGGCTTCTGGGCCGTGAAAAAAATGTACGGGAAAGAGTACATGGGTGTTGAGCGCTCCACGCTTCTTATTGACCCGAAGGGAAAAGTGGCCCGGGTCTTCCGGAAGGTGAAGGTCGCAGGCCATGCCGAAAATGTGCTTCAGACCCTGGAGGAGTTGAAAGGATAAAAATTACCCGGCGGGAGAGAGCCATCTCCCGCCGGGTAATTGCTGATCGGACGTTCTCGCATCCTGCGGACGGGATTTCCGTCTTTTTCTTTATATCAGTGGGCAGATGCGAAGAAGCGGCTTTTTTTCCCCGGGTGGAAGATTGTCCGCCATTTCCTGTATGCTGAGACCCGATTCAGGGTGGACCCATTCCGGTGCCAGCTGAAGCAGGGGAAGGAGCACGAATCCCCTGGACGCCATGTCCCTGTGGGGTAGAACGAGGTCTTTCGTATGGAGGACCGTGCAGTCATAGAATACAATATCAAGGTCTATGACTCTGGGTCCCCACCTTTTTCCCTCTTTTCGGCCGAGGTCTGCCTCAAGTTTTTTCAGAAGACTGAGAAGGTCTTCCGGAGGCAGGGACGTCTCCGCGAGGAGACATGCGTTGAGAAAAAGAGACTGGTCCGTTTCGCCCCAGGGAAGGGTTTCGAAAACATCGCTGGAGGCTTTCACAATGATTCCTGCACACTGCAGAAGAGAGACCGCTTTCCTGAGAGCGGTAAGGCGGTCTCCCAGGTTGCTGCCCAGAGCAATCGCTGCAGTGCTCACGATTCAACCTCCGAGACGGCGTTCAGGATGGAGAGGACCCTGCTGTTTTCCTTCACGTCATGGACTCTCAAGAGAGAGACTCCTCCGGCTGCGCAGAGGGCTGTGACTCCCAGCGTGCCCTCGAGCCGGTCCTCCGGTTTTTCCAGGCCGAGAGCCTTTCCTATGAAACTCTTTCTCGAATGTCCCACAAGAAGCGGACGCCCGAAAATGCGGAACGCATTGAGATGCTTGAGGATCCTGAGGTTGTCTTCATACCGTTTTCCGAAGCCGAGGCCCGGGTCGAGAATTATTTTTTCCATTTTTATTCCTGCCTTTTCCGCCATGCCGAGCCTGGCTTCAAAATAATTCAGAATCTCTTCGACCGTGTTTTCGTAATGGGGGTTTATCTGCATATCCTTCGGAGTGCCCCGTATGTGGGAAAGAACCAACAATGCGCCGGAATCAGCAACGGTTCCGGGCAGAGCGGGATCGAAACCGAGCCCCGAGATATCGTTGATGATGTCCGCTCCTGCCTTCACGGCTTCACCTGCCACTCCCGCCTTGTACGTGTCTGCTGAAATCACGGCTCCTGGCAGTTCTTTCCTGACCGCTCTGATTGCCGGGATCAGGCGCATCATTTCCTTTTCTTCCGGAACAGGCAGGGAACCGGGGCGGGTCGATTCTGCCCCGAGATCAAGGACCGAAGCACCATCCTCAAACATTTTTTTCGCCGGTGGAACGACGGTTTCCCCGAAGGCGTCCCCAACCCTGCTGCCGGCGTAAAATGAATCCCCGGTGAGATTGAGTATTCCCATTATGAGCGGTTTTCTTCCAAGGTGAAGCGTTCTTCCCCCGCTAAGCGGCAGAGTCCAGGAATCGGTCTCTATTCCCGCCAGGGCTCTTTTCAGGGCATTTCGTATATCGGGAAGCCCCCAGCAGTCGAGGGCACCGAGCTTTTCGGCCAGCGAGCGCAGCTGCCCGGAAGTTCCAAGCAGCAGTACATCGCTCTTCCGCGCCTCGCAGGAAATAACGCCGCGGCTCACAACGGCGTCTCCTCCACGTGCGAGGAGCTCCTGCTTGAGAAAGGCGGCGGCCCGGAAATCCGCGCCGGGGACGAAAAGCGGGCGTATCTCTCTTTTCGGTTCGAAATACGCCATCGACCGAAGGTCAGCCCCTATTGAACGCAGCGCGGACAGAAGCTTCGCCCGGCTGTCGGCAGGAAAAGGATATATGATCACGGAGGGAACTCCTTCCCGAATAGGTGTCTGGGTGCCGATTCCGATAATAAAGCCTTCCCTTCCGCCGGTCAAGGGTGACGGGTGGAAGGCCCTTCAGCGGAAAGGATTACACCCACTCGGTGGTGAAGCCTGAAAGATGACCGGTAATATTCAGCGAGTACAGGGAATAGCCGTGTATTTTGTCGTGGAGTAGTATGGAATACGCCGCCGTGTCCATGTGGACTTTCCAGAAATAGGGGGAGGCGATGCCGAGACATCCGGCTAGAAGGGGCTTGATAACCGTTCTGTGGGTGACCACGGCGAAGGTTTTCCCCCTGAAACGGTCCACCGATTTTTCGAGGGCGTCCATGGATCTCCTGAGTACGTCCTCCATGGACTCGGCTCCTTCCACAACCAGTTTTTCAGGATCCTCGATCCAAGTTTTCCACTCTTCAGGATACTCTTCTTCTATTTCTGTTTTCAGGCGTCCCTCCCAGATTCCGAGGGACGTGTTGGTAAATCCTTCTTCTTCGATCAGCCGGGCGGAGCATCTGGATGCGATCGCACGGGCCGTGGCTTTTGCCCTGAGGAGCGGGCTTGTAATCACCGATTCGGGCCGGAAGGCGGTCATCGCTTCCCCCAGTTCCGCCGCCTGCCGCATCCCTGTATCATTGAGAGGGAAATCCACTCTTCCGCGAAAGCGCCCTTCAATATTTCCGCTGCACTCGCCGTGCCTGGCGAGAATAATTGTGGTTTTTTCACTTGAATGCATTTTTGAAGTCCTCCCGGGTCATCCTGTCAGGTCGTCCGAAAACAGGAAAAAATAAAATAAAATCCGTCTGACCAGTCTTGACAATAATATCATGGATTGTTACTCTACCTATCGGTGGAAATGAGTTGGCACTCATCTAATGAGAGTGCTAACGCCTCCCCGAGGAGGTGGCGGAATGCTTACTGAAAGACAGCTTGAAATTGTGCTGTCCGTTGTTTATGAATACATACAGACCGGCGAGCCCGCCGGGTCACGGACTATTTCGAAAAAATACCTGAGGGGCAGCAGTGCTGCCACGATACGGAATGAAATGGCTGACCTTGAGGAAACGGGGTACTTCTACCAGCCCCATACATCGGCCGGAAGGCTCCCTACGTCCAGGGCCTACCGTCTGTACGTCGACTCCATCATGCAGAGGGACAGGCCCGCGCCTGCCGAGACAGAGAAGTGGAAGAGGGAGATACGGGAACAGCGCCAGGGAGTGGACGTCATGCTCTCTTATGTCTCACAGCTGCTCGGCAAGGCCACAAACTGCGTTGGTGTCGCTGCCCTCTCCGCCCTTGAAGAGGTGGAGATCCAGAGAGTGAGTTTTGTCCGTCTCGGCGGGAACACCGTACTTCTTCTTATCGTTCTTGACGGTGGGCTTGTCCATAATGCGAATATCCAGCTTCCCTGCGAACTGTCCCAGGATATCCTCGATGAACTGGGCAGGAAAATATCTGCAGTCGCCTGCGGTCATCCGTGGAGCCAGGTCCGGGATGCCCTTTTCACTTATGTGCTCGACGGACTTGAACGGGTCTGGGATACGTGCCGTGAGGCGGTTGTCCAGATTGATGCAATCCTGAACAGGAGGAGTTCCCGGCTTTTTCTGGGAGGTGCCCGGCATATACTGAATCTGCCGGACTTCCAGGATATCGGCAAGTTTCAGACAGTGCTCTCCCTCCTGGAGCAGGAGCAGGCCCTCGCCGATATGGTGGAGCGGTACAGCATCAAGCAGGGGGTATCCGTTGCCATCGGAGACGAGATATCGGAAGAGATGATGAAGGATTGTTCACTGGTTCTTGTACCGTCTGCAGGGTACGGGCGCAGGACCATCCTGGGACTTATCGGTCCTCTGCGTATGGATTATGAAAAATCCATAGCCATTCTTGAGGCAATTGCCGGGGACCTTGACGACTCCCTTATCAACTGATTCATCGAAAGGAGAAAGAAAAATGAATACGGAAAAGGAAAACAGGTTTCCGGAGCAGCCCGAAGAAGATATCTTTGAAGAAGAAAAGGCCATTCCGGAAGCTGATGAAAATCCTGTTGCCGAAGGGGGCGACGGGCCTGCTTTCGGGGAAAGCCCCTCACCGCCTGACAGAGACGCTGTAGAAATGGCAGCACTGATTGAAACCCTGGAAGAACGTAACCGCGAGCTGACCGCGGCCATGGCTTCCGCCCGCGCTGATTTTTTCAATTACAGGAAAAGGGTGGAGCGGGATCGGCAGCGGGAGCGTTTGGTGGCCGGCGAGGAAAAGGCCATGGAGTTTATTCCTGTCCTTGACAACCTGGACAGGGCCCTGGCGGTGAAGCCGGACTCTGACGGAAAAACCGTCCTTGAAGGGGTGGCCATGGTGCGCCGCCAGTTCCTTTCAGTTCTTGAAAGCATGGGAGTTGAGCCCGTCCCCACGGTGGGATATCCTTTCTCCCCGGAGCTTCACGATGCAGTGGCGGCTGAAGAGACT
>Ga0209723_1004870_pt1 | contig 14409 bp, 5 predicted proteins | sample BiotimSIPDNA_2_FD_185750 | JGI IMG/M metagenome (GOLD analysis project Ga0209723, IMG submission 185750) | Anaerobic biogas reactor microbial communites from Washington, USA - Biogas_R2 time_0 SIP DNA (SPAdes) (version 2) | ecosystem: Engineered > Bioreactor > Anaerobic > Unclassified | place... | reverse complement strand
ATTAAAGACCATCACCTCGTCCAGCAGGCCGTCCATGTAGCTTTCACTGGTATTTCCCAAGCCTAAATACCCGTATTGGCTGTAATTATACAGGCCGAGATTGGCGTTGTCAACCGCCCGGTCCAACTGCCCGTTGATATACATCCGATACCCTTTGCCGCCGTCCAGAACCATCACGACATGCGACCACTCGTTGGCGTTGATGTTGCCGAGCGATGTCGGCCAGAAATTGACATTGCTTACCACGTCCCGCACCATCGCCCGTACTTTGCCGGCGGGACTGGTGATACCTGCGCTGAAATAGGAGATGCCGCCAATATTCCGTGTCATCACGTTATACCGGTTGACGGCCCGAGGTTTGACCCAGGCGGAAAGGGTCACAGACCCGTTTACGCCGCCGAAATCCTCAATCGTCCAGCCGCCGCCGGAGTGGACATAATCATTGACGCCGTCAAAGTCGAGCGCCCCTTCAATCGCCCCGGTGGTCCAGGGAGACGGCGAGGCCGCAAAATTGGTCAGCGTACCGGTGTGCTGATTGTCGGAGCTGTCCTCTGCGGTTGTCCCGGAGGTCTCATCCAGCCGCCAATGTGCAATCGGTTCATAGATGCTCGTATAGGCGTTGGCCGAGTCGTGTTCATACTGGGCAACAACCTTGCCGTTCCTTTTCAGAAGCTGCCGATTGCCGAGGAGGTCATAAACGAATTCCTCGTTTCGGTTCTGTAGGCCGGTGAGATAGTCGGATTCCGTCAGGCGGTTCAACGTATCATAGCCATAGACATTGGCGGGCGAACTGGCGCGGTGGTGGAACGCCTGATCCACGATATTTCCGTTATTGTCGTAGGTGTATTCGAAATCCACGCCGACGCTGGAGTTGTTGACGGTCGTATGCCGTGTGACACGGCCGAAATCGTCATACTGCGGTGTAAAGGTCACATTGACTTGCGGATATGCCCGGCCGGTGACCATGGAGCCGGCGTAGCTGTAATCGACCAGGGGCATCGCGCCGCGCGTGATGGTATCAATCTGGCCCAGAGAGGTGTAGGTGTAGGCCAGGGAAACCTGTGCGGTTGTCGGGTATTCTATTTCGGTCGCCTGCCCCAACTGGTTGCGGGTGTAGCTGATGGTCCTGGGGTCGCCATCGCGGAGGGTCTGGATAGACTCTGTCATGTACCCAAGGCCGTTGTAGTCCATCGCGATGCTGCTGACGGTAACACTGTTGACCGCCTTGACGGCGGTTTTCATAAGCCCGCGCGGGTCATAGCTAAAGGTCTCAACAACGGTCGGATTGACCGGGTCGTCTTCCTTTTGCAGCAGGTTGCCCAGATTGTCATAGGAATAGACCGTGGTAATGCCTCGCTGGTCGGTGCGATGAGTCGGCCTGCCGCCGGCGGCCGGGTCGTTGTACTGGTAACTGATTTCGCCGTCATCCGGATAGGTGATCTTCGTCACATTGGCATTTTTGTTATACTCATAGGCCGTGGTCTGGTTGTTGGTTCCGTCATTGGCCACCAGCGTCTTTAGATTGCCCAAGCGGTCGTATTGATAGACCGTCTCCCGGGCCAGTCCGTCGGCGTCCTCGGTCTTGAGCGTCATCCGCCCCAACGCGTCGTAGTCAAACGCGGTGCGAAGCTGGTTGGGGTCGATCTGGGCGACCCGCTGGCTTCCGCGATAGACATACTCAGTGCGCAAAATCTCCGTAGGATTGTCCTGGTCGTCCTGTGCAATGGATGCGACCAGTCTGCCATAGGCGTCATATTCCATCCGCGCGACTTGCGAATAAGCCGGCAACTGGGCGTCTCGGCTGTCATTGTGTTCGGTGACCCGTTCGATCACACGTCCGGCCATGTCATAGAGGACATGCTGCCGGACAAGAGGTTGGGACGCGTCATTGGTGCAGTAGCCCTTTTGGATCATCGTCGGCAAGCCGCGTCCGCTCGCATCAAAATCAATATTCGACCAACTCCAGGTGCTGTCAATAATTTCACGCGCATTATTGAAGACAACTGTGTGAACGGGCTTGTTGGGATCGGAATACACGATTTCCGTGATGGTAATCCTGTCCACGGCGGCATCGTCGGGATCATCGCTACCGGCATCCGCCATCAGCGTATCCAAAACCAGCGTCCCCAGATTGTCATAGCCCATCCGCCGCTGCATAACAGGCACCGACTTTGTATCATCCTCATACAATATCTGTTTGATGACCTGTCCTCGTGAATTGTACTTTCGGGTCTCGTAATGGCCTTCGGGGTTGATGGTGGCTTCAACACGCCCGGCGTCGTCATACTCATAAACCATCACACGATTGGTCCCCGGCAGCGTCATGGACTCTAAGTGGCCGCAGCATGAGTGATACGCATACGTGGTCACTTCGCCCATTGCATCGGTAACCGTCAGTTGCCGCCCCAAACTATCGTAGGTATAAGCGACAATCACATCATGCGTTTCCTCAATCGCCGACGGGTTGGTCCCGTTGACTCCTTTACGCACCGATTTATGGACACTGCCATCGACATAGAAGCGGGTCAGGGCAATGTCATCCAGGCTGTTGTCTTCGGCTCCGCCCGGGTTCACTTTTCGGCGCTGCCGCCATTGCCGTCCCAGGTGGTCATAATCGGAAACCGTTTCGGCAAAACAGACGGCGACAAGCGACCCCTGATCCTCTTCATACACCATCTGTCGTTGTTGAATAACATTGCCGGCCTCGTCATACTCATATTCGATCCAGAAATCATCCGCATTACAGAGGGTGGGGTTGGTGCCGTTCTGCCATTCCTGGAAATTGGTCAGCCCGTCTTCGTCCGGATCGGCCTGCGCATTGCTTACCGACGGCACAAAATAATCCCGCATGGCATGTATATCGGAGTCGGGGTGTTCATCGCAATAGGTCCACCACGTGTACCACCAGATCGCCGGAATCCCGCCGACGGTCTTTTCATGGGCATCATACTTTAACGGGTCTAACTCGTCCTGCTCGCCCACATTGAAGTATTGACCAAATGTATATTCCCACCAATCATCAATGCCATCGCCATCGGTATCATAATTGTGGGGATTGGTTCCCAGTAAAAACTCCTGTAAATTCGTCAGGCCGTCGCCATCCGGGTCTTCTGAGGCGTCATCCGGATCGGTCGGGTCCAAGCCATGTTCCAATTCCCAATAATCACAAATCCCATCCTCATCCTCGTCAAGCATCACACGAAACGACCACACCTGCCCCTTTCGCACGCGCGCAGCATTTCCATTGTGGCTATCATACAAGACTTCGTCTATCCGCCAATAATACAGCACATCCATATCCAGTGTTTCACTTATGGTAAAGCTTGTCTCCGATTCGTTTTGTTGGCCTTTGTAGATTGCAGTCGTACTGGTCGTTGCGTTATTGACTTCGGCAAAAGAGTATCCGAAATAGACCTGGTGTTTCACCGCACCGTTTCCACCGGTCCATTCAAGATTACCATTCAAGAGGGCTATATCGACGGCTTGCCCGTTTGCCGGTATTGGCGACGACGCCCGCCCCGGAGCAGTCATAAATTTGAATGTCCGTGTCTGTTGGTTGGTGTTGTCGTCCCAATCGCTGCCAGCAGAGTTCCAGGCGTAACACCGAAAATAATAAGTGGCTGCATTTTCAAACCCACCGAGAACACTCGACGAAAAGGTCCCTGTCCTTCCCATTTGGGGGCTTGGCTCCCAGACGTGGGACCAATTGCCTGCTGTTGTGCCGTGATCCTGCGTATCGTAATAGATCTTGACATACGGCGCATCGCCGCCGGTGTTGACAACCTGGCCATTAAGAATAACCGTGTTATCGGTCAGTACTTCCGGCAGGCGGTTTTCTACGACAGGCGCCGACACAGTATTCGCTACGATAACCGTAATTTGGTTATGGTAATTTTGATCTATGGTTGAATATTCCCCGTCGTTGTCAAAAACCCGTAACCTGACATAATAGGTTCCTGAGGAAGAAAATGTATGAGAACGCAGATTTGAAGTCGTCGTATATGTCGGAGTGCTCGGAAATGAATTCCCATGTTTCCAAATGTGCCATCGGTATTGTCGGATTTCGGGATAATCCCCGACGTCATCATTATCATAGGAGTTCTGTCCAGAAAATGTCACATTGGTATTCACATCAATCGTTCTTTGCCGGATACTGTATGAATAGCCGTTAAAATGTATCCTGGCGGTTGGCGGATAAGTGTCCGGACAGGACAGAGTAATCCCGACAATCCCCCAAAACACAACGAATCCGAACCAAGTCTTCTTATTCAATATCGAAAAAACCATTGTAATGCCCTTTCGTTTTGTATTGCGTATTTATTATCGACCTCGACGAGACCGTATCATCCGATCCCTGCTGTCATATTGATAAATCTCAGTCACGCCTTCCGGGTCGATTTTTTTGACCAGATTTCCGTTCAAGTCATAATAAAACCGCGTGACAGCCTTGTCATGATAGTCGTTCCCCACTTTAACACCCGTGATCTCCATTGAAACAAGCCCTCGTCCATCCCGGATTGTCTTCTGGTAACGCTGGTCAGGCTTAAGTACGAGTATGATCTCCCCTTGGTTGTTGTATTCATATCGCGTTGTCAAGTTTTCGCCACCGGCGTCGGCAATAATCTCTATGCGACGTCCATAGTCATCGTATTCGTATCGCTCACGCACCCAGTTGATATCGATTCCGCCGTTTTGAGCGTGTGCTTCAGTGAATGCGAACGGCGCATCCATTATTGCCTGTTTCTTCTCCGCAAGCCTTCCGTCTTCGTAAACGTAAATTGTTGCGCTTATCGCTTCACTTGGTTCATTCAGGTATGTTGCGTCGGCAATAACTGTACCGGAAGCGGAATAGAATTTACGATGCACTTGGTTGCCAGGCTTTATTGTTCGATCATTCTCATTGTATTCGTTATACTCATACGTCGTGATCAGTCCCGTCGTCGGATTTGGACTTGCAAAATCGGCGCAATTTTCGTGTGTTCTCTTGAGTTTTCCCGTGAAATCATATACATATTTTGTATAAACATATTGACCGGTAGAATTTTTCCGGCGTTCCCAATCAAGACGGCCTTGCGCGTCATAGTTGTATTCCATTATCTGTTGATTGCTGTCTGAAATGCCATACTGCGGCAGAGGCTCCGTACGGGTTTTGACCTTTGTTCCTTCGTAAGTATAGATCGTTTCTCCGCCATATGCATTGATTTCTTTCATCAATAGGCTGATTCGCATATTGGGGTCGTTGTCCAAACCGTTGTAGAAATAATCGTCATATTCATACTGCACATTAGGAACTTGTGCATCATCCCATTGAATTTTGATCACATTGCCATTAGTGTCGTAATGCTTACATAACTTGTTCCCTTTCGGATATGTCGTTATATATACATCGCCCTCACGGCCATACGTATAAATCGAAAAAGGTCCCGTTAGCCAGTTTGTCTCGGCTTGAAAATCATAGTCTTGCAGGTCGTGATAGTGAATTTCATTTTGCAGTGCCCCGTTCTTATCGGCCATAAAAACCTTGGCGCGATATTGGGTATTATTAACGAAATCCCTCCGTATCAAAAGATTGCTCCCTGTTGCATCCTCAGGGGTATAATCGGTGCGTTCCCACGTGGTGACCTGTAAATCATTGTCACCCAATGAATGGCTCGTAAACCGCCCCCGCGAATCATAATCGAATCGTTCCAGATAGACCTCCACGGGTTGCAACTGATCATTGAGCACGATTGTCTTGATCGCAGTCACCTGATTGCCGCTTGGGCCGCCCATTTCGTAGATGCGATTGGAACGACACTCACTGCATGCAAAATCCACCGAACGCAGCTGGCCTTGTCCTTGATCCCCGGTGGGAACATATTCAACATCAATCCACCGCCCACCAGTAGGAGTAGTTGATGGTGCAAAATCGCTTGGATTGGTGCCCGCCCAGACACGGGTCAACGGCGAACCGGGCTCTGCGTTGTCTTCATAAGCATAATAAATATAGCCATCGGGATCTCCGTTCTCGTCAAATGAACGCTGACTTTCTAATAGACCGGAAGGATAATAGCTGAAATCGCAAATCACGGTATCGATACCATCAATGCGACGAGTTATCTCCTTCAATGGTATTTTGCCTTGCATGGATTCCCAGGCAAGTTGGTCCGCCATTTTTTCAGAGACATTCGGGTCATAGACCCATTCCCCGGTCTCCTCATACTCATAGTGATAGGTATCGCGATCCCAGGCCAAAACACTGAAACTGCCGCTGACTTTAGTTATCGTGCCATTCGGATTGCCCTCAACGTCAAAACTGAAATTTTGTGTGCTCCAGGGATAATGCTTTGCTCGAAGCCATCCCCCTCCCGCATTTAGTTCAGGCATCGTTTCACCCCAAAAACCCAGCGAACCATAAGCACCCAACGTGACATTCTGCGACTTGTTCAGGTCAACCGACGCATTTCCTATTGTGGACCCGGCGATTTGCGATCCGCCGCATCCACCCCCAGAACATCCCCCTCCCCCGGAACCCCCTCCAGAAAACTGGGAAGATGAAGAATTCTGCAAGGATGACAGACCATCCAACACATCAGAAGGAACAAGCTTGATGCCAATTTCAGTCAAAAGCTTGCGGGGGCTTAATTCTTGCTTTATTGCGTGAATGGCGTCCGCACCGTCATTACTACATTGGGACTGCTCGCAATCTTTATCAACCTCTGAACTCTGCAATTTTTGATAATAGATTTCAACTGTTGCATTAAGAGACTGTTTTAGGGTTTCATAACCAGGATTGACAAGCGTCACATTGATTTGCGTACCAACCAATTGGGGTGATTCCCTTTTTCCGTTGACTTCGAATACATTGGTATCAAAGTATGCCGCATAGTAATAGGTATCGGACACCGTTCCCACGCTGTATATAAATGGCGACGAACCACAAGTATCAGAAACTTCATCTTTACGATGTAATATCTTTAAGGTGATTCCTTCATCGATACGCCCTTGAGCCGGAAACGGTTTGCCGTCGCACCCACATACAACAACATAGGGTCCCTGCATACCCCAGTTTACGGTCGGGGTCGAATTAAGGAATTCAGGAACCGAAATCTTCACCCCGTCCCCGCAGTCTGAGTAACTACCGCCCAAAACAACAGTGACTGGATCGCACGTATTCGCTATAGGCACTTCAGGTAATTCATTGTCGCCAAACAGTCTCTCGTAAGTCATGTGCTGTTCTTTAGGGCCACTTGAACAATCTTCACTATACCCATCAGGCAAAGTAACTTCATCCTCAGGTAGCCATCCCCCCAAGCAAACGCCAAATTGAAGCCAACATGCCGCAAACATAACAAGACTAATGTTCAACAGTTTAGTAGTTTGATGTGATCTCATAGCTACTCCTTATATTTCCTGGTTTTAGATTCAAACGCTACCGTACATTCACCGAGACGGTCTCTCGGATATCTTCCGATGAAGCACCAATCATCAAATTATATCGACCGGGCTCGACGACAAGAGATTTTTGGTTCTCGTCCCAACACACAAACCGCTCAACCGGAATATCGATGTGAGCAAACTTCTTGTCGCCCGGCAAAACTTCTACTCGGCCAAACCCAACTAATCTTTTCGTAGGTTGACCAAGGGGGGACCCTGCTTTGCGTACATAAACCTGAACCACTTCTTCACCGAGCATTTGTCCTGTATTTTCAACTAATACTCGAACAGCTAAAATATCATCCTTCAATAACTCTTCTTGTGACACAATAATATCCGCGTATTTGAAAGAGGTATAACTCAGTCCGTGACCAAAAGGAAAGAGCGGCAACCCACGGTAATATTGATATGTTCGCCCATTGGATATTTCATAGTCATTGATGTCCGGGAGAACGTCCGTAGAGTGGTACCAGGTAAGGGGAAGTCTGCCGGATGGATTGACCTGTCCAAACAAGAGATCGGCTAATGCATCTCCGCCCTCTTGCCCCGGATACCAAGCATGCATAACAGCAGGGACCTTTTCAAAAAGCCAGGAATCCGCGATAATCGTGCCCCCATTTAACACCACCACTACATTCTCACAATAATCAAGCCATTCCTGGATATCTCTTTTTTGATCGTTGGGAAGTGAGAGATTTGTCAGGTCTCTGAATTCATCGGCCATCGACAAATTAAAACCGGCAACATATACGACAGCGACAGAACTGGAATCTTGTTGAAGTGCCGGATGAGATATTTTCGCTTGTTGACTGCTCGGGGGCAGCCATGTTAAATGAGCAAAAGCCAGGACGCCCCTGCTAAAGTACTCGACCCGTAAGTCGTATGCATAACCTGCTTTTAAATTTAAGACGTCAGATCCGATTGTTCTATGATTAATCGCCCATTTATCTACGATCAATTTACCCTCCAGCCAAACACGCATGCCATCGCTACTCTGTGCAAAGAACTGATGATTGCCGGACTCATCGGGAATCAATGAACCCGTCCAGCGAACAGAAAATTCCGGAAGTGGAATCCGAGGCTCGGCGGCGCTCATAGAATGCTTCGGCCAGTCAAAATCAATAGCCCCATCCACGCGTACCATCTGGGCCCCCCCTGATAGATCAACACTGGAAAAGTACTCCGCTTTAAGACCGCTATCGATCTCCATGCCGTCGGGTGGCCTTAAATTAGATTGTGGGACAGGGGCACCGGTATTACCATAAAACGGGAACTGCTCCACATCAAAAAGATTGTTGGCCGCTTTTCGGATTCCTTCATAGGGAGTAACGGCTGGCTTTGTCGGCACTCCACTATAACCTCCCAGTTGAGCAATATTCGCATATGGGCCGGCAACATAAATTTTATCAATCTTGTTCGCTCGTATCGGAAGAACAGGTACATTTCCCGCGTGTCTGTTTTGGAGCAATACGGTGCCCTTTTGAGCGATCTGGCGGGCAATTTTCAAGTGTTCTTCCGATCCGACGACATCAAGGGAGATTTTTTTGAAAGGGTTGTCTCGGTCATCGACGATCTGTCCGAGTTGCATACGGGTTGTCAAGTTTTGGGTTATTGCCCGGTCGAGCTCTTCCTCTGTAGTCAGACCAATCCTTATCGCCTCTTTCAGATCGTTTATCACTTGTGCCGTCGTTCTGTCAGAATTTACATCCACTCCAGCGTTCAGGATGGCGGCAAGGGTCGTCCGCATATTATCATAATATCGGTGACGTTGAACAACGCGACTCGAAGAGTGTACATCCGTCACTACCGTTCCAGAGAACCCCCACTCGTTGCGTAAAACATCTGTAAGCAGCCGCTTATTGACTGCCATTGGAACGCCATTTACTCCATTGTAGGCCGACATGACAGATTGCACATTGGCTTGCTGAACCGCCGCCTTATACGCAGGCATATAATATTCTCTCAATGCCCGCTCACTGATCGGCGGTGATTCAAAGTAGCGATATCTTTCAGAGTTGTTGGCAAGGAAATGTTTAACGGTAGCGATTGCTTGATAATATTTTGGATCCGTCCCCTGCAGTCCCCTGACAAAAGAAACCGCCATTAACGACGTCAGCAAAGGATCCTCGCCATAGGTTTCTTCGTTTCTTCCCCAACGGGGATCTCTTGCCATATTGATCGTAGGACTCCAGATTGTAAGTCCTTGATATTGATCATTTTGGTTTGGAATAGAATGATGTTTGGCACGAGCTTCTTTGCCGATGGCATCGGCCATGTTTAGGATTAATTCGGGATCCCAAGTACTGGCCATTGCAATCGCCTGAGGAAACTGTGTTGCTTTGCCGTTGCGGGCGACACCACTTAACGCTTCATTCCACCAATGATGTTGCGGAATACCAAGTCGTTCAATCGCACCAGAATCCATCAGGTAAAGTGATAGCTTCTCATCAAGTGTCATCTGTGAAACCAACGCTGCGGCTTTGTTCCGGAACTCTTTTTGTGACATCTTCTGGCTGGCGATAACCTCGGTCCATTCTGCTTCGGTTCTGATTCCGCCGGAATCATCGACATGATAATTATTGAAATCGGCCGCTTGATGAGATTCGATTAACAGGAACAAAAAGATGGCAAGAAACACAAGCCTTCGCTGCATACCTTTGAATCGTCGAGTAAACATAATGCAATTCATCGTTCTCATTGTTATTTGGCCTCTATTTATCTCTCATTTCAGCATCAAGAATATCACCAGAATCAAACCTCTTGAAGAACTTCAATGTCCCTCGTAAATCGGAAATGGTTGACTTCTCGTGTTCATTTGTCGGGAAAAGCAATCAACCATTCTTTTGCGGCTTCTGTTGCCCGCACATCGGGATAATCGCTGATCATTGCCGTATAGATCTCTCTGATTGCTTTGTTCGCTTCACTGTTGGCAATCTCTTGCTTATGTTTAAGCACATCATAACATTCTGCAAGCATTGCCATCGCATGCTGTCGGCGTTCATAGTTTGGCCAGCGGTCAATAACTATTTGGAAATACCCTTTCGCCATTTTATGTTCGCCTGCTCGCTGGAATGCAATTGCCGTAAAGTAAGGGAACATAGGATGATTAAATTCAAGAGCTTGAGGCATAAACCGCTCCCAGATTTCAGCAGACCTCAAAAAAGCGTGTTGTACAATATCTGTGTTTTGTGCTCGTTCTGCATCCTCGCCTATAAAGTAATACTCTTCACCGATAACAAACATTGCATGGTGAATGCCTTCCCTATTTCGGTACTTCGGCAGAATCAGATCCGCGATTTGTCGCACAAACTCATCTTTTCCAAGCCGTGCGCAACATTGAGAAATACCCGTGTATGCAGACAACTGCTGAGCATTATTGGGCGACAATGACAGGGCAGTTTCATACAGATGAATCGCATCGTTGTAATACCCGTGCTGACGGTAGGCCTCGGCCGTCTCGTTGAGCGTCGCCGGAAGCGACGGATGCTCGGCATACGCCGTCAACAACTGTTCAACTTGCGCATCCGCCATCGCTTTAGCATCCTGATCCCCCATTTCCAGGTAGGTCTGAATCACTGACCGCTGCACGCCCGGGGCACGGTCATGGCCGGGATACTGCTGCTTCAAGTCCGCGTAAATCTGTAATGCGGTTGAGTAATCTTTCTGTTTCGTAAACTCACTGCCCAATTCATGCATCCGGCTGACATAGTTGGCATCATTCTCGAATGCCTTCATCGAAACCAAGGCCGAGCGGGCTGTCTCAACCTGTCCCGATGCAAGCTGAGCCCGAATCGCAGAGTCCATCAAGACCAACGGGGGTGCAAAACCCGTCTTAACTTTTCAAAGAGCGTTTTTTAAAAAGCAGAGACGCTGCGCATCCGCTCTGGATTTGTGCGCATCTGACGGGTCAAGTCATATTTTTCGTTGACATTTCCGCGAAATCTCGCTTCACACACCACTCAAATTTGTCACTGCAACCGCTATATTGTGCCCATTTTAACGACCAATGAATCGATGAGCTATTACACCCTTACTTATCATTCATTTCGAGTTCCATAAACTCGTAACTGCTGAAGAATTCGCTCATCTTTTCGAGATTCCCAAGAATATCCGGAAAAGAATTTGGAGGCACCACAGAAGACAACAGACCACTGAATTTAACCGCTGAGATAACAGATTTTGTTTTAGCCTCTTGCAAAATTGTAAAGATATCGACATTCCTGTTTTCAAAAATAGTTGACGTAAGCATTGATTCTTTAACTGCTCCACTACTGAATATTGGATTAACTGTAAAAGCTTTATGCTTGGAAGGGCCGGTTAAAGCAGAAAGATTGATATTTCTGCCTTCGATTTCAATCGCGTCGAATCGTGTATGCGTGACTTCAAGATTCTTATTGGCAGAAAAACAATACGCCTCATCCAGAACATCCAGCAACGCCATTTCAAGAATTGTTAATGCGATTCGGTATTGCCTGCCCTGAGTCATTGAGTCTTCGCTCTTTCCCTGTGTAAAACCGGCCTTTAGAATTACAGCATCCTTCTGAATTATCTCAACTGTAAAGACAAAGGGTTCAAGAGCAGGAAATCGCCAATGAGACTGCAAACCATCTTTTATCTCTGTCGCTTTCAATGTAATTATTGTTATGTCATTACTGTCATTTTGTTGAATAACAGTACCTTGGATGGTCAATATTGGATCATTTGGACTAATCTGCTCTTCTTGTGAAAAGGCATAGCCGCGAAATACGTACTCATGTGATTGAGCCACAATTTCCTTGGCAGGTGCGCCGAAGGAATGGGCAACTACAGCACATAACAAAAAAACGCATTTACTGAATTGGAATTTCGTAGATACCATCATTATCAATCTCCACTGAAGAAATAGTCTGATTATTTTCCAAGACAATAGGGCTTACATTGAGTATTTCGGCATAATATACAAAATCGCCCACATTTGAGCCGGCCGCCACTTCGACAAAAACATGAATTGGTGAACCAACCGAGTAAGTACGGTTTTGGTCGACCTCTCTTTGTGACAAACTCATATCAAACTCTTTTGATTTTCTCGGTAAGAGTATAGGGAATCCTACTTGTTCCCAATTGCATGATGCAGTCCCTAAAACCCTTTTTTCCAGATCATGTATCTGAATAGCACAGTCGGCACCTGCAAGAGAAGACCCATATCTACTTCTTGGCCATCCATACCCGCCAAGCGGTATTGAAACGGATAGGAACTGATAGCCAATACTAATCGCAGGCGCCTCATAAAACAAGGGTGGGGAGTAATTGGATAGAGTGGCCCGTCCTTCAGTGTATAAATCAACCGTAATTTTTGTCTTCACATTTGATGCATAAGAATTATCGGGTATGGCAATAAGTTTCACTTGATATCCCCATCGGACATAAGCAGATCGCTCAATTTCTGCGCCAGGCGGTTCATTGGTCAAGGGAATATTTATATAGCCTCCCGGCTCATTGACTTCTACAGAGTCAAGGTCAGGGTGAGTTTTTCCATAATTATCAAGATCTGAATCACGCCAATATTCAAGCTTAAACTTAAACACTTTTTCTACCTTTATTACCGGACAATCGCCGCTATCATCGTGGGCAATGGTAACAGTATAGCTACCTGTTGTTTCTTCGTCAATACTGTGGACATAAAAGATCTGTCCATCGCTGACTTCAATCGGTTCTTCGCCCACAGTCGCACTCCCCGCCACGGACACTTTCGCCGTTGTGCCGACGGGCTTGACAGTGGCTTTCCACGGCGCTTTGCGGAAGGCAACCTGTGCATTGGCACAAATCCTGCCCGGTTCCAGCGGCGGATGCGGCAGGGGTTCTACATCTACCTTAACCACTTTCACTACCGTTGATTCTGCCCACGTATTCTGGCCTGAACCATTTCGGGCACGGAATTGATAATAACCGGTTGTGTTGGCAAAAAAGCGGACCTGATTGGGTGGTATCAAATAATACCCTACTACGGTTCCGGTTCCCCAGTCACTCCATGGCTCATTCACGTCATCCTTGCGGCGGCCTTCCCACTGCAAATAGTCCAGTGGTGCATTAGGGTTTGCAATCGCCGTGAAAATAATCCCGCCCGGATCATTCCAACATTCCACATCCCGATCATTTTCTATCGATCCGACCTCGACCACCACAATATTGATGGCACATGAGGATGTGCCGCAGGTGGCGGTGACAGTCGTGGTTCCTGCAGTGTCAATCGGAACAGCAGTTGGATTGCTAACATTCCATGTCGGCCTGCCGCTCGGCCATGAGCCGGAAGGATTCGGAGCCGCCGTTACGGGAATTGTAGCCCCGGGGCTGCCTTTGGCGACATATACTGTCTCCGAAGCCCCCGGATTATCTGTCTCCGATGTAACGCCTCCAGCCGACACCGAAGCAACGCCGACAACACGAATACCATGGGATGCCGTCGCTGAACCGCCGCCGCCGCAGCTTGCTGTAACAGAAAGTGTTTTCGTTCCTGTGCTGCTCCATGTTTGGCCGTAACTGGTATTTGAACCTGAATCTACTACATCACCATTAACCTTCCATGTGTATGTAAATACAGTGCAATTTCCGCTGCAGGATGCTACCTGCGTCAAAGAATATTCTGCATAGCTTCCTACAGGCACGGGATTCATTCCTGGAATATAACCAAGTTCGACATCATGACATGCAATAGCCGTTGGAACCAAAGTTCCAATAAATATCAATCCACATTGGAGAATATATCGTGTTTTCATTGAAATTTTCCTTCCATCAAAGATTGCACTCAGATTACATGGCCTCATAGGTTAACAGAATTCGCTGAACGTTGCCTTTCACGCTGCACTCCGGGTAGCGTTCAAGTAATTCATGGCATGCCTCAATAATCTGAACTTGTGCCTCTTCCTGTTCGATTTTCCCATCGTTGTAGGAGCGTTCATAGCATAGGATAATCTTATATTGAACAAACCAGTTTCCGTCGGATTGCGGCCAGTCTTT